>ENA-OQKC01000250-OQKC01000250.1-human-gut-metagenome-genome-assembly--contig:-NODE-250-length-23729-cov-3.051309_pt1 | contig 23729 bp, 20 predicted proteins | sample MGYA00242774_ERZ504790 | MGnify/ENA primary metagenome ERZ504790 (study PRJEB26092, sample SAMD00036419) | human gut metagenome | host: Homo sapiens | study: EMG produced TPA metagenomics assembly of...
CCGGCAGGAGCTGCAGCAGATACGCCGCCGGCGCAGGCGAGTGGACAGGTCCCTTGTCCACCAGAACGCCCAGCGCACACACGGTGGGGATCTGCTCGCTGTAGGCGTAGTAGCTGGTGATGTCCTCGGCGATCTCACCGGACACCAGCGGCACCTGACCCACCGTCGGCTCCTTCTGGAGCTTGTTGTCCCGGATGACGGTCAGAACGCCGTCTTTGCCGACTGCGCCGCCCACATCCAGATGGCCGTTCTCCTTTGCGGGAAGCTCCACCAGCGGGTGGTCGATGCAGCCCTTGACGCTGCCGTGTGCGTCGGTGCAGGCGATAACGACGCCCGCCGGGCCGCCGCCGGACACGCGCAGAGTGATGGAGTCGCCATCATCCTTGAGCATCGCGCCCATCAGGGAGACACCGGTGAGCAGACGGCCAAGGGCTGCGCTGCAGGTGGCGCTGGTGGTATGCAGCTTTTCTGCCGTGCGGACGATCTCAGTGGAGTCCACGCCGCAGAACACGACACCGCCGTTTTCAGAAATGCCGCGGATAAGATTCGACATATTATTGTTCCTCCAGTTGGGTATACTGTTTGACTGCGCAGAAGAAATAGCGCTCGCTCTCGTCGGTCAGAGGGCCAAAGCTCTCGCCGTCGCAGACACTTTCCAGCGCGAAGCCGTGCTTTTCCAGAGCGGCGCGGATGGTGTCGAGGTCGTAGGTGTACTCGTAGAACTGCTCGTGGAAGTGCTCCCCCGTCTCGCGGTAGTCGATGTCCACGCGGATCTCCACCCGGCGGTCGGCGGCGCTGTAATGGTTGCGCCAGACGCAGGAGGCGTCCTCTTCTTCAAACGTAAAGACGTTTTCGCCCAGCACGTTCCGGTGCTTATAGGGCGTGTTCATATCGAACAGGAGCACACCGCCCTTTTCCATAAAGAAACCGGCGTTGGCGATGGCTTTATTCAGGTCCGGGATGTGGTTGAAGGTGTCGAAGGTGGACACCGCACCCCGGATGGTGCCGTAGAGGTCGAGCTTGAGCAGGTCCTGCCGCAAAAGAAGCAGGCCGCCGGAAAGGCCCAGCTGCTCAGCCTTGTCCCGGACGACGCAGAGCATCTCCTCCGACTGGTCGATGCCGATCATATCGTAGCCCGCCTGGGTGAGCATCAGGGTCAGCTCCCCCGTCCCGCAGCCCAGGTCGGCGAGGATGCCGTCATGGATGCCGTGGGCCTCCAGCTCTTTTTTGATGTGGGCATACAGGGCCTCGTAGTCGGCCTCGCCGTTGAACTCATCGTAAAAATAAGCAAATTCGTTGTAAGCCATTGCGTTACTCCGCGTCCTCTGCGTTTGCCTCGTACTCGGCGGCGACGGCTGCGTTCAGCACAGCCTGCAGCTCTGGGATGCCGCAGCCGCTCTCGCCGCTGGTCAGCACCACCTTCTGGCAGCCGTAGGGCAGGCAGAGCTTTTCGAACTCCTCCTGCGTCTGGGCCAGCTGGCTCTTCTTGAGCTTGTCGGCCTTGGTCAGGGCCACGACGAAGGGGATGTTGTGGTAGTGGAGATACTGCAGCATCTGGATGTCGTCGGCGCTGGGGGCGTGACGGCAGTCGATGAGCTGGACCAGCAGGGTGTGGCGGCGCTGAGCCTCGAAGTAGCTGTTGATGAGGTCGTCCCAGCGCTCACGGTCGGCGTTGCTCACCTTGGCATAGCCGTAGCCCGGGCAGGTCCACGAAGTAGCAGTCATCCACCGCGTAGAAGTTGATGGTAGCCGTCTTGCCCGGCGTGCTGGACACGCGGGCGAGATTCTGCGGTTGCAGAGCTTATTGATGAGGCTGGATTTGCCCACGTTGGAGCGGCCGGAGAAGCTCAGCTCCGGGCGGTCGCTCTCGGGCAGCTGGCTGGAAATGCCATAGCTTAGCAATGAAATCCGCTTTGTTATAGTTCATGGAGCTTTCCTTTCTTTGATAAATGCCATCTATCCCAACTCCTTCAGTCATCGCTTACGCGATGCCAGCTCCCTCAGTGAGGGAGCCTCTAGCGAAGAGGAAAAGCTTTCCGGTATGCCAAAGCCTCCCTCCTTGAGGGAGGGGACCGCGTCAGCGGTGGAAGGAGTTCTTTTCCCTCAGCAGACCGCGCCCGGCTGCGGCTTTTCAGCCGTCTGCGGCAGGGCTGCAGCCTCAGCGGGCTTTACCTTCCTGGTGCGGGAGTGGCCCGCAGACACCGTCTTGGGCTTGAGGAGGGCTGCGGCGAGGACCTGCGACAGGTTGGACATGGGCAGGAACTCGATGTTCTTCTTGACCTCGTCGTCCACCTCGTACAGATCGGACAGGTTGTCCTTCGGGATGAGGACGGTCTTCATCCCCTCGCGGTAAGCGGCCATGCTCTTCTCGCGGAGGCCGCCGATGGGCAGCACATTGCCGTGGAGGGTGATCTCGCCGGTCATGGCCACATCGCCCCGCACCGGGATGCCGGACAGGCAGGAGATGAGGGCCGTGGTCAGGGTGACGCCGGCAGAGGGGCCGTCCTTGGGGACTGCACCCTCCGGGGCGTGGATGTGCAGGTCGCACTTCTTGAGGCGCTCGGAGTCGATGCCGTACTCTGCGGCATGGACGCGGGCATAGGTGATGGCCAGCTGGGCGCTCTCCTTCATCACGTCGCCCAGAGAACCGGTGACGGTGATCTTGCCGCTGCCGTTGTCGATGACCTGCACCTCGATGGGCAGGGTCTCGCCGCCGATGCTGGTCCATGCCAGACCGTTGGCGATGCCGATGGCGTTGGTGCGGTTGAGGAACTCGGGCTTGACCATCCGGGGTCCCAGCAGCTTTTCGAGGCCGGTGCCGGTGACGGAGACATTCTCCGCCTCGCCGGAAGCGATTTTCCGGGCGCACTTGCGCAGGACGCTGGTGATGGTGCGCTCCAGATTGCGGACGCCGGCCTCGCGGGTGTAGCCGTCGATGATGCCGTAGAGGGCGCTCTGGGAGAAGGTAACCTTGCCGGTCAGGCCGCAGGCATCCAGCTGCTTGGGGACCAGATGCTTCCGGGCGATGTTGTACTTTTCCACCCGGGTGTAGCTGGGCAGCTCGATGACGTCCATGCGGTCCCGCAGCGGGCCGGGGATGGCGCTGAGGTCGTTGGCCGTGGTGATGAAGAGCACATGGCTCAAATCAAAGGGCATATCGATGAAATGGTCGTTGAAGGTGCTGTTCTGCTCGGGGTCGAGGGCTTCCAGCAGAGCGGCCGCCGGGTCGCCCCGGAAGTCGCCTGCCAGCTTGTCGATCTCGTCCAGAAGCATCAGGGGGTTCGCGCTCTTGGCAGAGATCATGGCGTTGATGATCTTGCCGGGGCATCGCGCCGATGTAGGTGCGGCGGTGGCCGCGGATCTCGGCCTCATCCCGCACGCCGCCGAGGCTGATGCGGACATACTTGCGGTTCAGGCTCTCGGCGATGGAGCGGGCGATGCTGGTCTTGCCGACACCCGGAGGGCCGACGAGGCAGATGATCTGGCCCTTCACGTCGGGGGCCAGCTTGCGGACGGCCAGCACCTCGAGGATGCGGTCCTTGACCTTCTTCAGGCCGTAGTGGTCCCGGTCCAGCACCCGCTGGGCCTTGGCGATGTCCAGATCGTCCTCGGTGAAGGTGTTCCAGGGCAGGTCGAGGCAGGTGTCCAGATAGGTGCGGATGACCGTGCCTTCCTGATTGCTGCCCTGCATCCTGGAGAGGCGGTCCACCTCTTTGAGAAGCTTCTTTTCCCGGTCCTCGTCCAGATGGAGGGCCGTGATCCTCCGGCGGTACTCCTCGGTCTCGGCGGTGGTATCGTCGTCCTCGCCCAGCTCCTCGCTGATCATGTGGAGCTGCTCGTGGAGGTAGTAGTCGCGCTGGTTCTTGTCCATCGCCTCGTCTACCTTCTGGGCGATCTCCTTATCGATCTCGAGCATCCGGCGCTCCCGGTGCATCTTCTCGATGAGCAGATGCAGACGGCCCATCAGGGTGCCTTCGTCCAGAATGGCCTGCTTATCCTCGAAGCGGAACAGGAGGTTGGCCGGGATGTACTCGGACAGGAAGGCGGCATCGGTGCTGGTGGTGATGGCAAACACCACGTCCTTGCCGATGTGGGGGTTCAGAGCCAGCAGGTCGTCAAAGCTCTTTTTGACGTTGCGGACGAGGACGTCCGCCTCCGGCAGCTCCTCGGGCTTCGCCATCTTGACCGGGGCCGGGCGGACGGTGGCCAGCAGGAAGCTGCCGTCGTCCTCCATCTCGGAGAGTCTGGCGCGGTATTTGCCTTCGACCAGGATGCGGACGAGGTCGTCCGACACCCGCATCACCTGCTTGACCTCGGCCACGACGCCGTAAGTATAGAGGTCGGCGGCCTTGGGGTCCTCGACCTTCATCTCCTTCTGTGCCACGAGGAAGACGTCAGAGTTGTTGCTGACGGCCCACTCCACGGCGGCGATGCTCTTCTCGCGGCCCACCTCGAAGTGGAGCAGATTGTTGGGGAAGACCACCAGCCCGCGCAGGGCGATGGCCGGAAGGTGGAGGACGCTCCGCTCCACCTTGACCGTAACTTTTTCAGACATAGTACAAAACCTCCCGGCCGTCCCTCGGATGCGAGTCATCCATAAGGGCGGCTTTTTTGTAGGGTCATATCAAATCTATCATTTTATTATAGCGAAAAATGTTTGCAGATGCAACCGTTCAGCGCTTTTCCCGGGTGCTGCAACCCAGTCTGCCCAGTGCGGGCAGGATGGCCCGGAGGGTCAGGGACGTGAGGGCGCCCATGACGAGGCCCAGCACCAGCATCACCGGCGCATAGTACAGCGACATGGCCGAGGACAGGATGAGCCCCGCGCCAAGCAGCTGGCCGATGTTGTGGGACAGTGCGCCGCAGACCGACAGGATGAACCATGTGGGCCGGAACGGGAGCTTATAGTAGAGCACCCACATCACCAGCAGGGACAGCAGCCCGCCGCAGAGCGAGAGGAAGCCTGCCGTCCAGCCGGAGACGAGGAAGACGAACAGCGCCTTGAGCAGGTCGAGATAGAGCGCCTGCCGCGCCCCCATGAAGAACAGCGCATACATCACCACGATATTCGCAAGGCCCAGCTTCATGCCCGGCGCAAGGCCCGGGATGACCAGTGTGCCTTCGATGAAGGAAAGAGCCATCGCCAGCGCGAACAGCAGGCCGGAAAGTGCGATCTCCTGTGTTTTCTTCGGGTCATGGTTTCGGTTTGCCATCGGCTCTCCCCCTTTGCTGCATCGGTCATTCTTCGCCGCCGGCGGTCTGCTCGTACTGCTCCTGCTCCTCGACGGCGGCCTCCCACGCGGCGAAAAGCTCGTCCTGATGGAAGCGCAGGTCGCTGAGCTCGTCGCTCTTTTCCCGCAAAAGCTGGGGGTCGTTGTAGACCTCCGGCGAGTTTATCTCGTTTTCCAGCTCCACCTCGCGGGCGCCGCAGGCCTCCATCTCGTCCTCGCAGGCTTTGATCTTAGCGCGCAGCTCGGCCCGGCGGCGGCGCTGCTCTTTGCCGTAGCCCGCCTTGGCGGGTTCGCTGCTCTTCTCGGCCACGGGGGCGGGAGCGGCGCGGCCCATCAGGGCGTCATAGCTGGGGTAGATGACCGCCTTGCCGTCCTCGAGGTAGAGGATGGGGCAGGCCAGACTGTTCATCAGGTGGCGGTCATGGGTGACGAGGAGCAGCGTGCCGGTGTAGGCCATCAGCGCCTCGGTCAGGTTCTCGCGGGTGTAGATGTCCAGATGGTTGGTAGGCTCGTCCAGGAACAGCAGGTTCGGGCGTTCCAGCACGATCTCTGCAAAGCGCAGCCGGGCCAGCTCGCCGCCGGACAGGGCCTCGCAGGGCTTGAAGACCGTCTCGCCCCGGAAGCCCAGCTTTGCCAGATGGCTGCGGACCTCCAGCTCGGTCATCCGGGGGTACTTGTTCCAGATGACGTCGATGACGCGGCCCGCGCCGATGCGGTTCTGCTGCTGGGCGAAGATGCTGGGCCGTGCGCCGGTGCCAAGGCGGACCATGCCGCCGGAGGGGCGGCGCTTGCCGTCCAGCACCTGCATCAGGGTGGATTTGCCTGCGCCGTTGGGGCCGGCGATGATGAGCCGCTGGCCGCGGCAGACCGTATAGGTGAAGGGCTCCAGCAGGGTGCGGCCGCCGATCTTGATGGTCAGGTTCTTGAGCAGCACCAGCTCATTCCACGGCTCCACGTCGTATTCGAAGCGGAACTTGAGCTGGTTGGTCTCGTCCTGAGGGGCCTCGGTGATCTCCAGCTTTTCCAGCTGCTTGCGGCGGCTCTGGGCCATCTTGGTGGTGGAGGCGCGGACGAGGTTGCGGTCGATGTAGTCCTGTAATTTTTCGGCCAGCGCCACGTCGGCGTCGTGCTGCTTCTGGCGCAGGGCGTCGGCGGCTTCCTTCTGGGGCAGATAGGCCGAGAAGTTGCCCTTATAGGTGGTCATGGTCTGGAACGAGACTTCCCAAATTTTGGTACAGACGTTGTCGAGGAAATAGCGGTCGTGGCTGACCACCAGAACGGCACCGGAGTAGCCCTTGAGGTAGTTTTCCAGCCACTCCATGGTGGCGAAGTCCAGATGGTTGGTGGGCTCGTCCAGAATGAGGACGTCCGGCTTCTCGAGGAGGAGCTTGGCCAGACGGAGACGGGTCAGCTCACCGCCGGAGAGGACGCCCACGTTCTTGCTCCAGGTATCCTGCGCAAAGCCCATGCCGGACAGCACCTTCTTGATGTTGACGTCCATGTTGTAGCCGTCGGCGGCGTCGATGATGTTCTGCAGCTCGTCGTGCTTTTCGAGAAGGGCGGCATCGTCGGGAGAGGCCGCCATCTTCTTTTCCAAAATCTGCATCCGGGCCATGGCGTCCAGCACAGGGGCGAAGGAAGAGCGCATCTCCCCGTAAATATCCAGCGTGACATCGAGCTTTGCGTTCTGCTCCAGATAGCCCAGCGTCACGCCGTGGGTCACGCTGAACTCGCCGTCATAGTCGGTGTAGACGCCGGTCAGGATCTTGAGCAGGGTCGTCTTGCCTGCGCCGTTCTGGCCCACGATGCCGATGCGGTCTTCTTTTTCCACGCTGGCGCTCACGTCGTGCAGGACGACCTTCTCGCCAAAGCTCTTTCCGAGTTTTTCCAAATGAATCAGCATATCGTTCTTCCGTGTTCTTTTCCAGTAGGGTGGATGGGGAGATCCCCGCCGTTACAGCTGATGACGGCGGTGCTTGAGGCCGAGGTTCGCCAGCTCTTCCGGCTCCATCACCAGCGGGTAGAGCTCTTCCAGCGAGGCGATCTCGTAGGTGGGGCTCACCTTGCCCGGGTTCTCGGCGTGGCCGGGGTTGAACCAGCAGGTGTCGAGGCCCGCGTTCACGCCGCCCTGAATGTCGCTGGTGAGGCTGTCGCCCACCACCAGGACGTGCGCCCGGTTCTCCACGCCCAGAGCGCGGAGGGCGGAGTCGAAGATGCGGCGGCTGGGCTTCTCGCTGTCCAGCTTCTCGGAGACGAAGACGTCCTCAAGGTAGGCCCCGATGCCGGATTCTGCCACCCGGCGGCTCTGCACCTTCTGGAAGCCGTTGGTCACGACGGCCAGCGTCGCCACCTCGGAAAGCTCCCCGAGGACGTCCGGCACATTGGGGGTCATCAGGTCGGGGTGGGAGGACAGGTGGTCGAGGTAGCAGCGGTTCATCTCCGCGCCGTCACCGGCTGCGTCGATGGCCTTGAGGAAGCGGGTGAAGCGCTCCCCCATCAGCTTGTCGCGGCGTATCTGGCCCTTTTCCAGCTGACGCCAGAGCTCCGAGTTGATGTCCCGGTAGGTCTGCACCGTCCCGGCGTCCGGCTCGATGCCGTATTCCACCAGCGTCTCAGCCAGCGCCTTGTTCTCGGCGGCGTCAAAGTCTAAAAGTGTATTGTCTGCATCGAAGAGGATGCAATAATATTTTGCCATCTTTCTTTCCCTTCTCTATCATGTTTCGGGCCGTCTGCCGCCTTGAGCGGGCGCGGCTGGGGTGCGGTTTGAGAACAGCGAGAAGCCAGCCCCGCCCGGCAGAGCTGGCTTCTCGTATTTTTATCCTTCCAACGTCATTTCATAGGCTTCCTCGTCGGACTGGTCCGGCAGATTCCCGCTGCACTTACAGCGCGGCGTGCAGGCGCACGCTTTTGCGATGCACTTTGCCATCTGCTCCTCCGTCACGCCGTTCTCGACGTTTTCCCCAATCCACTGTCGTAGTAGTCCGACGCTGCCGTCGGTCACATCTTCTGCGCCGGGCAGGCCGAGGACTTGCATTTCTTCACGGACGCATCCGCTCGCCTCCTCTCGGCTCAGCCTATGCGGCTTCGCAGAGGAAGGTGCGGGGCGTCATTCTGCCTTGCCTTCGGCTTCCTTGCTGGCGGAGGCTTCCGACTTGCTCTCGGCCTTCGACTCCGCTTTGGGCTCCGAAGCAGCTTCCGACTTGGACTCGGGTTTGCTTTCGGACTCCGGCTCTGCCTTGGAGCTGCCGGACGACGTACCGGACGATGCCGGCGACGAACCGCTGGTGCTGCTCGAAGAGCTGCCCGAGCTTGCAGAGGAAGACGAAGAGGATGTACTGCCGGAGGAACCGGCATGGGACGAGGACGAGCTGCTGGTGGAGGCGGACTCGCTGGTCACACCGCTGCCGATGGTGATGGTCAGGGTGTTGCTGCTCACCTTGCAGTCGTTGTAGGTGACGACGGCGTGGATCTTATAAGAAGCGTTGGCCATGGAGCTGTCCACCACCACGGTGATGCTGGACTTGCCGGCGGCCTGCGTGACCTCCTGACCGTTGGCGTACCAGCGCAGGTTCTCGGTCTTGGCGTACTTGCCGCTCAAGGCGGCCTTGAAGGTGTAGGAGCTGCCCACAGCGCCCTTGCCCTCGCTGGTGATCTGGACGGAGGCCGTGCCGAAGACTGCCGTGACATCCAGATTCTGCTTGAAGCCGGTGTCGGTGCGGGTCTTGCTGGTGAGGCCGTCGCTCCACTTGACGAAGACGTAGCCCTCCGCCGGGACAGCGGTCACGGTGATGGATTTGTCGGGGTCGGTGACGGTGTAGGTCACAGAGCTGTTGCCGGTGTCATTGCCGACGCTCAGGGTGCCGCCGCCGTTCTTGTCCACACGGTAGCGGGCCTCGAACTTTTTCCCCTCGCTGGTGCTCTCGCTGGAAGAGCTCTCCGAGTTGCTGGCGCTCTCGGCCTGACTCTCGCTGGAGCTGACAGCCTCCGAGCTGGGAGCGGCCACGGCGGAGCTGGGGTTGGAAACATACTCCATGGTGCGGGTGGGGATGTTGTTGGTGTCGGGGCGGCGGTCCTCGGTCTGCAGGGCGTGGGTGCGGAGATAGTTCAGCACTGCCTTGAGGCCGGCGCTCTTGAGGTGGATGTCGCCGCTGGTGTAGTAGTCCGCGATGCCGTAGCCGTCGCTGCCCTTGAGGGCCTCGGCGGAGTTGAGGAAGCGGACGCCCAGCTGCTCACACATGCCCAGAAGGGCCATGTTGAAGTCGTCGATCTTGGCCTGGTCCATGTGGGGGTAGTTGGAGTGGTCAGCCGGGACCGGCGGCACCGTGTTGACGATGATGTCGGTGTAGGGGTAGCTCTGCTGGATGGCCTGGATGAGGGCCGTGTAGTGGGCGATGAAGTCCGGGACTTCCATCCCGGTGTCGTTGGTGCCGAAGGTCATGACCACACGGCGGGGCTTCATCATGGCTACCGCCTGAGGGATGGTGTAGTGGTTGGAGTCCTTCTTAAAGGTAACGATGCCCTCGCTGAGCGCCACCTGAGTGCCGATGCCCTCTTTGGCGCAGAACTGCTGCAGGGAGATGAGGCCGTTGTTGTAGAGGCGGACGGTGTTGGAGTCGCCCAGAAAAAGGGTGTTGTTCAGATAGTCCGTGCCGGCGTCGGCGGTCTCCGTCAGCAGAGCGGCGGAGGTGTTGTCGATCTGGTAGTGGCCCGACAGGTCTTTGCCGGGGGCAGCGGGCCCCTCTGCAGGCTCCGAGACGGAGGGGGCAGACTCCTCCTTTTTGAGGAGGGTGGTGGTGATGCCGAAGGTCAGCAGCACCGCCAGCACGCAGAGGACGCAGACCAGAACGGCCCGATGCTGCATGGGAGTCATGGATTCGTTTTGTTGTTGTCTTTTTTGACTCATAGCTTCAGTCCCTCTCGTTTCAGGAATGGAAAGGCTCGTCCACCGGGCGGAGAGCCCAGTCCGTCAGCTCTTTGCAGTCGGCGGCCATGAAGACCGGCGCAAAGGGGGCGACCTCTTCCCTTCCGCCGTAGCCGTAGAGCACAGCGGCGGCGTCCAGGCCGCAGTTCACAGCGCCCTGCATATCGTCCCGGCGGTCGCCCACCATCAGCACCCGCCTGCCCTGCATGACGGGCTGGGCGAGGACGTGGCGGATAACGTCGGTCTTGTTGTCGCGGCTCTCATCCATGGACGCGCCGCCCACGAAGGAGAAGTAAGGCGCAAGGCCCTGCTCCTCGAGGATGGGCCTCACAACGTCGGTGGGCTTGCAGGTGGCCGTGCAGAGGGTCAGGCCCGCAGCCTTGAGACGGCCCAGCATCTCCACCACGCCGGGGTAGACATCGCCCTCGTGGCAGCCCCTGGCGGCGTAGCTCACGCGGTAGCGCTTCATGGCCTCCTCGATTTTTGCAGGGTCGGAGAAATGCTCGCCGAAGCTCTTGCGGAGGGGCGGGCCGATGTAGCGGCCAAGGTCGCTCCGGGCGACGTCAACGCCCATGGAGCTGAAAACCTCCTCCAGTGTATTGAGAATGCCGGGGGCGGAATCGATGAGCGTACCGTCCACGTCAAACAGGATCGCATCGTAGTGCAGCAAGGTCAGGTTCCCCTTTCTCTTTGGATAAACATTATATAGTATAGCACAGATTTCGATATTCAGCAATTCCAACAAAACACTTTTCCGACTTTTATACATATTTTTAGGCAGCCCCGCCCCGGAAAGGAAAAACCGCCCACCCATTGCGGGCGGGCAGTCGCATTTTGACATCAGCTCTCGGTGGTGGTGCAGTTCCCCGTCGAGGGTAGTAGAGGTTGTTGGCGATGAATTCCAGCTTCTCTTTCAGAACCAGCTCAAGGTTCGCCACGGCGTGGACCATGTTGGTGGCGGAGTCGTTGACTTCCAGCAGCTTGCACAGGTCCAGCTCCTCCATGCTGAGGGCGGCTTTCATCTTCTGGCTCTCGGCGCAGAGGATGTGGCTCAGGGCCGACTCCTGCAAAGCGATGCTCTCCATCAGGTCAACGACGGCCTGGTCGAGGGAAACTCTCGGCAGCGCGGGGCAGCCGCAGGAAACGCAGGGGGTGCAGTTGGTGGTATCAGTCATAAGAAGGACCTTCCTTTCTATAATAGGGATCGGGCGCAGTCCATCCTATGTGCCTCGCCGCCCGGATGTCACTCCGGCTTTGCGCTCCTGTGTACCTTCTCGATGGTGTCGCGGTAGCCGCCGGAGCCGTACTGGATGCAGCGGTTGATGCGGCTGATGGTGGCGGTGCTGATCTCCACCGCCTTTACGATCTGGTCGTAGGTGCTGCCGCCGAGCAGGAGCTTGGCCGCTTCCAGACGCTGGGCCATATCGGAGATCTCCTTGACCGTGCAGAGGTCTTCGAAGAAGTTGTAGCACTCCTCCCTCGTCTCAAGACTCAGGATCGCGTCGAAGAGTGCGTCGGTGGTGGGGTTTCTTCTGGGGTTCTTGTCCGCCATAGCTGCCTCCTTCAGGGCAAAGTGCCGCAGGGTGCGGCAGGGGTCTTTCTGTTACTCTGTAACTTTAGCACTTGAAAGTGTAAAAGTCAAGTGCTCGGCCTTTCTTTCCGGGAGTTTAGCAGATTTCACCTGTGGAGGCATTCAGTTTTATTCATCTCACATCTGAACAAAAATCGCCTAAATTTTCTTAGTTTCTCCCCCGCAAAAATGGCACAGTCTCCTAACTTGCCCAAACGATATTGACAAATTATGAAATCAGGACTAAAGTATACACAATCATTCGGCAAATGCAATGAACAGGACATGACTTTTCGCATTCCCTGCGCTCAGAGAGCCGCCATTCCGGTGCAAGACGGCAGCACAGTGCGATCAGCCCTCACCTGCGAGCAGCCTGTGCGAACCCGCTTGCGGCAGTAGTGCATGGCCGTTCAGCCCACGTTACAGGGCGGCGTATCGGCGGCAGGAACGCCTGTACGCGCAAGCGGCTGCTCCCGAACGCAGCAAACGAAGTGGTACCGCGGAGAACGACCGGTGCAGATGCACCGTTTGGCCTTCGTCTTCGAGGAAGATGGAACACATCTTTGTGTCTCTGTCTTTCATGAGGACGGAGGCTTTTTTCACCCTCCGGGCCGTTTCGCCTGCCTGCTTTTGGGCACAGCCGTCCTGCTTCGGCCATTGCCGGTGTGAAAGAAAGGAAAGAGGTATAAAGAAATGAATACGCTGGTCATCGTTTTGATCGCAGCCGTGTGTCTGTTCGGCGCTTATACGCTGTATGGCCGCTGGCTGGCCAACAAATGGGGCATCGACCCCACCGCCAAGACCCCCGCAGTCGTCCATGAGGATGGCCGTGACTATGTCCCCACCAACGGCTGGACCGTCTTTGCACACCAGTTCAGCTCCATTGCCGGTGCAGGCCCTGTCACCGGTGCTATCCAGGCTGCTGCTTTCGGCTGGCTGCCGGTCCTGCTGTGGGTGCTGCTGGGCGGCATCTTCTTCGGCGCTGTCACCGACTTCGGCGCTCTGTACGCTTCCGTCAAGAACGACGGCAAGAGCATGGGCATGCTCATCGAGAAGTACATCGGCAAGACCGGCCGCAAGCTGTTCCTGCTGTTCTGCTGGCTGTTCTGCGGCATCGTCATTGCAGCGTTTGCTGACATGGTGGCCGGAACCTTCAACGCCTTCGGCGCCGACGGTGCTCTGGCGGAGGCTGCTCAGACCAACGGCGCTGCCGGTATGGTCTCCATCATGTTCATGGTCTTCGCTGTCGTCTTCGGCCTCATCCAGAAGAAGTTCAACTTCTCCGGCTGGAAAGAGAGCCTCATCAGCATCGTCTTCATCGTGCTTTCCTTCGTCATCGGTGCAAACCTGCCCATCATTCTGGGCAAGGCTGCATGGAGCTACATCACCTTCGTCTACATCTTCTTTGCCGCTGTTCTGCCCATGTGGCTGCTGAAGCAGCCCCGTGACCACATGACCACCTTCATGTTCGTGGCCATGATCATCGGCGCTGTGGTCGGCCTGCTGGTCGCCCATCCCACCATGAACCTGCCCGTCTTCACCGGTTTCACCAACGAGAAGCTGGGTACCATGTTCCCCATCCTGTTCGTCACCGTGGCCTGCGGTGCAGTCTCCGGCTTCCACGGCCTCGTCTCTTCCGGCACTTCCTCCAAGACCGTCGAGAACGAGAAGGATATGCTGAAGGTCGGCTATGGCGCCATGATCCTCGAGAGCCTGCTGGCTGTTCTGGCCCTCTGCGTCGCCGGTGCTGCTGCCGCTGCTGACGGAACCCCCGCCGCTGGCACTCCCTTCCAGATCTTCAGCCGCGGCGTTGCCGGTTTCTTTGAGATGTTCGGTGTCCCCGCTTATGCCGCTACCGTCTTTATGACCATGTGCGTTTCCGCACTGGCTCTGACCAGCCTGGATGCCGTGGCCCGTATCGGCCGCATGAGCTTCCAGGAGCTGTTCAGCGTGGACGACATGGAGCACGCTGAGGGCTGGCGCAAGCTGCTCTGCAACGTCTACTTCTCCACCTTCCTCACTCTGGCCTTCGGCTTCGTCCTGACCAAGATCGGCTACGCCAACATCTGGCCCCTGTTCGGTTCTGCAAACCAGCTGCTGAGCGCTCTGGTCCTGTCTACCCTGTGCGTCTTCCTGAAGGTCACCGGCCGCAGCAACAAGATGCTCTTCCCCCCGCTGATCATCATGCTCTGCGTCACCTTCACCGCTCTGGTGCAGCGCCTCATGGCGATGGTCAAGGCCATCAGCAATGCCGCTGCTGTCACCATCCCTGCCGGTGAGACCACTTGGGGCGCTGTGTTCATCGCCAACGGCCTGCAGCTCATCCTTGCTGTCCTGCTGATCGTTCTGGGCCTGAACATCGTGTTCCACTCCTTCTCTGCTTACAAAAAGGCTGAGCACAACAGCGAGGCCAAGGTCTGATCCATTGACCGCTGTTGACTGAATAAGCGCAAACGCCGCTGACGGCTTCCGAACCGTCGGCGCGTTTTTGTTCTGTTCCTGTTACAGCATCTTCACCATGATGATCTCATCCCGGTAGGTGCCGTCCTTCAGCTTAAAGGCCCGGGGCTGGATGCCATAGCGCTCAAACCCAACCTTCTCATAGAGATGGATGGCGCGGCTGTTATCGCTGTACACCCCCAGTTCCAGCTGTTCGAAGCCGTTGGCCCGGGTCTGGTCGATGGCAAGCTGCATCAGGTAGCTGCCCAGACCGCAGCCCCAATACTCTTTCCGGACAGAGATGCCCATTACGGCACGATGGCGGTATTTGATGTGTGGCCGCAGCTGTGCAACCCCAAACTCCCCCACCAGCTTTTCTCCGGCAAAGGCGCCCACCTCAAAGTTCACAGGGCTTTCCCCGCAGTCTGCAAGCCGATTCCCCATCGCTTCCAGACTCACCCCTTCCTCCGGGTATCGGGCCATAAAATAGGTCTCGCTGTAGGTCGCATAGCGGAATGCATTCAGCGCCTCTGCATCGTCCGCGCACAAGCTGCGCACCGTCAGCACTTTCCCGTTGGGCAGGGTGAATGTTCTGGGTTCGATCTTCATGTTTCCCCTCTCCCCTTTCTGTCATTTGTTCTATGATAGCATACTTGCGGCCTGAGCACAACAAAAAGAGCCGCAGCGCCCTGTTACAGGCACTGCGGCTCTCGTATGCTTTAAGCAGTAGAAGCTGGCTTACTTCACCATGCTTGCGACTTCAGCAGCGAAGTCGTCAGAACGCTTCTCCAGGCCCTCGCCCTTGACGAAGTGGGTGAACTTGATGACCTTGATGTCGCCGCCCAGATCCTTTGCGACCTTGGCAGTGTACTGACCGACGGTCATGTCGCCGTCCTTGACGAACTCCTGATCGACCAGGCAGTTCTCCTTGAAGTACTTCTTGATCTTGCCCTCGATCATCTTCTGCTTGACAGCGTCGGGCTTGTTGGCGTTCTTCGGGTCGTTGGCCATCTGAGCGAGGAGAATCTCCTTCTCCTTGGCGACGACCTCAGCGGGGACAGCAGCCTCATCGACGTAGCTGGGGTTGGCAGCTGCGACCTGCATGGCAACATCCTTGCCGTATGCAGCAAACTCGTCCTTGGCCTCGATGCCGTTGGTGGTCTCGAAGTTGACCAGGATGCCGTGGGTGCCGCCGCCGTGGACGTATGCAGAGCAGACGCCCTCGTAACGGACGAAACGGCGGACCTTGATGTTCTCCTTGATGACCAGGATGAGGTTCTTCAGAGCCTCATCGACGGTCTCGCCGCTCTCGGTCTTGCATGCCATCAGAGCCTCGACATCAGCGGGGTTCTGCTTCATGATGACCTTGGTGGCCTCCTTGACGAAGGCGACGAACTTGTCGTTCTTGGCGACGAAGTCGGTCTCGGCGTTGACCTCGATGACGACGCCCACCTTGCACTCGGGGCAGTAATCAGCGTAGACCATGCCCTCGGCAGCCACGCGGCTTGCCTTCTTGGCGGCGGTAGCCAGACCACGCTCACGCAGGATCTCGATCGCCTTCTCGAAGTTGCCGTCAGCCTCGGTCAGAGCCTTCTTGCACTCCATCATGCCGCAGTCGGTCTGCTTGCGCAGTTCCATAACGTCCTTTGCAGAAATAGCCATTTTGGTATTCTCCCTTACACAGTATTTGTTGGTTTGTGAGAATTTCGGGAAATCAGGCGTTTGCTGCGTCCTCAGCGGGAGCGGCCTCCTGGTTGCCCTGCTTGCCTTCCAGCACAGCGTCAGCCATAGCGCCAGCGATCAGCTTGACAGCGCGGATCGCGTCGTCGTTGCCGGGGATGACGTAGTCGATCTCGTCGGGGTTGCAGTTGGTATCAACGATCGCAACGATGGGGATGTTCAGCTTGCGGGCCTCAGCAACAGCGATGCGCTCCTTGTGGGGGTCAACGATGAACATGGCCTTGGGCAGGGTCTTCATGTTCTTGACGCCGCCGAGGTACTTGTCCAGCTTCTCCATCTCCAGCTCCAGCTTGGCCACTTCCTTCTTGGGCAGCAGCTCGAAGGTGCCGTTGTCCTTCATGTTCTGCAGCTGAGCCATACGGTCGATGCGCTTGCGGATGGTGCGGAAGTTGGTCAGCATACCGCCCAGCCAGCGAGCGTTGACATAGTGCATGCCGCAGCGCAGAGCCTCGTCACGGATGGACTCCTGAGCCTGCTTCTTGGTGCCGACGAACAGGATGTCGCCGCCCTCAGCTGCAACTTCCTTCACGTAGTTGTAAGCCTCGTCCAGCTTCTTGACGGTCTTCTGCAGGTCGATGATATAGATGCCGTTGCGCTCGGTGAAGATATACTTCGCCATCTTGGGGTTCCAGCGGCGGGTCTGGTGACCAAAGTGAACGCCTGCCTCGAGAAGCTGCTTCATAGAAACGACTGCCATAGTAAAATTACCTCCAAAATTTGTTTTGCCTCCGCACACCGTGATCTGCCGCCGTATCGGACGGCTGCAGACTGCCCTCCACCCTCTCGGGCACAAAAGGGCATAGTGATGCGTGTGTAATGCTAAGTAATAATAGCACAAACCTCTGGCCGTTGCAAGGGGTTTTCTGCGGTTTTCCGAAAAAGAATCGTACTTTTTCGTCAATCCGCGCCCTCGGCGATGCTCTCAAGGCCCATCCGGCTCAGGGCATAGCCTTTGCCGAACATGAGGTCGTACTGGAGCAGCCAGTGCTCATCGCTCCACTTCTGCTGCAAAGGGGTCAGCTCATTCGAGGCGGTGCCGTCCTTCTCCAGGATGGTGCCGCGGGTGTTGGCCCGGTAGGCGGCCCGGAGCTGACGGCCAAGGAACTGGAAGTAGGCGGGCTGACGGAGGCCGAACAGCTCCATCATCACCGGCGAGATGTCGTAGGCGGCGATGGTGCCGAGGTCTACCGCCCGGTCGGAGTAGTTCGACCAGATCAGCAGGGTGGTCTGATGGAGGCGGGGGTCGGCGCTGGACCCGCTGGCATAGCCGCTGCGGGTGTAGATGTCGTAGCCCGAGTCGATGGGGTTGTAGTGGTCGCCCCAGAACACGAGGATGACCGGCTCGTCCACCTGCGAGAAGTAGTCCGTCAGCCTGCCCAGCATGGCGTCGGCGTCCCGGATGCCGGTGGCAAAGTCTTCCAGCGCACCCACGGTGCTGGCCTTGAGGCCCGCCGGGGCTTCGGTGACCTTCACCCGCTGGTCGTCGGGGTAGTTATCCTTATTATAATTGGTATGGTTCTGCATGGTGACGGCGTGGAGGAAGACGGGGGCGTCGGACTGGGCCTTCATGGTCTCGTACTGGCCGATGATCTGGTCTGCCATGGAGTCGTCGGTGACGAGGCCGGTGGTCCAGTAGTGGCGGCGCACCTTCTGGACGCCCTGCATCTTCTCGAGGCTGATGAAGTCGTCGAGGCCGAGGTTGGGGTAGGCCGTGTCGCGGCTCCAGTATCTGGCCCAGAAGCAGTGGACCGCCGCCGTCTGATACCCTTCGGTCTTGAGGTAGCTGGGCAGGGCGAACATGGGCTTCGTCACGTGCTGCTGGTAGGGCTTGCTGCCGCTGGGCAGATAGGACACCGAGTAGCCCGTCAGGGCCTCGAACTCCACGTCACAGGTGCCGCCGCCGAAGCTGGGGCTGTAGACCCGGCCATAGGCGCTGGTCTGCTGCAGGGCGTGGAGGTTGGCCGAGACGTCGGTGTCGAACCGGAAGCCGTACTGTTCCAGCTCCGAGACGTCCCAGTAGGACTCGTCCATCACATAGAGGATGGTGGGCTGCTTCACCCGCTCGTCTGCCGGGGTCTGGGCGGCGTAGGAGCCGGGCCAGACCGGGCCGGTGGTGTACTTCTCCCCTGCCTCCACGTCGTCGAGGATGGCGTTGACGGCCTCCTCCGAGTAAGCCTCGGGCTTGTCGATCTCCAGATTGGTCAGGTTGGTGAGGAAGCTGGTGATGACGCCGTAATAGCGGTAGTAGCGGTCCTGCATCCATGCGTCGGGCAGGATGCCCAGCGACTGGGTGACGGCAGGCTGCAAAAACACCCCGAAGATGAGGGCGCAGGCGGCCGCTGTGCTGGCCCCGAAGCCCGCCAGACGCTGCACCCAGGGCAGCTTCTGACGGCCCCGGTAGAGGAAGAAGGAGCCGACGGTCAGAGCCAGCACCACGACGCCGGAGACGACCATGCTCTTCTGGACGTGGATGCCCGCCGCGGAGGCCACGCCGGCGGCCTCGGACACCTGCATCAGGTCCCACGGGAGGAAGGGCTCGCCCCGGAGCTGCAGGATGTAAAAGTCCACCGTGGCGGGCAGACAGCCCAGCAGGGCCGACAGGAGGGTGGCCAGCGGGGCGAAGCGGGTGAGCCAGTCCACCGCCATCCAGACGAGGAAGAGCAGCCCCCACGCCAGCAGGTAGGCTTCTGGGTGGGGAACGATGTACTGTACAAAGGTATCTCCGCTCAGGGCGCCGCGGGCGATGTACTCGGTGAGCACCAGGAACAGAAGGGTGGCCACAGGCGGAAACAGCAGCCGCGCCCCGTGCAGCCGGAGGGACGCAGCACTCGGATGGTGTGTCATAAAGAAGTTCCTTTCACTTCTGCGTTTTTCGTATTATTTGAAGCTTATTTGAGGCGGCAGACTCCGCCCCAGTCCTCTATTATAATCATCCCGCCTCCAAAATCCAGCCCTGACGGGCAAAAAACGGGTGAAAATCTTTCATCCGTTCAGCCACTGATGCAATTTATCCAGCAGTCCCCCGTGGGAGGGCGGCGGGGCGGGGATGTCCGTCCGCACGAGGATGGCGTCCAGACCGATGCGCTCGATGTCGGCCCAGGGGATGGTCAGGGTCTCGTCCCGGCCCAGCAGCCCGAAGAGCCGGGGCCGCCCCAGAAGAAGCAGGCTCCCGATGCGGGCCGTGTCGGCGTCCAGCTCCAGATCGTCCACCCGGCCAAGGCAGGCCCCGTCCTTCAGCTGGACGACTTCCTTGCTGCACAGCTCCCGAAAGGTCATCTCCCCCGCCCCCTTACAGTCCCATCCTATGCCGGTGCGGGCCGGACCATGCAAAAGGACTGGAAAACACTGCCCCGGATGTGCTATACTGGGCGCAGGGAGAACCCAACGTTTTTTTTAAGAGGTATCATCGATGTATAAAAATATCGTGTTCGACTTCGGCGGCGTCATGGTGGATTTCGACCCCCACAAGTACCTCATCGACCTGTTCGGGAACCGGGGGCTGGAAGAGGAGGTCTACGACCTGACCTTCGGCAGCAGAGAATGGCGGCTGCTGGACGCGGGCCGCATCACCCGCCGGGAGGCCAACGAGCGGATGCTCCAGCGGGCCAGAGCCGTGGGCCGGGGCTTCGAGGCGGAGGGCGTGCTGGACGACTGGATGAGCATGCTCCGCCCCCGCCGCCGGATGCAGACGCTGGTGGAGCAGCTCAAGCAGCGCGGCTACTGCGTCTACTACCTGAGCAACATCCCCGAGGACGTGCTGGACCTGCTGACGCACCGGGACTTCGAGGGCCTCTTCGACGGCGGCGTGGCCTCCTACGAAGTGAAGGTCAACAAGCCCGACCCCCGCATCTATCAGGCCCTGCTGGACAAGTACCGTCTCCGGGCCGATGAGTGCATCTTCATCGACGACCGGGCCGAAAACCTCCTGCCCGCCAGCGCTCTGGGCTTCGGCATCTACGAGATGCACGGCGTCGGCACCCTGCTGCGCAGCCTGCCCACCTTCGGCGTCAGCCTCCACTAGAGAAGCCGTTTTCATAAGCATTGCACACCGCCTATGAAAACAGCTTCTGACAGCAAAAGACCCCTGCCCGGCAAGGCCGCCGGGCAGGGGTCTTTTATTTTGCAGAACTTACTTCTTCTCGTAGCTCTGGCAGTAGTGCGGGATGTCCACCTGCTGAGAAGAGCAGGTGCAGCGCTCCGTCACCGTGATCTCGGGCAGGTCACACTTGCTGCTCCCCACGTTGTGGCGGCACTCGCAGACATCACAGCGGACACCTGTGTTTTCCATTCATTCATCACCTCTTTGTCCCTAGGTTGCCCCAAAGACGCGGGATGATGCAGGATGGGCCGGTGTTATTTTTTACCAGTTGGCCAGATCAGCGCCCAGCTTGCGGCAGGCAGCCTGAGCGTCGTCGTCGGGCGTCTCGTTGCAGATGAGGCCCTCGTCGCTGAACAGCTGTGCGCCGTCCTCTTTGACACGCTCGCACCAGTCGCGCATCCACTGGCCGTCGCCCCAGCCGTAGGAGCCGAACAGAGCCACCTTCTTGCCGTTCAGAGAGCCTTCGAGGCCCGCGAACATCGGCTCGAACTCGCTCTCCTCCAGCTGCTCAGCGCCCATGGCCGGGCAGCCGAAGGCCACCACGTCATACCCGCCCAGCTTTGCTGCGTCCATCTCGGCGCAGGGGACGATGGTGGCGGCAGCGCCTGCACCCTCCGCGATGCAGTTTGCCATGGTCTCGGTGTTGCCGGTGGCGCTCCAGAATACGATTGCTACTTTGCTCATAATATTCAGCCTCACTTTTGATTTATTGGGTTAGCTGCTTCTAACTTTTCGCTCCATAAAAATGCGTCGGAAGCAGGCTCAGACGCATCTCTTGGTTAGATTTCTCTAACTGTCCATAGGATACCACAGCGCCGCTGCTTTGTCAAGCGGTCACAGAGGCTAACTTTTCCAGAAGTTTTACCCCGCTCTCACCAGCCGGAACGCCGCCGTCAGCACCCCCAGGATGACCGGCTGATGGAGCAGATAGAGCACCAGCGAGTGACGGCCCATCCAGCCCAGCGGCGGGCAGACCGACCGGCGCAGCGGCGCGAGGCGTCCCCGGCCCACGAGGTGGTGGAGGAAGTACCCCACCCAGAACAGAAACAGCCAGGGCAGCAGCGGGAAATAGTCGGTGGAGAAAAAGCTCTTGGGCATGAAGCCCAGATAGGCCGTGGTGTAGCTGGCGTAGAGGGCCTGCGGCAGGGCCAGACGCCCGCCCGGCAGGTTCCAGAAGCCGTTCATCGTGGGGTAGGTCCCCCAGAACAGCAGGGCGCTGACGGCCACGCCCGCTGCGGGCGGGACACGGCGAAACAGCGGGTCCAGCGCGGCGGTGAGGAGCATGGAGGAGCCCAGCAGGGTCAGCACCCCGAACCACACCACCTCCTCGGGCAGGAAGAGCAGGGTGACGGCTGTGACCAGCGCCCCTGCCCCGAAGACGACGGCTCCCCGCCGGAACGGATGATGCCCCAGCGGCAGGCAGAAGCCCGAAAGCAGGATAAAGACCCAGCAGATGCTCTGCTGCCACACAAAGCCCGGGCGTCCGGTGTACCACTTCTGGGCCACGCCGAAGAGGAACACCACGTCCCACATCCCGTGGTAGAGCATCATGCTGATGAGGTCGAGTCCCCGCAGCTCGTCCAGAAGACGATAGCGGGCGGCAGTTTGCAGTTCCATAGAGTCCTCCTTCCCTCTTCCTGATAAGACTGGGGAAATTATAGCACAAAAAGACCTCCCTGCAAAGACAGGGAGGCCGCAGTGGTTCAACGCTTACTTCTCATCGCGGGGCAGCAGGCAGTTGAGCAGGATGGCCACGAAGGCAGCAGGCACGATGCCGCTCTCACCGCAGATGAGCTGGACGAACTGGGGGGTGTTGGCGAGGATCTTGGCGTTTGCACCCATGCCGAGCCCACGCCCAGCGCCACAGAGACGATGGTCAGGGTGCGGGGAGTCATCTTCTCCTTGGTGATGAGCTGGATGCCCGACACCACGATGGAGGAGAACATCATGACGGCAGCGCCGCCCAGAACGGCCTGGGGCATGATGGAGATGAGTGCGCCCAGCTTGGGGATGAGGCCGCAGAGCATCAGGAAGATGGCACCGGTGGCCAGTGCGCCCCGGTTGACCACCTTGGTCATGGCCACGAGGCCCACGTTCTGGCTGAAGGAGGTGTTGGGCAGGACGCCGAAGCAGGCGGCGACGGTGGAGCCGAGGCCGTCGCAGATGATGCCGCCGCTCAGCTCCTTATCGGTGGCCTCGCGGCCCATACCGCCCTCCATGACGCCGGAGATGTCGCCCACCGTCTCCACGGCGGTGACGATGAACATGATCATGACGGGCAGGATGGCGCGGAGGTCGAAGACGATCTGGACCGGCACCAGCTTGGGGATGGCGAACCAGCTGGCCTCAGCGACCTTGTTCCAGTTCAGCACCCATGCCTTGGTGAACTCCACGCCGTCAGCGGTGACGCCGGTGGTGGGCAGGACGAAGCCCATGACGATGGCTGCCAGATAGCCCGCGATGATGCCCACGAGGATGGAGGAAGAGCTGAAGAAGCCATTGGTCCAGTGCTTGAAGAAGAGGATGACCACCAGCACGAAGACGGCCAGCAGCAGGTTCTCCACCGAGCCGAAGTCCTTGGCTGCGTTGCCGCCGCCGAAGGAGTTGACGCCCACGGAGATGAGGGACAGGCCGATGGACAGCACGACCGTGCCGGTGACCACCGGCGGGAACAGCTTGCGCAGGGGCTTCAGAAAGACGCCCAGCACGCTCTCGAACAGACCGCCCAGAATGGATGCGCCCATCATGGCGCCGTAGGCCGTGACGCCGCCGCCCATGGTGGCAGCCACGCTGTTGAACACGCCCAGAAAGCCCGAGCTGGTACCCATGATGATCGGCACTTTGCCGCCCACAGGGCCGAGGCCGTACAGCTGCACCAGCGTGACGATGCCCGCCACGAACATGGCGTTCTGCAGCAGGCTCACCTGCAGGTCTGCGAACTCACCGCCCACGAGGCCGCAGGCGCTGGTGATGATGAGCAGCGGGGTGAGGTTGCCCACGAACATAGGCGAAGACGTGCTGCAAGCCCAGCGGGACAGCGTGGCGCAGCGGCATTTTCGCCTCAAACTCGTATGCCGAATTTTCCAGTTCAGCGCTTTTTATCATACTCCTGGCTCCTTTACTTCACTTCAGGTTTTTGCAATCTTTAGTTTTTCAACTGTTTCATCAATTAGGCTAGACATTTTCATGAATTCACGACACCTCTTTACCATATCTATATTTACTATTAAAAACAATCAAAATAATTATATCTAATCCCATCACTATACTCGCTATTACCCATGACACATTTACTCCAAACTTTTCTGTTAAAATTCCTAATAGATTAGCAATTACGAATCCTCCTATTGCTTGAATTGTGCTGAAAATAGAACTATATGTAGATCTCACCTCACTTTTTATATAGTCACACATCCATATCGACGTAGCTGCTTGTTCTATTCCAAGTCCTAACTCAACTAAACCCGCTCCAATTAAAAAAGTGGGCACTGTTTGAAACGCATATAAAATCATAAACCCCAAAATACTAACTAAAATCCCCATAATAGATGTTTTAAAACTACTCATCTTTTTAGTACATATACTAACCATATACGTTCCAAACATAAGTAATATCATAAAGAACAATAAAAAAAAGGATAAATATTCTATTTTTATCTTGACAATTTCTGTTGCATAAACCTGCCAAAATAATACAAATGCAAGAAATGGTATATGACATACTATGAT
>ENA-OQKC01000251-OQKC01000251.1-human-gut-metagenome-genome-assembly--contig:-NODE-251-length-23672-cov-3.720535_pt1 | contig 23672 bp, 22 predicted proteins | sample MGYA00242774_ERZ504790 | MGnify/ENA primary metagenome ERZ504790 (study PRJEB26092, sample SAMD00036419) | human gut metagenome | host: Homo sapiens | study: EMG produced TPA metagenomics assembly of...
ATTGTAGGCTGCGGAAAAGTCGGTAGAAATCTTGCAGAGCAGCTTCAGGCAGAGGATATTGATATCACTCTTGTCGACGTTATTGCCGACAAGATCAATGATCTCTGCGAAAATATCGACGCTATGGGAATCGTCGGTAATGGTGCCAGCATCAATACTTTAATGGAGGCAGGTGTTGATACTGCAGATATTCTGATCGCAGTTACCGCTTCTGACGAGTTGAACCTTCTCTGCTGTCTGATCGCGCAGAAGGCCAACCACTGTCAGACCATCGCCCGCGTCCGTAACCCCATTTATGAAAAAGAAATCGGATTCATCAAAGAACGTCTTGGTGTTACCATGATCATTAACCCGGAGTTTGCCGCTGCCCAGGAAATTTCACGGCTTCTCCGTTTTCCATCTGCGATCAAGATTGACACCTTTGCACGTGGTCGTGTAGAACTTCTCAAGTTTAAAGTTCTCCCGGAATTCAAGCTGGACGGAATGAGCGTTTCCCAGATCTCAGATGCTTTCCGAAGTGATATTCTGGTCTGCGCGATCGAGAGCCGTGACAATGTATCCATTCCTGGTGGTGATCACATTATACACGACGGAGATATGGTTTCCATTCTGGCCTCTCCGCTTAATGCAGCGGCATTTTTCCGTAAGATCGGTCTCAAGACCAATCAGGTCAAAAACTGTATCATCGTAGGTGGCGGAACCATTTCCTATTATCTTGCCCATGCACTTCTGGGTATGAAGATCAGTGTCAAGATCATCGAGCAGAACAAAAACCGCTGTGAGCACTTAAGCGAACTGCTTCCAGATGCGACTATCATCAATGGTGACGGAACGAACCGTTCTCTTCTGCTAGAAGAAGGACTTTCCGAGTCCGAATCCTTTGTCACTCTGACAAATCTGGATGAGGAGAATGTATTTCTTGCTCTCTTTGCCAAAAGCATCTCCGATGCCAAGCTGGTTGCCAAGGTCAACCGTCTGGAATTTGATGATGTCATCGACTCCCTGGATATCGGAAGTGTCATCTACCCGAAAAATATCACTGCTGATTATATCCTGCAGTATGTCCGTGCCACTCAGAACAGCATCGGCAGCAATGTAGAAACCCTTTATCATATTCTGGATGGCAATGCAGAAGCACTGGAATTTGCGATCCGTGAGGAATCTGCCGTAACTTATATCCCTCTTGCAGAGTTGAATCTCCGCAAAAATCTTCTGGTGGGATGCCTGAACCGCAACGGCCGCATCCGCATTCCCCGTGGTCAGGATATGATCCAGGTGGGAGATACCGTGATCATCGTAACCACTCACAAGGGGCTTCGCGACATCACAGATATACTGGAAAAATAGAGGTACTGACAAATGAATTATTCGATTATTATTTATATCCTGGGATGGATCATGAATGTGGAGGCTGTCTGTATGCTGGTTCCCGGCATCACTGCCCTTATCTACCGCGAAAAATCCGGTATTGCCTTCCTGATCACGATCCTGGCATGTCTGGCTATCGGTGTTCCTCTGGTCAGCCGCAAGCCCTCCAAAAAAGCATTCTACGCCCGTGAAGGTCTTGTTACCACTGCCTTAAGCTGGATCGTTCTCAGTATTGTCGGCGCTGTGCCTTTTGTACTCAGCGGAGCTATCCCCGATCCGATCGATGCTTTTTTTGAGATCGTTTCCGGTTTTACCACAACCGGTTCCAGTATCCTTTCTGATCCAACACAGATGCCTTACTGCATCAACATCTGGAGATGCTTTTCCCACTGGATCGGTGGTATGGGGGTTCTGGTATTTATCCTGACACTACTGCCCCTTTCAGGTGGCTATCATATGAACCTTATGAAGGCAGAAAGCCCCGGTCCTTCCGTAGGAAAGCTTCTTCCAAAAGTCCAGTCAACTGCCAAGATCCTGTACAAGATCTACATTGCGCTCACTGTTGCACTGATCATCCTTCTGCTTCTTGGAGGGATACCTCTTTACGACAGTCTCTGTGCAGCATTTGGAACTGCCGGAACCGGTGGGTTCGGAATCAAATCCGACAGTATGGGAAGCTACAGCTTATATGTTCAGATCGTCATCACCATCTTTATGATCCTGTTTGGCGTTAACTTCAATGTCTATTTTCTTCTTCTCACCAGGAAGTTTTCTCAGGCATTGAAATCTGAAGAGGTCCGTTGCTACTTCTTTGTGATCATCGCTTCTGCCCTGATGATCACACTCAACGTCCGACATCTGTTTGACAATGTGTGGGAAGCACTTCAGCAGGCATTTTTCCAGGTTGGTTCTATTATCACTACCACCGGTTATGCCACTACGGATTATAACCAGTGGCCTGCGGTATCCAGAACGATTCTGGTACTGCTTACCTTCTGTGGTGCCTGTGCCGGCAGTACAGGCGGCGGAATCAAGATTTCCCGTCTTCTGCTTCTTGCAAAATCTGTTCGCAAGGAACTGCATCTTTATCTGCACCCCAACGCAGTAAAAAAGATCAAAATGGACGGAAAAGCGGTGTCTCACGAAGTTATGCGTGCCACCAATATTTATATGATCGTTTATCTGATGATTGTGGCTGCATCTATCTTCATCATCAGTTTTGATGAATTTGATCTTGTAACAAATTTCACAGCCGTAGTCACCACTTTAAACAATGTAGGTCCCGGTCTTTCCCTGATCGGTCCTACCGGAAACTTCGGGATCTTTTCTCCGCTGTCCAAGCTGGTCCTTTCTTTTGATATGCTGGCCGGCCGACTGGAGCTATTTCCGATCCTGATCCTTTTCCTTCGTGAAACCTGGAAGAAATTCTGATAAATATTCGTCATATTTTGCTATGTTTGTGGCATAAATTGTTCTTTTCACATTTATTTCAAATGTTAGACACACTTTCTTCACATTTTTACTGTATATTATAAACCATAGAAGGTGATGAACTTTCTATAATATTTTTCTTTTTCATACGCGCCGGTACGAAAGTACCGGCCTCCTTCCATTTATGGAGTATTTTTTTCCACTCCCTCATAATCGAAATCCGGAATAAAGCTTTCTGAAGCAGTTTCTCCTTCCTGGATAAATCCATTCTGAATCCCCATATCCACAGCAGCATCCAGAACTTTTTCATACTCTCTTTTTGTAACTTTCCGGTTTAATTCCTTAAATTCCACAAATTTTCTCACCGGCGTATACTGATTCATAATACTGATATAAATATCCTCCCCATAGGTTTCATGAAGATACCTCAGAGCTTTTATGGAATTTCCTGTATGTCCCGGCAGGATCAGATGCCGGACAATGGTTCCCTTCCGGATGTATCCATCCTCTCCAAACTCACATTTCCCGGTCTGACGCACCATCTCTCCAATTGCAGCCTTTGCAGCCTGCACATAATCCGGCGCATAAGAAAATTTCTGTGCAAGCTCCGGATCCAGATATTTCAGATCCGGAAGATAAATGTCCACATATCCTTCCAGAAGCTTCAGGGTTTCTGTTTTTTCATACCCACTGGAATTATACACCACCGGAATATCCAGACCATTCCTTCGGGCCATATCCAGTGCCTCTATGATCTGTGGTACATAGTGTACCCCTGTTACCAGATTGATGTTTGCAGCTCCTTTTTCCTTCAGTTCCAGAAAAATCTCTCCAAGCCGTTCCACACTTACAGCCCGTCCCCTGCTCCCGATGGCAATATCATGATTCTGGCAGAAACAGCAGCGCAGTCCGCACCCGGAAAAGAACACTGCCCCGGAACCTTTTATTCCGGAGATACAGGGTTCCTCCCACATGTGAAGTGCAGCCCTTGCCAGATAAATTCTCTCATCCATGCCACAGAAGCCTTTTTTCCCTGCCCCCCGGTCTGCCAGGCATTCTCTTGGACAAAGAGCACAAGCTGACATAATTTCTTCCGTACAGTGCGCGCTCCCTGCCATACTGCTGATTTTATTTTCATTCTCCACTTTCACTTTTCTCCTGATCTTTCTTCCAATATCGTTATTTTCTGTTATCTAGTACTAGTTTAGCACATCACGTCTGCTGCCAACAAGGCTTTCTCTGTTTACACTATATCCTTAATATAGTACAATGGATTTCATGGAATCTTAAGAATTTACCCCTTTCGTCTTAATTTCCGGCTGCTATTCTAATAACATCAGGGAGGTACAAAAAAGTGGCTAACATACTTGTTTGCGATGACGACAAAGACATCGTGGAAGCTATCGAAATCTATCTTACGCAGGAAGGCTATCACATTCTGAAAGCCTATGACGGACAGGAAGCACTGGATATCCTGAACAGCGAAACTGTAGATCTACTGATCATCGATGTGATGATGCCCCGTCTCGACGGGATCCGGGCAACGGTCAAGATCCGGGAATGCAATCCTCTGCCCATCATCATCCTGTCCGCAAAATCTGAAGACACAGACAAAATCCTTGGCCTTAACATCGGTGCAGATGACTATATCACCAAACCTTTCAATCCTCTGGAGCTGATCGCCAGGGTAAAATCCCAGCTGCGCCGGTACACACAGCTCGGCTCCGCTGCACCGGCAGCATCGGAACACATCTACACAACCGGAGGTCTTACGGTAAACGATGACAAAAAAGAGGTGCTGGTAGATGGAGAAGCGGTACGGATGACGCCCATCGAATATAATATCCTGCTTCTTCTCATGAAAAATCCCGGACGTGTTTTTTCCACCACACAGATCTACGAGAGCATCTGGAATGAAGATGCTCTGGCCGCGGATAACACGGTAGCCGTCCACGTCCGTCACATTCGCGAAAAGATTGAAATCAACCCCAGGGATCCCCGCTATCTGAAAGTTGTCTGGGGCCTGGGTTATAAAATCGAAAAACTGAGCCGGTGAGCCAGCCGGCCATGAAGTATCTGTACTTCAGAAAGGGGTATTATGAATAAAAATAAACATACGGAAAAAAACCGTTCATTTATGCGCATTCCTGCTCTTGTCCTTGCCCTTATCCTGCCTCTGATCATGGTCTTTTCAGCGGCACTGGTGATCCAGGCAGGTATCCGGATGGACTCTGCAGAAGATCTTAAAACAAAGGATTATTTCCAGACCTCTGCTTTTGCTGACAGCTTTTACTCAAAAGCTTCCACAATCCTGTCCGGAATCTCAGCCAGAGAAATCCTGGATAAAACAAACGAAGATGCATACATTGATCTCGGAGAGCTTTATAACGGAGATTCTCTCTCCTTCAAAAACACCTCCGGACTAGCCTATTCCTTCAATGATCTTAAGGAATGGAGCTCACAGACGATCCATTCCAATGATAGCTGGATCGTCCTGAGCCTTACCACCCCGGAGGGTGAAACAAAATATATGTACTATTCCGATTTCAAAAAAGCTCTGGAAGACGGAAACCTGCAGCTAAATGCCAACTCCGGTGCCCTGAAACACGAGGGAATTTCCCAGAAAGACTGGACTGAGAGGATTCTTTCCGCTCTGAGCGCCGAATATGCAGACGGCGGCATCCAGTCACAGGAACCTTTGAAAAACATTACAGACAAAAACGGAAACGTGGTTTACACAGATGTGGCAGATATGCTCACTCCGATCCTTGAAATCCCCTGTGCACCGGAAGGTTACGACAGTCTCCTGGATTACATGAATTCCACCTCATCCAAAACCAGGAATTTCAAGGGGAACCTGAACGATGCCTTTGAGCAGCTGGATAATGCCCGGGATCTTTTTTCCAGCTGGACAGAAGCTGCTCAGACACTGGATGAGTACAGCAATGATAATTCCAATCTCCATTATGCCTATACGGATAACACCTCACAGAAAATCTTCACAAATACAGATGCAGCCTATACTTCCGACCTGACTGATATTTCCGGTTTTTCAGACAAAAAGCCTTACGTGTTCCTAAGTGTCAACGAAGCTGCCACAGATGAGAAAAATGCCCGGAATGGTCTTATGAATCTGAACCTTTCCGCTGCTGCAAACTCTTCTGTAGGAAGCTGGATCGATCTCCTTCGAAACTCCACATACGATGAAAACTGCAGTTTTCTTGCCTGGATCGATGATACCAGCCTTCCTGTACAGGATTCCATTAAAACTGACAGACAGCATTTCCTGACTTACCGTACTTTATTTATCCCGGCTGCTGTGATCACCATGATCAGTTTTCTGCTCTTTATCATAGATTTTATCTGGCTTACTGTCCACACCGGAAGAAGAAATTCCGATAGCGGTAATACAGACACTGTTCAGCCAGAACTGAACTTTTTTGACAGGATCTATACGGAAGTAGCAGCCGGACTCGTGTGTATCCCGGCACTTGGTGTATTGACCGCAGGACTTAGCATGCAAGCTTCCACCTATAACCTTGTCTCCTCCCTGATCATCCTGGGTATCACGATTTTCCTGATCACGTGCCTGTTCTGGATCGGCTATTTAAGCCTGATCCGCAGGATCAAAGCTCGCACCCTGTGGAAAAACAGCCTGCTTCGCAAATGTCTGAAGCTTCCCCGTCTGTGTCTTTGTAAAGCCGGTAAGCTGATCGATTTTTTCTCCAGGAATACCATCAGCAGAATACGTATGGTAGTGGGACTTGGCGTATTTCTATTCCTTGAATTTTTCTTCAGTGCCCTGCTCGCGGCATCTGATGGATGGTTCCTGATGTTTTTGCTTCTATTCCTTCTGGATCTGGGTGCGCTTTTCTGCGTCTACAAAATTGCTCTTGGACGGGAACTCCTCCTTGATGGCCTGAAACGGATCACCGATGGAGAGCTCACTTACAAGATCCCGGAAAAGGAACTCCGTGGTGATCAAAAAGCAATGGCACAGTATATCAACCGCATTGGTGATGGGCTGGACGCTGCCGTGGAAAAAAGCCTCAAAGATGAGCGTATGAAAACCGAATTGATCACCAATGTCTCCCATGATCTGAAAACGCCGCTGACTTCCATCATCAATTACATTGATCTGCTGAAAAGGCTGAACCTCAAAGATCCGGAAGCACTGAAATATCTTGAGATCCTGGACTCAAAGGCACATCGTCTGAAAAGTCTGACCGAAGATGTAGTGGAAGCTTCCAAAGCCAGTACCGGAAATCTTTCTCTGGAAATGACGGAACTGAACTTTGTGGAAATGCTTTACCAGGTGATGGGTGAATTCGAAGAACGGATGGAAAACAGACATCTGACCCTGATGACACATCTGCCTGATTTTCCTGCCATGATCTATGCCGACGGCAGACGGATGTGGCGTATCCTTGAAAATCTTTTCGGCAATATTCTGAAATATGCCATGGAGAACACAAGGGTCTATGCAGAAGTTATTCTGGAAAAAGATCAAGTCATCTTTACCCTGAAAAATATTTCCGCACAGCCTCTGAACATTCCGGCTGAAGAACTGACCGAACGTTTCATCCGCGGCGATGTTGCCAGAAATACAGAAGGCAGCGGACTTGGATTATCCATCGCACAGAGCCTTACCCAGCTTCAAGGTGGCACCTTTAAACTTTATCTGGACGGTGACCTTTTCAAAGTCTGCTTAAGTTTTCCACAGAAGATCTCTCCCACAGCCTTATCCTCACCGGAAGATCCTCATTCCGAAGCACATTCTTAACCATTCATAAAAAACAGCAGCGGAAGCCCTGATGATATGATGGATCAGGAGCCAGGCTGCTGTTTTTCTCTTATTTTTGTTCTCTTTTACACTTTAATGGTGATCTCACGGTCTGTCCGGTTATATTTATAATACCGGACTCCGGCTGCATCCAGCATTTTTTTGGATGCGATCACCGACGGAGTATCTGCATATTTATCACAGTCGTATACGATAGTCCTGATCCCTGCCTGGATAATAGCCTTGGCACATTCGTTGCAGGGAAACAGGGACACATAAAGCTTGGCACCTTCCAGACTTCCTCCTCGGTAGTTCAGGATGGCATTGAGCTCACTGTGTGTCACATAAAGATATTTGGTATCCAGCGGATCTCCTTCTCTTCCCCAGGGAAACTCATCATCGGAGCATCCCTTTGGAAATCCATTGTACCCCATTGACAGGATCTTGTTATCTTCACTTACGATACAGGCACCAACCTGTGAATGCGGATCCTTGGAACGCATGCCGGAAAGCATGGCAACACCCATAAAATACTCATCCCAGGAAAGATATCCCTGTCGTTTCTGTCCTTTTTTATCCATACAGAATCCTCTTTTTCTATTGGTTTCTTACTGATCGATCAATCCTCGATCATGTTAATCCTTCTGATATGACGCTCATCCCCGGAAAATGGTGTATCCAGGAATGTATCCACGATCTTCAGAGCAAGTCCCGGTCCTACTACACGACCGCCCATGGCCAGAATGTTGGCATCGTTATGAAGTCTTGTTGCCTCTGCAGTAAAACAATCTGTACAAAGTGCAGCACGGATTCCCTTGAATTTATTAGCAGTGATGGAAATTCCGATACCTGTTCCGCAGATCAGGATTCCTTTCTCACACTCACCGTCCACGATCGCCTGTGCTACTTTCTTTCCATAAACAGGATAGTCTACAGATTCCGGACCATTGCATCCAAAATCTTTGTACTCCAGTCCTCTCTCTTCCAGATGCTTCTTTACCTCCTGCATCAGCTCATAGCCGCCATGATCACATCCCAGTGCTATCATTTTCTTTCTCCTCCTCAACGTTGATAATTTTATGACCAGCCGCTTTCAGTAAGCGGTTCATGATCGCCTGTCCCATTCTTGGTGTAAAAAATGCCTCTGAATAAATGGCACTTACATTACAGCTGTCAAAATCACGCAGGACCTCGTACAGATGATGCGCGATGGTTTCTTCCTGCTCCCGGCTTCCGATACTCTTTACGATTCCATGTGAATATCGGCCTTTTGTTTCATCTGTTGCGATGATCCCCACAGTCAGTCCCTTCTCCTCAGCCTCTCCGGCTCTTTTTTCGATCTCCGCGATCACACCCTCTGTGGACCCCTCCACAATGGCAAGATCTGCCTTTGGTGCATAATGACGGTATTTCATTCCCGGTGCTTTTGGATGGACCTTGCTGTCCGGTTTGATCAGCCCCTTATCCATCCTTACATCTCCAAGTGTTTCCCGGAGCATTTCCAGGGAAATATATCCCGGCCGCAGGACTACCGGTATGTCTTCTGTAAAATCTACGATCGTAGATTCCAGACCGATATTTACCTGGCCTCCATCAATGATCATATCAATGGCTTCTCCCAGATCCTCTGCCACATGTCCCGCTGTCGTAGGACTTGGTCTTCCGGAAGTATTGGCACTTGGCGCTGCCACATATCCGCCAGCCGCAAGGATCAGCTCCTGTGCGATAGGATCACTTGGAAAACGTACTGCCACACTGTCCAGTCCTCCGGTTGTTTCCTTTGGCACGATATCTGCCTTGGGAAGGATCATTGTCAGCGGACCCGGCCAGTATTTCTCAGCCAGTATTCTGGCTTTTTCAGGAACCTCCGTAACGATCTTATCCAGGTCACGGATATCTGCGATATGTACGATCAGCGGATTGTCCGAAGGTCTTCCCTTGGCTGCATAGATCTTCATCGATGCTTTCGGATCCAGGGCATTTCCTCCAAGGCCGTATACAGTCTCTGTGGGAAATGCCACAAGCCCGCCGTTTTTCAGGATCTCGCCACCTCTGGCAATTGCCTTTCTGTCTATATTCTCCGCTGTCATAACTGCTATTTCTGCTTTCATTTTACGCTCCATTTACTGTCTGATATAAATCCCCTGCTCTTCAATAAAATCTTCCAGATCCTGAAGGGCATCCTGTGCCCAGGTTTCGGATTTCTGAAAAGTCTCCGGGAAAAACATGTCTTTTACTATTTTTTTACCTGTTTCTGTTTTAAAGATCTTCTCTGCACTTTTCTTTATATGTTCTTTATCCAGTCCATCTTCAAAATAATTAACCAGAAAATCAGCTTCCACAAGGATCTGATAATCCAGCCCGTCAATATCCTTATAGGTATGATGATGTCCTACCAGATATTCCACTCTGCGGATCACCCTCTCCTGAAAGCCCAGTGCGGTAAGCATCTCGCTGGCAGCTGCCGGACCTTCTGCTTCCTGCGTCTTTCCATCAGAGCGTCCGTATTTTTCCATACCGACTTTGATCCTGATATCATGAACGAGAGCCGCAGCTTCCAGAACATACATCGTATCTTCGTCCAGACCCTCACTCTGGCCGATCAGCCTTGAAAGATCATGCACCTTCACAAAATGCTGGATATGCTTCGGATCCCCCTGATAATAATGGATCATTTCCATATAAAGTCTGTCGATTCTGTTCATAATATCCTCCTCTCTGCTGCCATCCTGCAACTGTCACTTTTTTCTGTATACTGCTCAGCAGAAATCTCCTGCTGAGCATATCCGTTAACAGATAGCTACATAATAGTTACATTATAGCGTTATTATGGAAAAAATGTCAATCCTGCTCCACTTTCACAATGTAGGTTCCTGACATATCATCTTCAAAGACAATGCTTCCCAGACTCTGAAGAATACTGTCATTAAGCTCTGTTCCGTATTTTTCTTTTTCCTGTCCTCCTACAAAGATATAGGAAATATCATAACGGCTGATTAGTTTTTTTACCGTCTCTGCATCTGTAGATGTATAAATAGTCTGGATGTCCGCACTTTTTTCATTGAGGTCAGGTACATTATTTCTCCAGAGCCATTCATGCACATACCATCCCAGTACGGTCGGAAGCCCCGTAGATGCAGAAACTCTCTCATATCCGGTATAGCTGTCCCCGTTAGCCTCGAGCACCACAGGAGAGCCTTTGATATTCTGCTTCAGCCAGCGGATTGCCGACGCATCCTGAGGAAAATCCTGCTCAAGAAATGTAGTTGCATCCAGTCCCTGATACTCCGAAACCTTCCAGACATCCCCAAACCAGGAATGTACGGAATTTCCGAAATAGCCCACGGTCCAGAGCAGTACAAAAAGCCCCACACCTGAAAGAATCCGGATGATCTTCTGTCTGGATATCACCAGCATACGATAAATCCCATATCCCATTGTCATTCCGAAAAGGATATATGCCTGATACGTCAGCTTGAACATAGTATTGGCTCTGGCATTTCCATTTTCATAAATATCCCGCACATATACAAGCTCCGGGATCAAAACCAGTCCGATAGCACATAAGCCCATGATCACTGCAAAAAGATCCGGAACTGTGATCGCCTCCAGCAGCCTGTAAAGACTTTTATGCTTCAGTCCCTTCATTTTTTCTGTGATGACAGACAGGATCAGCAAAACAGTAAGGAGCACCGGAAGTCCCCAGAGGATCAGAAGCTGATACCACAGTGAATGATGCTGTGCCAGTGCCACCCCCTGTACCATCGTATCAAATTTCAATGTAAAGGGCAGAATCACCAGATAAGAGAGACCTATGATCTCCACTGCCTGTACGATCGTCACTGCCAGGATCCTGATTATCTTTCCCTCAAATCGTATGATATTTGCGATCAGGACAACTCCACCGGTCACTACAAAATAGATCACAAAATCCCAGTAATTGGTCCACTGGAACATGCCAAGAAAAACGGACGCCAGAAGGATATGCGGCATCAGAAGCTGTCTCAGCCAGAAAACACTGCGTTCCTGTTTTTCAGGCTCAGGCTCTCTTTTTCGGATCATTTTCAGCCATGCATAGAGCATTCCCACCAGAAATGTCACAAACATCACATTTACCACATGGGCATGAAGATCTCCCAGAACAAAGGAATAGCATGGGAATTCATGTATGGTCTTATCACTGTCATTCACCGGATTATACCCTATGTAACGAGTTGCATCCGGGAACCAGTAGCTGGCTGTTTCTGCCACTCCCTGTATCTTCCGGATCAGCGGCAGTACACAACGGTAGACGATATAATGTACATTTCCCGCAATAGATACTGCAATACCTGCAGTAACTCCTGCCAGTGAAGGAATATATTTCTTCTTTCCATCCAGCCGTCCATACAGCCTGTCCTTCGTCATCTGACGGACCAGGGAAAACGGATACACAAAGGCAAACGCTGCCACAAGGTACGCATCAGATTATAAGTCACTTCCACTCTGCTTCCTGTAAGCTTCGTAAGAAACACTGCAAAATACTGCCCGCCATAGTAATAATTGATGGTTCCCTGTGAATACCAGAGATCACGTGCAGGAAGAGTTTTGCTCCGCATCATGGCCTCCATGAAGCCATAATCCATAAATTTCTCTGTTCCATATGCCTGTGGCCGGAATCCTGCCAGATAAGTCCACAGCAGAAAGATTCCAAAAAACAGAAGCTCCTCCCGAAAGATCAGCTGCATCTTTCCTGACGGATAACATTCAATGCCATGCTTCAGCTGAACATGAAAAAGTACAGCACATAAAATGCCAACAGCCACAGATACTCCTACACACACTGCTGCTGTAAAAGAAAGGATTTCCACCGCTACCAGAAGCCAGGTAAGAAATCCGGTAACTGCAATGGCAAGTACCTTTGAAAAAAGCCATCCCCGGTCTTCAAAACCACCAAAAAGCCTTCCTGTGACCGGCATTGCCACCATCCCCATGAACAGTGCAAGCAGCCACCAGGTCCAGAATGTCCATACATCTCCTCCCAGGAGATACGCAGAAAGTACTGTCAGGAGCACTGCTGCAGTCAGCTCCGGAAATAATTCTCTGATCTTTTTTTTCATCCTTCTGTCCCTCCTGTATCAGATCCTGCCCCGCAGACGGATAAAGTCCGCAAATGCCTGTCTTCCGATCTTTATGATCCGTTTCATGTTGATAGAATTTTTTCCGGCCTGTCTCGGTCGGAATGTGATGGGGATATATTCCACATAAAGATGATGTTTTTCATAGATCACGGTCATCAGCACATTGGAAAGGAAAAATCCGCCTGGGATACGCTTCAGTACTTTGGCGAGCTGTTTTCCCTCCATCAGCCGATATGGCGTATTTGCATCTTTTACCCAGGTTCCAAAAATAAGGAAAAGCACAAGCCGCAGTATTCTTGTCACAAAAATCCTGGAAATCCCATCCTCTCTCTTCTGCCGGTAACCGATAAGAAGCCCGCACTTTTGACGTTTTTCCCAGAACTGCCAGAATTCCTCCGGAAGTGTCTGGCCGTCTGAATCCGTCTGAAAAATATAATCGGCACCTTTTTCTACTGCGTAACGATATCCCCTGAGTATTGTTCCTCCATGTCCTTCATTCGGTTTATCGATTCCTATAAGACGGTCATAATTTTTCTGATAATTCTGTATTTTTTTGTAGGTAGCATCTTTGCTGCCATCATTCAGGATCACCAGGCGGCTGTCCCCGCCGATCCTCTCCACTACCGGATACCATTGCTCGATCACGGTCCCGATATTTTTTTCTTCATTATATGCCGGCATAATGATATATAAGCTGTCATGTTTCATAGATTCTTATTCTCCCATCCTCTGAGGTATACACCAGTGGATATGTCTCCCTGATGATATCCTCACGACATTCCTGCTGTTCAAATTCCATATCCTCCTCAAACAGGATATATGTGATCTTTTCCTGTTTTACGGTAGCTTTCAGTAGCTCCGGATCATCCGTGGTATACATGAGCACTGCCTGGCCGGCACGATAGCCCGTATCGTACCCTGCAGACCATGCATAATAAGGCCATCCGCAATACAGCATGGCACCGGACATGGTGACCTCGTTCATGGTATATTCCGGTGTCAGCAGAAGATCATTTTTCTTAAGATTTGCACTGAGCCAGTCCGTCAGGCTGCTTTCCATATTTACAGTCATCCTGTGTGCGGAATCATTGTCTCTTAAGATGATCACGTAATCATAGATCCCCGTTGCACTAAGGCAGATACAAAGGACCGCTGCCGCTGCGCGACCGGCCCATTTCTTCCAGCTGTTTTTCCCTTCAAGGAAAACACATCTTACGATCCATCCCCAGAAAACTGTCACAAAGGCATAGGAAATCATCACATATTTATGATTGACATTGATGTCCGGAGTCAGAGATACCAGAAATGCAAATGCCATTGGAAGCAAACAGCCCATCAGCACTACCCGCTGACCTCTCTTCAGAAATACTGCTGCCACGATCATTCCCACAAAGAAAAATCCACTGATCTCCACCAGATACCAGAGTACACCGGAAATGCTTTTATTGTCTGCCAGAAAGCCCCAGTAAAAGGATGGACTCATAACACTTCCCGACACAAAGATCTTCGACTGCAGTTCCGAAAAAAGCACTGCCAGTCCGGCACAGATCACATAATCCAGCTTACCGTCAGAAAACACTGCCAGTCCGGCAAGGATCAGAAGGCCGCCGATCAGCGCAGCTCCGTTCCAGAAAGCAGTTAATCCCAGAAACAGTCCCAGAAGGATCGCCGTATCCACATTTCTGCAGATCCAGGCTTCTTTTGTAAAAAAACGATTACGGACCCACAAAAAGCCCTGCTCCTTGTGACTGCATCCGGCTTCCACCCAATCCATAAAGGTCCATACCGCTACAGCTGCCATCAGAAGGCCGAAAGCCAGATGACGCTGGTTCAGATATACATTGAAATTCCATAATCCCCAGTTTTCATTGGTAGTATAACCGATAAACGCCGTATTTTCTTCCAGAGTCCGTACAAGGTCCCCCGCCTGAAGATGTTCCCACAGATAACGCCAGAACGCTGTTCCGCTGCGAAAAAAAAACGAAAAACAAATGGCAGCTGCCCCTGCCCAGAAGCTTTTGAACATCCGGTAGCTGATCCCGTAAAGCACCATAAGAAATCCCGCCAGAGACAGGATGCTTACCAGATTATATCCCAGATCAAGACGAAGGCCCAGATACTCCAGATTTCCCACAAGGAACTGGAACATAAAATGATATTTCACATCCTGCCCGCCATAATGCGGATACTGGGTAGGAAAATTATTTCCCCGTGAAAAAGATCGCATCATTGCCGTGTGGGGTGCATAATCTCCGTATCCGAAAAGCCGGAGTACAGAATGCCGTCTTTCATATGAAAAACGTAAAACATCATCCAGGTCACAAAAAACGTCAAAATGCCAAAAAGCAGAAGCTCTTTTTTCAGGATCCATTTTCTGCTGATCATCCGTTCGGATATCACAAACATTTTTTGCTGTTTTTTCTTTTTCCACCGGAAGATTCCCGAAAGCAGCAGGATATCTACCAGAAATACGATCAGATTTCCATAAAAAAGAGGATGCTCTGCCCCCGCGCATATGCTGAACATCCAGGAAAGAATATAGACTGCCCAGGTCAGCATCAGGATTCCCATCCCAAACGCTGCCGGCAGGACCACCCATATCCTGTTTCCTCTTTCAGTTGTTTGACGCGGAAACAGACATCCTGCCATTTCCATTCCTGTTAACATACATAATATAAGATAAATGATTCCAAGCATAGGATTCTCCTTAATTCACGTAAAGTATAGCAGAATCACCTTCCTATGAAAAGGCTATTCACATTTTTTTCAATTATTTTCGTTTTCCTTCTGTTTTTTCAGATATGTAACGATTCCATCAGCCACAGCCTCTGCTACTTTGCACTGATACTTCTCTGTCTGAAGCAAGGAAGCTTCCTCCGGATTTGTAAGAAATCCACATTCTACGATATTGATCACACCCGGACTTCGCTTCAGAAGATAATAAGTCCTGTTTCCTTTTGCCACCCGAGGCCGTACAATGGAAAGCTTCCGGTTCATGTTTTCCTGGATCGCAAGTGCCAGTTCTTTTCCGCCTTCCGAATCCTCATAATAAAATACCTGCGGACCTTTTACTCCGGGATCATTGTAGCTGTTCTGGTGGATACTCACAGAAAGCACCGGTTCATATTTTCGGATCTGTTCAATACGATTCTGCAGATCCTGTGCTTTCATATTTTTTGTACCATTTTCATAAAGACCTTTATCTTCTTCCCGGGTCATTACTACGGCAAGGCCTTTTTTTTCCAGGATCGTTTTTAGCTTCATGGCAATATCCAGATTGATTCCTTTTTCCTTCAGTCCACCGATTCCCACCATTCCGGAATCCACACCGCCATGACCGGCATCCACCAGGATCACCTGATCTGCTTTTATATTTCCGGATACATCTATAAATCTGCCTGCAGTTTCTGCCGCTTCCCATGACAGAATATAAAAACAGACCAGCATAAGAACTGCCATTGCCAATTCTATGAAATGTTTTTTCAACACAAAACACCCCCGGCATATTTATTTTAATATATGTTGCCGGGAGTGTTTTTAGCATTGTGAAGATCACAATGTTTTCTTCTGTTTATGACAGGTTTTCTGTGATCACGCTCCAGATCCCGCTGTTCTCGAATCCAAGCTTCCACTCTGCCACACCTGCCAGTTTGTATTTTTTGATCAGTTTAACCTTTTCCGCAATAGACTTAGAGTCCTCCAACCAGATCTGGTATGTGGCACCGTCCCCTTCATAGGTTCCATAATTCTGACTTGTCTTCTTGTCCCAGTATGTTTCTGCTCCGTTATCACTGATCGTCTGCTGTGCCTGATCCATACCGATGGCCTCACTTGTCAGTGCACCGCCATCTGTAGTCTTCCAGAGCCTTGTGTAGAACGGAATCGCAAGGATCGTCCGTTGAGCCGCTACTTCTGAAAGCGTATCCTTAACCCCCTGTTCTACCCATGGCAGAGATGCCACAGAACCGGCATCGGAGCCTACGTAATGCTCATCATAGCCCATAATGATCACATAATCCACAACCTTGCCTTGCTCCGCACGGTCATAATGACTGGTAAAATCTTCCGGAACCGGATTATCTACAGACAGTACCAAATTATTGGCGTGACACTGGATAGAAAGCTCTCTTAAAAACTGAAGGAAATGGATTCCTACTCCTTCGCTCAAAGATTCAAAATCAACATTGATTCCATCCATTCCTACTTTCAGTGCATAAGTGATCAGCCGATTCTCCAGATTCTGCCTTGAACTGGTTTTTGAAAGAACTTCTTTGGTATTCATGTTCTCATTAAAATTATCCACCAGTCCCCATACCTTCAGTCCTTTTTCATGTGCCTGCATCACATACTCCCCAGATGCAAGACTTGAAATATTTCCGGAGTTATCTGTTACAGAAAACCAGGTTGGAGAGATCACATTCACGCCTGTCATATTCTGTACCGCATCTGCGAAATAGCTGTTTGCATCTGTGCTGGTAACCTGGTGCCATGCCAGGTTCACCGGTTCATCCATGGTAAGATATGTATAGGACTCTGTCTTAAAATCCCGTTTATAATCCGTTGTGTCCACAGCACTTACTTTTTTCTTCTGCACATAACCGATGTAACCGTCATCGGTTGCCACCTGATCCCAGTCCTCTCCTTCATTCATCAGCCGGAGAACTGTATTCTTCGCCAGTTTGGAAAGGATCGGCGCCTTGATCCCGCCCCGGTAACGGATCACGGTATCTTTCTTCGTGGTCACGGTCTCCACATTGGTAAATTTGTACTGTATCGCAATCCTTGCAGGATCCTGCTCTATATAAGAATCGATATCTGTATACTTTTTTACATAATCCAGTTTCAGATAAACCGTGTCATCCTTCAGCCACACGTTTCCGTCTGCCTTATCTGAAGCCGGTTCCTCTGTGAGACTGGATGGTGTTGCATACAGTATCTTCTTGTTTTCGCTATCCCAGTAATATCTCTGATTCAAATATCCGTTCACTACATCCAGCGGAAGATATACATCTTCTCCTGAGATAAGTGCCTTCTCTTCCAGTTTCTCAGTTCCAAGTATCAACGCAGCCTCACCGTCTGCATTCTGGCCGTAGTATTCTGTCAGATCCATCTGTTTCCTGCTTGGTATAAGCTTATTGATCCCGTAAACAGCCCCTCCGGCAAGAGCGACCAGAACGATCAGCAGACCTACCACAAGGACCGGTATATGTTTTTTTATCATGTTTTTTCCTTTCGGTATAAAATGTCATAATTTGCTTTATTATAACATATCTTGTCTACATTTCGTTATAAAAATCGACTTTTAATAATTTTTCACAATTTCTTTAGAATTTCGGTTCCCCGCATGGTATGCATGAGTGCAGGGGATGATTGTTATCCGGGGAACCGTTTTTTCTTATGTACGGTCATTCTTTGCGAATAAGATCAAAGCTTACACAGGCGATATGGCCGTCTTCATCTTCCGTATAATCCCGCATATAGACCCCGTTTTCCGCAATCTGACAGGCTTTTGCGATTTTTTTCGGAGTGCTTGGTGCTCCATTGAGATAAAGAGAAACTCCGTTCTCACGATAAAGCTCCAGTTCCCTTCGAAGGGGTTTTGCGGATTTCTTTTTTTCCTGTGATATATTTGGCGTATCCCGACCTCCTTTCCTGGTTAGATTTTCAGAAAACACCAGCAATGGTTCTCGAAAAGCTGCACCTTCCCTGTTAGGATGATACTTGTAATAAAATATAAATAATAAAATGGGGGGAAATTTCTCTGTGTACCGACAGACTCGCCGATGAATTTCACACAGAATCCTTATCTTCAGAAAAATATGACTTTAAGTTATCGTTACTGTCTTCTTGCTTCCGGGAGGAGACAGCTTTTCTGCTTTTCATTATACCTGATTTCTCTTCAGATGCAAGTCTTTATAAAAGAATCAGTAAATTTTCTTTTTTACTCCGGTTTCTACTATCTTTAACATCTTGTGTATAACTGTTATATAATCAATATGTAAAAGATTAAATTTATTTACCTATAGGATGTGATCATATGAAAATAGAAAAAATCAATGAAAATCAGATCCGCTGTACCCTGACGAAAGAAGATCTGGACAGTCATCAGATCCGTATCAGCGAACTTGCATACGGTACCGAAAAAGCCAAACGTCTCTTTCGTGATATGATGCAGCAGGCACAGATACAATTTGGTTTTGAAGCAGATAATATTCCTCTGATGATCGAGGCTATTCCTGTCAATGCCGAAAGTATTATCCTCATTATCACTAAAGTGGAAGATCCTGAAGAACTGGATACACGTTTTTCCAAATTTGCACCCTTCAAGGGCAACAAACCTTCCGATACCGTAGAGATCGATGGCGCTGACAATATCATCGATATCTTCCAGAAGCTCTGTGAATCCAAGCTTAAGGATCTTTCACAGAAACCGGAAGAAAAAAGGGCGGAAACTTCCGCCTCTCAGGCAACAGAAACTTCGGATGCATCACAGCAGCCGGCTGAGAGTTCTGTAAAGCTTATACGCCTGTACTCTTTCCCGGGGCTGGATGATGTTATTGCCGCATCTCATGGTATGAATGGTTTCTTTACCGGTGATAATACTCTCTATCGTGAAGGAGAAGACGGTGTCTATCAGCTGGTACTTCATCAGTCAGACTGTACACCTGAAGAATTTAACAAGGTCTGCAACATCCTTTCCGAGTATGGCATCGGCCGCGCATTCACACCAGCCGGTGAAGCCTACCTCAGAGAGCACTGTGCACTGATCGCTGATCATGCACTTCAGAAGCTTCTGAATATCTGACAAACCAAATATCCTACAGACAAACAAACCGCTGTCGGAATGCGATCCATATGATCTGCATTTCCCGACAGCGGTCCTTTTGTTTCAGCAAAAAAGCTTCTGTTTATTACTCACCAAGAAAATCATTGATCTGAGCTACGAGGACATCTGCATCCAGGCCATGGACCATTGCTGCTTCCTCCAGAGATTCCATCTGTGAAGACGGGCAGCCAAGACAATGCATTCCTGCTCTCATCAGGATCGGTGCGATATTCGGGTCTACAGTGAGCAGTTCTCCGATCAGCATGCTCTTTGTAACTTTTGCCATGATTGTATTCTCCTTTACTGTTTTATCGAAATATTTTCATTCCGTTCTGCTATTATAATACGAATCCGGAATGGAATCAACGGGTTATGAATTTTCAGTTTTGTTTATAAATTTATACTTGTATTCTTTATGCAGATATATTAGAATGGGGATAGAATCCCTGGTAGGGGATACATACAATACACAATTTAAAAGGAGGATATCAATTATGGCATATGTAATTTCAGACGAATGTGTAAGCTGTGGAACATGTGAGGGTGAGTGCCCGAACGAGGCTATTTCTCAGGGAGACGAGCATTATGTAATCGACGCAGACGCTTGTGTTGACTGCGGAACATGCGCTGAGGCCTGTCCAGTTGGTGCTATCTCTGCTGAGTAATGCACCATCAGCTTGATAAGCTGCTATAATGAATGAGGCTGCCGGTTTACCGGCAGCCTTTTCTGTTTTTTTTAATTCTTTTTTCCCTCACAAGAAGCTGCCGCTTCTCTTCTTGCCTGCTGCTGCCTGCGGATCGCTTCATCCAGAGAACGACACCGGTACTCTCCTTCTTTCTTTCTCTGCATTTCCTCACGGATCAGGCGTTCCATGATTTCCTGAAACTCCAGTATCTTATCGTTATCTGCTCCGCACTTCTCTGTATTCCCGGATTCCGTTTTTTCCATGAACTCCTTTTCAGATCCCGTTTTTTTCATTGGGATATCTTCAAGCTCAACAGCTTCTCCATCCAGGATCCTGATACCAGATTCTGAAAAATCCGGTGTATCTGTCTTTCTTACCTCCGGTGGAATCAGTGTACGGATTGCTTTCAACTGAAGTCCTTTACTTTTCAGCTCATTTATTTTAAGAAAAAGCTGGATATCAAACGGTGTATAATAGCGATGTCCCAGTTCATTGCGTCCGATCCGAAGCTCCAGTTCTTCCTCCCAGTAACGCAGGACATAAGATTTCACTCCGGTCAGTGTTACGGCCTGTCTGACTGTATATCTTTTTTCCATTGTGAACGCCCCCTTATATAGAGATTCACTGCTGCTGTCTACAGTATAACCCCTGAGATCAGGAAATAGCAAGAATAATCGGTTGACATAATTTTACCAAATATGACTCTTTGCCTATATCCATAGCATCCCGAACTCCACGATCACACAGACAAAAATACAAAAGGCCATCAGGATAACTATAAGCTTTCATCCTGACAGCCTTTCATTTACCGTCTGCACGGCTCTATTTTTTCATATTTACAAACTGGGTATATCTTGGCAGCCATACCAGCTCCACAGTTCCGATAGGACCGTTTCTCTGCTTGGCTATGATAATTTCCGCAATGTCTTTCTTCTCAGTATCTTTGTGATAATAATCATCTCGATAGATAAACATGACCACATCCGCATCCTGCTCAATGGCTCCGGACTCTCGAAGATCCGAAAGCATCGGCCTGTGATCCGGTCTCTGTTCCACTGCACGGCTAAGCTGTGATAACGCAATTACCGGTACATCGATCTCTCTTGCCAACGCTTTCAGTGATCGTGAAATATCTGAAATTTCCTGCTGTCTGGAATCCGATTTTCCACTTCCGCTCATCAGCTGAAGATAATCGATCATGATGATCCCCAGATTATGTTCAAGCTTATATTTTCTGCATTTGGAACGAAGCTCCGCAATGGAGATTCCAGGTGTATCATCAATAATAAGATTGGAGCCACCGATAATATCCGCTCCTTCTACCAGCTTCGTCCAGTCCTCATCTTTCAGATTTCCGGTACGGAGATTCTGGGAATCCACGTGAGATTCCATAGCAAGAAGACGGTTTACCAGCTGCTCCTTGGACATCTCCAGACTGAAAATAGCCACGGTCACATCTTTACGAAACGCCATATACTGGGCAATATTCAATACAAAGGCAGTTTTTCCCATGGAAGGTCGAGCTGCGATCAGTACAAGATCGGACGCGTGCATACCGGAAGTCTTATAATCCAGATCCACAAATCCGGTCGGAATCCCGGTAACGGAGCCCTTCAGCTTGGAAGCCTTCTCAATATTGCTGACTGCATTCAACACAACCTGCTGGATCGGCACATAATCGCTGCCATTTGTTCTCTGCAAAATATTAAACAGCTTTTTCTCGGATTCCTCAAGTATGGTTTCCGTACTGTCCTTTTCCAGATAACAGGCATTGGCAACTTCTTCCGTAGTCCGTATCAACCGCCGGAGAACTGCCTTTTCGCTTACGATATTGGCATAGTATTTCACATTGGCTGATGTAGGAACTGCTGCGATCAGATCACGGACATATTCCATACTGCTGATGTCCGGCGGAAGCTCTTTCTCCTTGAGACGATTCTGCAGAGTGATCAGATCTACCGGCTGTCCTTCATTACAGAGCTCCACCATGGCATCAAAAATGATACCATATTGTTTTTGATAAAAATCATCACTGGTCAGGATCTCGGAAGCCACCAGGATCGCATCACGATCCAGGATCATGGATCCGATCACTGACTGCTCTGCCTCAATGCTGTGAGGCAGAATCCTCTTGATCAGTGCTTCTTCCATTGATTACGCCTCTTTTACCCAGACTTTGAGACTTCCGGTTACCTTCGGATGAAGTCGTACCGGAACATTGGTAACACCCAGGTTACGGATCGGATTCTCCAGCTGGAGCTTTTTCTTATCGATATCAAGATTCAGCTGTTTTTTGGCTGCCTCTGAGATTTCTTTTGAGGATACAGAACCGAATGTTCTTCCGCCTTCACCTACCTTCAGAGTAAGGATAACCTCCTTTGTGGAAAGCTCCTCTGCAAATGCCTTGGCAGCGTCCAGGTTTTCCTGTGCAACCTTTTCTTCATTTGCCTTACGGAGTTTCAGGTCATTGAGATTCTTGGATGTAGCTTCAACACCAAGCTTTTTTGGCAGGATCATGTTTCTTGCATATCCGTCACTTACATTTACGATCTGTCCCTTTTTCCCCAGGGATTTAACATCTTCCAGAAGAATTACTTTCATTTCTATTTGTCCCCTTCCTGATATAACTGGTCTATAATTTCTTTCAGCATTCTTTCGGTCTCATCCATGGTGTCTTTCACCTGTGCACCGGCAATATTCAAATGTCCGCCGCCGCCCATCCGTTCCATCATGACCTGTACATTCACCTCATCAATGGCTCTGGCACTGATGTAAACCTCATTATTATAGCTGGTAAGAACAAAAGATGCCTTGACTCCTGCGATATTGAGCAGCTCATTGGCCGCCTGTGCTCCTACAACGGTAGGACTTTCCAGACCTTCACTCGGACATCTTGCAATAGCAAAATAATCTCTGTAGATCTCCGCAGTACGAACTGCCTCCGCTCTCGCCTTATAAGAATCAATATTATCCCGGAGCATCTTACGTACACGTGTCACATCTGCTCCGCATCTGCGCAGGAATGCCGCTGCCTCAAAGGTACGCACACCCGCTCTTGTTGTAAAGTTGTTGGTATCGATCATGATACCCGCATAAATACAGTCCGCCTCAATACTGCGAAGCTTCAGCCCGTCTGCAAAATCTGCAGGATCTCTGCGATCATCTCGCAGCTTGAGGATGCATATGGCTCCACATAGGACAGAACTGCATTCTGGATCACCTCGCTGCCGCGGCGGTGATGATCCAATACCACAATGGCTTTTGTCATATAGAGAAGATCCTGGCATTCGGTATAGCTTGGCTTGTTGGTATCCACACAATTCTACCGTATTGTTATCCACCAGCTCTTTGGCCTGATTACTGTCCACAAACATGGACGGCTCATAATCCGGATTCTCCATAAATCCACTCATCACGCGGCCGAATGGATGTGGTCGGATCATTGATCACAATATGCA
>ENA-OQKC01000254-OQKC01000254.1-human-gut-metagenome-genome-assembly--contig:-NODE-254-length-23586-cov-3.539026_pt1 | contig 23586 bp, 12 predicted proteins | sample MGYA00242774_ERZ504790 | MGnify/ENA primary metagenome ERZ504790 (study PRJEB26092, sample SAMD00036419) | human gut metagenome | host: Homo sapiens | study: EMG produced TPA metagenomics assembly of...
AACAATCTTAGTTTGGACAGTAGCCGTCCGCACTTGGAACGTTACATCAAAGTCACGGATGATAGACAAGGAGTATGGTGAATGGTTCAGAACGGTGCTGGAAGATCGGAACTCCCGCTACAAGGAGCCTAAAGCAAGTATGTGGAATTGTCCCTATCATAATAGCCGTATGGGGTTTGAGATTGATACCAGACTGAAATGACAACCTTTTATAGATTTGATATTATGAAGAATTTACGAATTTTCCAGTTTGGAATAGTTGTATTGCTGTGTGGTATATTATCTCTGCCGCTTTCTGCCCAGACGGAAGTGATGGCATGGAGCAATATCACGGGTGTCCGTGTAGACGGTGAATTGATAGACTTTGAGTCATCCCTGCGTGTCGGAACCTTGAAAGGAGATATGGAGATTACTGGAAAGGAGAAGCAGGTCCGTCCCGTTTTCCATCGTGAGGGGGGATATGCAGGAAGTGACGACTACTCTACGAGGTGTAAAGTTCCATCAGAAAGTGACTGATAAGGGAAAAGGCTTGGTGGAGATTTCTATTGATGCGCTGTCGGACACTACTTTGAACCAGACAGCCTATTACTGTATTGCTTTAAGTCCGGAAAACTACGTTGATGCCAAAGTAAGGACAAGTGGCAGGAAGCTGACCGTTACTTCGGCCAATAGGAAGTTGGAATTCAAGTTCAATAAGTCTGTAAAGGCCACGGTTGAAAAAGAGTCTACCGGTACTGTTGTGTATATCTCGCTGATGTCGATTCTGAAAAAGGCTGGGAGAACAGCATTGTCTATGGAACTGCATGCTTCCGGAGTGATAGATCACAGTGACGCGGAAATTACATTGGATATGCAGAATCCGGGAAGTTTGTTTGCAGGCTTTGGAGGGAATTTCCGCCTGCAGAATCCTGCTGCCGACCCTAAAGTGATAGATTACTGTCTGGAAAATTTGCGCGTAGCTTATGGCCGTGTGGAATTTCCGTGGAGATTGTGGCAACCCGAAGAAGAATCCGATCCTATTGCCGTGGCACAGAATGGGGGACTGAACAAGCGGGTGGAGGAAAGTCTCCTCATGGCAAAGCGCTTGAAGGCGATGGGAATGCCGGTAATACTAAGCTGTTGGTTTCCGCCTGCATGGGCCATTGACGGAGGTCCTGCAAGTTATGCCCGTCAAGGTGGTGTCATTGCTTATCGTCTGGATAGCCGGAAAAAGGAGAAGATTTATAAATCCATGGCAGATTATCTGTTGTATGCTAAACAGCATTATGGTATTGAGTTCTCCATGTTCTCGTTCAACGAATCGGATTTGGGTATTGATGTCCTTCACACGCCGCAGGAGCATGCAGATTTCATTCAGGAATTCGGTGCTTATCTGGCAGGGTTGAATCTTCCTACCCGTATGCTGCTTGGCGACAATTCGGATGCTACGACTTTTGATTTCATCCTTCCTGCTTTGAACAATCCTGAGACTCATAAGTATATTGGTGCAGTTTCTTTCCATTCATGGCGTGGTTGTGATGATGTTACGTTAAGGAAGTGGGCGGATGCTGCCAAAGCGATTAATGTACCACTCTTGGTTGGTGAGGGTAGTACGGATGCCGCTGCTCATGGTTATGCCGAGATATTCAATGAGTCGACGTTTGCACTTTATGAAATCAATCTGTATACGCGTATTTGTGCTATTTGCCAACCACTGTCCATCTTGCAGTGGCAGCTCACTTCAGACTATTCGTTGTTGTGGGGAGACGGCATTTATGGCTCCAAAGGTCCTTTGCGTCCTACACAACGTTTCTGGAACATTAAGCAGCTGGCCTCCACTCCGGCCGATGCCTTGGCTATTCCAGTCAGTAGCAGCAAGAAAAATGTAAACTGTGCGGCTTTCGGAAATATGGTGCGCGGAGAATATGCCGTCCATATGGTCAATAATGGGGCGGATTGCGAGGCTGTCATCTCCGGTATCCCTGCAGAAGTGAAGGAACTGAAAGTCTATGTGACCAATACAAAGGACTGCATGAAGGAAACTGCTGTGAAGGTGGAGAATGGACTGGTACGGGTACACTTGCCGGCTATCAGTTTCATTACCTTATTGTCGGATAAATAATTTTGAAATGGAATAATATTAATATATAAAGAATAGTGATATGAATATAACTACATGTCTGTTTACAGTTCTGGGAGGAATGGCCACTTTAGGGCATCCTTCAGAAACTGTACGTTTGAATCAGTTAGGGTATTATCCCCAGCAGGAAAAAGTAGCTGTGGTGAATGCCGGTGAGGTACGTGAATTTACCATAGTAGATGCAGCCACGGGCAATCGGCTACTTTCCGGCAAACCCGGATATACCGCTTCATCCGCTTGGTCGGATAAGAGCAGGACAATATTGGATTTCAGTGACATCACGGTACCGGGAAGATATCTTCTGTTGGTTAACGGCGATTCAGTGGCATTCGAAGTAAAGGAAAAGGTGCTGTCCCCTTTGGCCGATGCCGCTTTGAAGTCTTTCTATTACCAACGTACGGGTATGCCCATCGAAGCGACTTATGCGGGTCGGTGGAGCCGTCCGGCAGGCCATCCAGATGACAAGGTGCTGGTACATCCCAATGCTGCCGGGCCGGAACGTAAGGCGGGAGCGGTGATTTCTTCTCCGGGAGGATGGTATGATGCCGGAGATTATAACAAGTACATTGTGAACTCCGCTTATTCCATCGGATTGATGCAGGCGATTTATGCCCGCTTTCCTGACTATTTTATCCGTCAACGGGTGAACATCCCGGAAAGCGGAAACCACACGCCCGATTTGCTGGACGAGATGTACTATAACCTGAAATGGATGCTGACCATGCAAGACCCTGCCGACGGAGGAGTCTACCACAAGCTGACTACCCCTTCGTTCGAGGGATTTATCAAGCCTACGGAGTGTAAGCAGCCCCGTTATGTAGTTCAGAAATCAGTAACGGCGGCATTGGACTATGCTGCGGCTTTAGCGCAGGCTTCCGTGTTGTTTGCTCCTTACGAAGAGGATTATCCTGGCTTTTCGGAAGTGGCTTTGCAGGCTGCCGAACGTGCTTATGCCTGGGCAGAAGCACATCCGCAGGCACTCTATCATCAGGATCTTCTCAACAAGCAATATCAACCTGCCGTAGTTACGGGAGCTTATGGTGATCGCAGTGCTGATGACGAATTCTTCTGGGCGGCTTCCGAGCTCTATCTTGCTACGGGAAAGCCCGTTTACCGGGAACAAGTGAAGAAGCATCTGCCCACTGCATATAAGACTCCTTCTTGGGGCAATACCACTGCGTTGGGCGTGTTTGCCTGGCTGCAACCGGGCAGGGAATATCAGGGTGAAGACGTGGAGTTGGCAAATGCCATGAAAGACCTGCTACTGGACTATGCTGCCGAGGCTGTGCGGGGTGCTGACCGCTCTCCTTTCCACGCTCCTTACGGCAACGATGCCAAAGATTTCTTTTGGGGATGCCTTGCCGAAGGGTGTGCTAACCAAGCCACTTCACTGGTTTGCGCCTATTTGCTTACGGGTGAGAAGTCGTACCTGACGAACGCCTACCGCAATATGGACTACATTTTAGGAAAGAATGCCACGGGATATTGTTATGTCACCGGTTTCGGGATGAAAAGTCCTCTGTATCCGCACCATCGTCTTTCTGCATCGGATGATATAGAGGCACCTCTTCCCGGTTTCCTTGTTGGCGGTCCCAATCCTGGCCAACAAGACGGTGTACCCTATCCTTCCAATCTGCCGGATGAGTCTTATGCAGATGTGGAAGGTTCGTATGCTTCCAATGAAATAGCCATTAATTGGAGTGCTGCTTTGGTGGCGTTGGTGTCTTCGTTGGATGCTTTGATGTCAAAATAATGTTTCTATTCAGCCTGCTGCCTTATAAATTCGGATGGGCTGATGTTGAACTCTTCTTTAAAATGTTTGGAGAATATCTTGGGGGAGTTATACCCCAAGGTATATGCAATTTCCGAAACTTGCATCTGGCTTTCTGTCAAGAGTTGTTGTGCACGTTTCATACGGATGGTCCTGATGAATTCGATGGGTTTCTTTCCCGTTATCTTAATCATTTTCTTGTAGAAATAGCTGCGTGATATATTCAGGCTGCTGGCAAGCTCCTCGACGGAAAACTCGGTTTCGCTGATATTGTCCTCTACAATCTGGATGGCTTTTTCCACCAGCTGCTGGTCAAGGGGAGTGATGGTGATACGGCTTGGCTCGATTTTAATGTCCTGATTGAATATTTCCTGACGTTTGACGTTCATCTCGATAATCTTGTTGATGCGCAGCTTGAGGACTTCCATATTGAAAGGCTTGGTGATATAGTCGTCTGCGCCAACGCTAAGCCCTTCCAATTGGTGTTCTTCACTTGCCTTAGCTGTCAGGAGGATAATGGGGATATGGGAGTAGCGTATGTCATTCTTGATGGTTGAACATAGTTCCAGACCATCCATCTCGGGCATCATGATGTCACTGACCACTAAATCAATATCTTCCTTTTCCAGTACATTCAGTGCATGTTTTCCGTTTGTGGCTTTTAATACATGATACTGCCTGGCAAGACTTTCAGAGAGAAATTTCAAGAAGTCGTAGTTGTCATCTACGAGTAGTATGGTGAATGGATGGGATTCTTCTTTTATTTCCGGTCCTTCGACCGGTTCTCCGTTTTTGGTTTCATTACTGTTCTGGTGTAGGGGTAGGGCAATCAGGAATACAGAACCACAAGGCTGGTTATCCCTGACACAGACAGTACCCTGATGCATCTTTACGTATTCGGAAACAATGTGCAGTCCAATGCCGCTGCCTCCGTTGTTCGACTGGTTTTTGCCCGACTGATAGAATCTTTGGAATATTTTCTCCTTGGCTTCATCCTCTATGCCGCAACCGGTGTCGGTAAAGGTCAGTTCCAGATTTGTGCCTCTTACGGCAATATCCAGTGAGATGCTTCCTTTATTGGGAGTGAACTTGAATGCATTTGACAGGATATTTGTGCATATCTTGCGTATCTTGTCATAGTCAAAATCCATGAATACAGAATGTTGTGGAGCGGTAAGGCTATAGCTGATGTTCCGTTTCTGTGCTATCGGATCGAAAGAGTGGAATATTTCACTCAGAATGATAAGGATGTTGTCATGTTTGCATTTCAGGGTTTCAGCCTTGGCATCCAGCTTTCTGAAATCCAGCAGTTGGTTAATCAGTTCCAGCAGATAGTCGGCATTTTGTTTGACCATATCCAGAATGCCTTTACGATATTCGGGATGGTCTACGAAAAACTCTTCAAGCGGATTGATGATAAGTGACAAGGGGGTCCGCAGTTCGTGACTTATGTTGGCAAAGAACTGCAGTTTCATATTGTTGATTTTCTGCTGCCTTTCATTTTCCACCTCGATGGCCTGCATGATTTGTTTCTGCTTTTGGCGTAAGCGCAGATTGCGGATAATGGACAGAAGGATGCACAAAACGATACCGCTATATATGGTATAAGCCCACCAAGTGCGCCACCAAGGAGGGAGTATCTTTATTTTCAGTTCCTTGACGTTGGGGCTCCATATGCCTTGTGAGTTGCATGCCTTGACGGATAAAGTATAGTTTCCGGCAGTCAGCATGGATAGGTTTACTTTGTTGTTTTCAGCATAAATCCAGTTGGAATGAATCTTATAGGCATATTTTATCTTATCCGTTTCCACCAGGTCGAGGGCAGAGAAGGACAGAGTGAATGAATTTTCCTTTTCAGTGAAGGAAAGATGTTGTGCACATTCAAGTGAGCTGCCGTTCAGGATGTCCGGATGGGTCATTCCGGATTTGAGCTCAATACCGGTAAGGTAAATATTGGCATCATAACTTGTGGTCAGGATGTCTTGTGGAATGATAGTCTGGTAACCTTGTGGCGTGCCTATCAGTATATTGCCGTTCTGTAGCTTGAGGATGGCGTGGACATTGGTATCGTTGCATATCAGTCCGTCGCTTACGGAGTAGTTCACGATGGCGTATGTACCGTTTGTTATTTTGATTCGTGAGATGCCGTTGCCGGTACCAATCCACATCTGGTTGTTGTTGTCTTCCGTGACGGCTCTGACGAGGTTGGCGGCAAGTCCGTTTTTCTGGTCAAGGAAGTAGATGGAGTCGTTCTTCTGGTTCCATATACTCAGTCCGTGTGGATGTCCTATCCAAAGAAGGTCCCGGCTGTCCTTATAGACAGTGAGCATATTGTTCTCCTTGAAGCGGCCGGCTTCGGCGTAGATATTATAGGCTTGGGTTTCCGTATCGATGATAATGAGTCCTCCTTTGGTCGCTACGTAAAGGGTACTGTCTTTATCATAGTACATATCTCGGACAAAGAATTCTCCCGGACGGTACAAGATGGTGTCAAACTGCTCGGTTTCCGGATTTAACCTCTGTATGTATCCTTTCATGGTACCTATCCAGATGTATCCGTGTTTGTCTACCTTTACTGTATACACATTGTTCTCGAGAAGCTGGCTGTTACTTACTGTGTATTGTTTGATTTGCCCTTTCGAGTAGCATAGCAGTCCTTTCTGGAAGGTGCCTATCCATAGGCGGTTTTTGGAGTCGATGGATAAGTCGACTACAATATTGGCGGGAGTTGCTATCTTTTCGTATGAATCGGTCACTAGTGAACGTCGGATTAGTCCCGTACCGTCTGTTCCGTAGTAAATGTATTCCTGGCTGGTGTCTTCGCAGAAGGTCAGGATATCATCATATTCCAGGGATTTGTTGCATAGTATGATTTGGGACATGGGGCTATAATAGGAAATACCGTGTTTGAAATTCCCTATGTATATGGTTCCGTCTTTGTCCCGGTAAATGGTATTCAGATTGTTGCTGGCAATGGTGTGCGGTTTCAATGGATTGTGCACCAAGTTGGTAAGCGATTTGGTCAGGGTGTTGTAAACGAACAGCCCCATATGGCTGGTAAGTATCCATACGTTGCCGTCTCCCAGGTCGAGGATGCGTTGCACGCGATTGTACTGTATGTGAGTGTTATTGTTCAGGCTGATGTCCTCCCATTGCTGTGTAAAACTGTTCTTGTGCAAAAGTAGGCTGTTTTGGAAGGTGTATACCCATAGGCTTTCGTTTTGGTCTATGTAAATGTGTGGCTCATGATTCTCCAGCAAAGGTCTATAGATGGTGGGAATGGCTATTTCCTTGACTTCGGAAGTCTGCTTGCTGATACTGTATAGGGTACCGTTGGAGTACATTATATAAATGAACTGGACACCTATATAGAGGTTTGAAATCTTTTCAACTGCCAGTGGATAGGCTTTGATGGAGCTGTTGTCCATGCTTCGTATGTAAAGTTTGGAATAGTCGTAGGCCCAAAACTCATTCTTGGATGTTTTTCCCATCCTCAGAATGTTTTTACTGGGGATTTGCAGCCCATCGAGTATGGGTTTATAGTCATTGTCGAATTTACCGGTCTTATAATTATAGATACTGTAGCCGCTGGAAGTCCTTATCCATACATTGTCGTCCGGTCCTTCGAAAATTTCGCTGATGGCATCGTCCGGCAGGTCGGAGTTGTTCTGGTAATACTGCTGGAAGGAGTAGCCGTCGTATTTGTTGAGTCCTGATTCTGTCCCCACCCAGAGGAATCCCCTATTGTCTCTGTAGATGCTTCGGACACTGTTGTTGGAGAGTCCTTCTGTTGTAGAGAGCTGCTTGAACATGACAGCCGGCGGGATTTCCGCTGAGTTACCTTGAACAGTAAGGAGGAAGGCCAGGTTGCATATAAGGAATAGGAGCAGTTGTTTCATGTATTTTCTTTATTAGAAGGATTAACAATATTGTAACTGCAAACTTAAATATAATCCTTCGAACGAGCAAGGAAAGATTTGCGTATTCGTGTGGGATGATATCCTCCGTTTGGTGAAAAATAGTATGCATTTTGTTTCCAATGGCCCTATATGGGTTCTATGAAACAAAACCGGATATTAAAAGACATTTTTAAGGCATCTGTGTTTCCTTTAAGAAAAATACATTTGCAGGCGAGATCATTTAAATCCTAATAGTATGAAGAAAGAACTTTTAGCAGTGGCGATGCTGTTGTTTGCCGGTGGCAATCTGTTGGCACAGCCACATGTCAATGACGGTACTTCGTATTTGATGAACCAACCTCTGGACATGAGTACCGATTTCCGTGACTTGAGTAATACCTTGTTTTTTGCAGATCACCTGGAGTCATTCGATGCCAAGTCGGGTGAAGGGCTGGTGAATTGGAAACGCGGGCATCTGATGCCCCGCCAAGCCTTCAATACCAACGGTGCACAGCCCCGTAAAATGAGAATGCTCGATTTCCCCTTCACTGCCTATGAAAATGACCCTAACCTCAAATTCAAGATTGACTTTGTAACTCCGCGTACGGTACGTATCCGTATGCTAACGACCCCGGTGGAACCCAAACCTGCCGCTTCCATCATGTTGGCAAAGGAACCGGGCAGGGATGGAAGCTGGAAAGTTACCGAGACGAATGACAAGATTATCTATTCCAGCGACTATGGAACCATTCAGATTAACAAGAATCCTTGGAGAATCGTCTTGAAGGATAAAGCCGGACGTATCTTGAGCCAGACTGCCGCTTTGAGCGACGCGGACTCTACGCAGGTAAAATATACGCCGTTCTGTTTTGTGAAGCGGGGAAGCGACAATGCTCGCCGCATCAATCCGGTATTTACCTTGACTGCAGATGAAATGATTTTTGGTTGCGGAGAGTCTGCCACTGGGCTGAACAAGGCCGGACAGAAGGTGAACTTGTTCGTTACAGACCCACAAGGGCCTGAGACGGACCAGATGTACAAACCGATTCCTTTCTTTATGAGTAACCGGGGATATGGTATGTTTATGCATACATCCGCTCCCGTGACTTGTGATTTTGGTGCTACCTATATTGGGCTGAACAAAATGTTCATGGGTGACGAGAACCTGGATTTGTTCGTTTTCTTCGGCGAGCCGAAAGATATTCTGGACGAGTACACCGATTTGGTAGGAAAGCCGGGCATGCCCCCCTTGTGGTCTTTCGGTACGTGGATGAGCCGTATTACCTATTTCAGTGAAAAGGAAGGTTATGATGTAGCGGCCAATATCCGTAAGAACAAGTATCCGTGCGATGTTATCCATTTCGATACCGGCTGGTTTGATGTGGACTGGCAGTGTGACTATAAATTCTCCGAGAACCGTTTCCAGAATCCACAGCAGATGTTGAAGGATTTGAGGTCTCAAGGTTTCCATGTATGTTTGTGGCAGTTGCCTTATTTCACTCCTAAAAACCGTTATTTCTCTGAACTGATAGAGAAAGACATGTATGTGAAAAATGGAAATGGTGAACTTCCCTACGAAGATGTGGTGCTTGATTTTTCCAATCCGGAAACAGTAAAGTGGTATCAGGACAAACTGGCGGGATTGCTGAATATCGGTGTCAGTGCCATTAAAGTAGACTTTGGCGAGGCTGCTCCACTGAATGGTATTTACGCTTCCGGCAAGAGCGGATGGTATGAGCATAACCTCTATCCGGTGCGTTATGATATGGCAGTGTCCGAGATAACCAAGAAGTTGCACAACGAGAATATAATGTGGGCACGTGCCGCATGGGCTGGTTCCCAGCGTTATCCATTGCATTGGGGCGGTGATGCTGCAACTACGAACACGGGTCTGCTGGGTACGCTTCGTGCAGGCTTGTCCTTCGGCTTGTCCGGTTTCTCCTTCTGGAGCCATGATATGGGCGGCTTTGTAAAATCCACTCCGGAGGACTTGTATTGCCGCTGGATACCGTTCGGTTTTCTTACTTCCCATACCCGCGCGCATGGGGCACCTCCGACAGAGCCGTGGTTGTACGACAGCAAGCGTGTGCAGGATGTCTTCCGCAAGAGTGCGGAGATGAAGTACCGTCTGATGCCTTATGTGTATGCTCAGGCTAAGGAATGTACAGAAAAGGGCTTACCGATGCTAAGAGCCTTGTTTGTAGAATTCCCCGATGATCCGGGAGCATGGAAAGTGGATGACGAGTATCTCTTCGGTTCGCAGATTCTGGTTGCCCCCTTGCTTGAATCCGGTATGACGGGCCGCACAGTTTACCTTCCCGAAGGAAAATGGATAGACTACCAGACAGAGAAAGTCTACGAAGGCGGATGGCACCGGATTGAAGCAGGCAGTCTGCCGATAATCATGCTGGTACGTGACGGTTCGGTACTTCCTCATCTGAAGTTGGCGCAGTCCACTGCTGAGATGGATTGGAGTAAAATGAGCCTGAAGGTATACAGTGCTGACAAGAAGCAGGCAGAAGGATTGGTTTGTCTACCTGCCGACAACCGTATTCAGGTTGTGAAAGTGGATTGTGGAAAGGCCAAACCGCAACTGTTGAACCAGGTTGAAGGCACTTCCCTGAGTTTCTGAACTTAATCTTTGAAAATCTATATTGAATTCACCCCTGTCGGTATGGAAGAGAAAGGGATATAGTTACCGAAATCTGTGCCACTATGGTGGCACAGATGTGCCTTCCCAATGGCACGGCAGTGCCTCTATAGTGGCACAAAATTGTGTCGCATATCTTTTTCCCGATGTGCTTATGACCGGGGTATTTGTTAAACCTAAGTATTTAGTATTTATGAGAAATGTGATGAAGTATTTGGGTATCATGTCAGTATCGCTGGCATGTGCCGGACCTCTCTTTGCAACAAGCGTACAGCCGTTTGCAGGTGTCACTGTCGTACAGCAGAGTGTAGTTACTGTGAAGGGCCAAGTGGTGGATGAGAAAGGCGAGCCCATCATCGGTGCCAATGTCATTGTGGAAGGTACGACAAACGGTATGATTACCGATTTGGACGGTAACTTCTCCTTGCAGTGTCCCGTAGGTTCTACGCTGAAGACCAGTTACATCGGTTATCTGGCGCGAACGGTCAAAGTAACCGGGAATATGAATGCTCTGAAAATTACTTTAAAGGAGGATACCGAAACCTTGGATGAGGTAGTTGTTGTGGGCTACGGTACGATGAAGAAATCCGACCTCACCGGTTCTGTGGCTTCCGTGAATGCGGAGGAAATGATGAAGCGGAATCCGGTGAACTTGGGACAAGGTTTGCAGGGAGCTGCGGCAGGTGTATCTGTCATCCGTTCTTCCGGTGACCCGGAAGGAGGTTTCTCCATCCGTATCCGCGGTGTGGCAACCGTGAATGGTTCTGCCGACCCACTCTATGTAGTGGACGGTGTGCAGGTAGGAACTTCCATCGATTTCTTGAATCCTAATGATGTAGAGTCCATCGAAATTCTGAAGGATGCTTCGGCTACGGCAATCTATGGTACTCGCGGTGCCAATGGCGTCATTATGATTACTACCAAGAACGGTGGTAAGGGGAAGGCAAAGGTGAACTTTTCGGCCAACTATGCCCTCCAGTTCAATTCGAATAAGATTGATGTGGCTGATGCGGGCTTGTTTGCAAGTGCTGTACGTTCCGCCGTCAAGAATGACGGTATTGCCATGACCAATCTGGCATATGGCGAGGATTACATAGGCAGACTGAACAGCATTGACTGGCAGGATGAAATGTCACGCACGGCATTACAGCAGAACTATAACCTTTCTGCTTCGGGAGGCAGCGAAAATACCCAAGCCAACTTATCTCTGGGTTATTTGAACAACCAGGGTATCGTGATTGAGTCGAATTTTAAACGCTTGACGGCACGCGCTAATATCACTCACAAAGTGAAAGACTTTCTGCATGTAGGCTTGAACTTGAACTATGCACATTCGGAAAAGATGGGAGGAGGCAACCTGAGAAACTATGCACAAGCCATTCCAACCATGGATTATGTAGAGGACGGTGTTTTCTATTCCATGCCTATTGTGTTGCCCGACGGTACTTGGGGACATTACAAGAAAGAAGGTAATGGGGATGTGAACAAGGGAGCTGACAATCTGGTTGCTGCTGCCAAGACTGCCGACAGCATCAATAAATGGGACCGTCTGCTCGCCAGTGCTTTCCTACAACTCGATTTGTACAAAGGGTTGACCTTCAAAACTATTGCCAGTTATAATTATTATACAAAAGGTTATAATGGCTATACAGCCTATAATGATAGAACCTTTGGAACTCAAGACCGTAAGGACTCGTTCTCGCTGAACCAGAGCCAGTCCACTTCACTCGGTCTGGAAGCGTTCTTGAACTATGACTGGTCCAATGAGCATCACCGCGTAAGTGCAATGGCCGGTTTCTCTACCAGCGATACGAACGGTGCCTGGCTGAATTCCAGTGCCAACGATTTCCCGGCAGACAACATCCGCAAAATTTCATTGACCAATGACCCATCGTCTAAGCAAACGGATGGTGGGCTGGATTTGAAGACAAGATTCCTTTCTTACTTCGGCCGTCTGACTTATACTTTGAACGACCGCTATATTGTGACTGCAACGGTACGCCGCGACGGTTCTTCGAACTTTGGTGCCGGCAATCGTTATGGTACATTCCCTTCCGCTTCTGTAGCTTGGCGTCTTTCCGAGGAAAAGTTCATTAAGGATTTAGAACTGTTCAGTAACTTGAAGTTGCGTGCCGGATGGGGACAGACCGGTAATGCGGGCAATGGTACCAACTTGTCCATAGCACAGTTGTCTTCGGCAAATGCAATGTACTGGTTCTTTAATGGTTCGAGTGTGATTAACGGTGCCGGTATTGCCCAGCAGAAAGAAATTGATACCAACCTGAAATGGGAAACCAATGAGCAGACAAATATCGGTATTGATTTTGCCTTTATGAACAATGAGCTTTCTTTCTCTGCCGATTACTTTATCCGTGACGCAAAGGATCTGCTTCTGTATCGCCAGATTCGTCCTTCTACCGGTTTCTCCAATGTCTATACTAACGCGGGACATATCCGTAACTCAGGTTTCGAGTTTACTGCTGCGTGGAACAAGAGCTTCAGCGATTGGAATATCGGCATAAGGCTGAATGGGTCTACCCTGAAGAACGAGGCTATTGAAGTCGGCGATCCGATATTCAGCAAGTCAGGGTCAGCACAAGATGGCGACAACTGGGACAACCACTCCATTACACAGAACGGCTATCCTGTAGGTTCCTACTATGGCTGGAAGGTAGAAGGCATTTTCAGAACCCAGGCCGAAATTGATGAAATGAATAGGCTGGCGGTTGAAAAGGGAGTTGAAAGTGGTGTATATCAGGACAAGACTACCCAGCCCGGCGACTATAAGTTTGTTGATTTGAATGGTGACGGGCAGATTACCGATGCCGACCGTACTGTTATAGGCAATGGATATCCCAAGTTCACTTACGGAATGAACCTTACCGCTTCCTGGAAAAACTTTGATTTCTCGATGAACTTGTACGGTGTAGCCGGTATGGATATCCTTTCTTATTCTTCGGCCCGCTTGACCTCAGTCTATGCACCCGACGGCGGTTATCAGAATGTACTGAAGGAATATATCAATAATGCATGGTCATCTTCGAATACCGGCGCCAAATATCCGCGTATCACCAAGACAGACTATAATAAGAACATGCGTGTGTCCGACGCCTACATCCAGAAGGGGGATTATCTGAAGATTTCAAATATTCAGATAGGATATACATTCCCGAAGAATGTGCTGAAAACCGGTGAAAAATGGAAAAATGCACGCGTATTTGCCAGTGTCGACAATGTATGTACCATCTCTTCGTACAATAAGTTCGGCGATCCGGAAGTTGGTGACTCCAATGTATTGTATTCGGGATTTGACGGAGGACGTTATCCGTTCCCGATGTCGGTTACTTTCGGTCTGAGTGTACAGTTCTAATACTAACGGATAAAAAATATGATTATGAAAAACTTATATAAACTGTTGATCGGTGTGCTGGCCTTAAGCACCGTAACGTCTTGTGACGATTATTTGGAAGTGGATCATTACGATATTCTTCCGGCGGATTTCATGTTTAAAACGGAGGAGAATGTCCTTTCCGGATTGAACGGACTTTATGATACCTTTTATACGGACCAGCACGGTTCCGGTGATGACGAAACATGGGGATTCAAGCCTCAGGTATTTGCTGCCAACCATTCTACGATGGACTGTCAGGCTTCCGGTTGGGATGCGGAATGGCAGCGTCATGCCTGGAAACCCGATAAGGGTTCCCTGGAGACTGCATGGCGGATGAGTTATCGTGCAGTGGACCGTGCAAACCGTTTCCTGGCTGGCCTGGAGACGGCGGATGCCTCTATATTTGCGGACAGCAATTCCAAGACCGTTTATGAAGCGCAAGCACGTGCCATCCGCGGTTATAACTACCTTTACCTGACGAAACTTTTCGGAAGGGTACCGATGTTGCTTACCGGTGAAACCTATACTACTTCGGTAGGAAAGGCACGTCCGGAATCCGTGGATGAGACTTATGCGGCTATCGAGGAAGATTTGTCTTTTGGACGCGACCATCTGGACTGGTTACCCATGAATGGTGAATACGGACGTATAACCAAGGGGTTCTGCAAAGCTTATTTGGCCGAGCTGTATATGTTGAAGAAAGACTTTACGAAAGCCAAGACGGAACTAAAGGATATAGTGGACAGTGGAACCTATTCATTGGAGCCCTGCTTCGGTAACCTGCATGCCTGGGATACACATTGGACCAAAGAATCTGTATTTGAGGTGATGTATCATGAACAAGGATATATGGGCTGGGGAGCCGATTCGTCTTCAGATGCCATGATGTGGTACGGATATATGTGTGCGGCACCCGAATGGGGAGGCTGGGGGTCTCTCTGTCTTTCTTGGGAGTTTGTACGTTCCTTTGAACCGGGTGACAAACGCCGCCAATACTCTGCTGTTGCCAAAGGGGATACGCATCCCATTACCGGGCAGACTGTAGGGGTGACAAGTGGTTTTGACGGTCTTTTCCAAGGTTCCGAAAATATGCCTACTGTTTATTCCTTGAAATACTGGAGATGCAAGCCAGGTGAGAACAACAAAGTATTCAATCCTATTTCGTTGACTTTGAAGCGTTATGCAGGCATCATGCTCGACTATGCAGAATGTTGTTTCGAGACAGGTGACAACGCTACCGGATGGAACATGATACGTCAGATACGTAACCGTGCTTGGGGTAATTTGGAGATGGGAGCGACGATGATTGACCTACCCGCCGACATGTTGAATACCCAGACGGTGGAAGTGCCGGATGCAGAGACCTATTATACAAGCTATAAAGCAGCCAAAGGCTATACTTCTCCGGTATGGAAGGTGGCGCTGATTATAGAGCGTCGCCATGAATTCAATGCCGAGTTCTCGCTTTACCATGATTTGTGCCGTATGGGTATGTGCAAAGAATGGTTTGCCGCCGAATATCCGAAAACAGTAGCCAACTCTTCACAAGAGGCTTGTCTGCAGACTGGTGACTCATTCCGTTTCTTTGAGCACGAGGCTTATCAGGAAATCTTCCCGATTCCGACGAATGAGATTCTGACCAACCCGCTCATCAATCAGGCTGACCAGAATCCGGGATATTGATAAATTATAAATAAACACTTAATAATAAAATATTTGTGAGTGAAATGTCAGGCACCAGTAGTTGTTGTGATAGACGTCAGGGTCTGTCGTGATGAAAGCCGGTGTCTGACATGACAAACACCAGTACTTGAGACGACGAACACCAGTTTCTGATAAACGGGGAATTATACAAGGAAAAGTTTGATGGTTTTAGAGAATAATTATGGAAAGGAAGATGTTTTATTGGATAGCACTGCTGGTTGCGTCTTGTCTGGCAGGCTGCCGGTCGCATTCAGGGGAGACAGATATGCAGACACGCATGCGTACAGAGATTGTCACGAATGTCAGAGACAGCGTGTTGCCGTTTTGGATGGATTATGCAGTGGCTCCCGACGGCGGTTTTTATGGAACTGTATTGCGGAATGGTACTCCGGTAGTGGATGCTCCGAGAGGAGGGGTTCTGAATGCCCGGATTCTGTGGAGTTTTTCTGCCGCATACCGTACGTTTAAGGATGAGGCTTATCTGAAGCTTGCGGATAAATCGCAACGCTACTTCATTGATACATTTATAGACAAGGAACATGGTGGGGTATATTGGCTGGTCAATCCTGACGGTGAGGTGCTGAATGCTTCCAAATATACGTATGCCATGACCTACGCCATCTATGGGCTGGCTGAACACTATCTGGCAACAGGTAACAGCGAGAGTCTGGATATGGCTGTCGGTTTATATCATACCTTGGAGGAGAAAGGCCGCGAACCGCAATATGACGGTTATGTGGAATCTTTTACTGAAGATTGGAAACAACTGGATAATTATGATAACAATGCACCCAAGACTATGAATGCGCATTTGCACGTGCTGGAGGCTTATACCCTTTTATATCAGTGCTGGAAAGACGACGGACTGAGGAAAAGACTCGAATTCTGCACCGAGTTGTTTATGGACCGCATTTATGACTCTTCAAAGAGACATTTTAATTTGTTCTTTGATAATGCATGGAACAGTCTGGTTGAGATGGACTCTTATGGACATGATGTAGAGGCGGGATGGCTGCTTTGTGAGGCTGCCCGTGTGTTAGAAGACCGGCAACTGATGGATAGGGCGAATCGGCTTGCGCTGGATGTGACGGATGCTTGCTTGGCGGAAGGACTGAGTGACAAAGGGTATATGATGTATGAAAAGAAGGGCGGAAGAACAACCGGGCATGCCTCATGGTGGGGCCAGATTGAAACGATGATAGCTTGTGTCAATGCCTGGCAAATCAGCGGGAATGACGTTTATCTGCAATCGGCCGATACGGTTTGGACTTTCGTAAAGGACTGTATGATAGACCGGGAATACGGTGAATGGTACAGTGATTGTTTTGATGGAGAACCCAAGAAGGATACTCCCAAAGTGAGTATGTGGCGTTGCCCATATCATACGGTACGCTTGGGAGTAGAAATACATAATCGTTTAAAATAGTATTTATGAAAAAATTTATAGCAGGTGCAGCATCACTGATGCTTTGTATGGGGCTGCACGCCCAGGATTTCAGAATCAATCCATCGGGATATTTTGAGAATGGCGGGGCCAATGTGATGGTGTTCAGTGACGTCTACCCTGAAGGACACCAGGGAGGACTGACCCTTGTTTTGAATGGAGACCGCAGGGCTGCCAATGGAGATGTGCGCTTTGAAATCTCGCAAGGGCAGTGGCAGGGATTGCCCAAGATGAGAAGCCGGGTGGTGGATGAGGCTGACAATGAAATCCGTGTCACATTGAGTTATCCGGATTCGGCCAAACACATGGCAGGCTTTAATCCGATGCTTTATCCGGATTTTGTTTTTGGCTATACCATTAAGGTCAAAGGCGAGAAGGATTATCTGGTATTGACCGTTGATTTGGACCAACCAGTGCCCGAGCGGTTTGCCGGCAAGTTGGGCTTTAATCTGGAATTGGTACCTTCCACTTTGCTGGGCAAGCCGTGGATTATGGACAACCGGACGGGAGTCTTTCCCCACCAGGCGATGGGACCCACCATGAAACAGTCTTCCAATATGGAGCATATCGGAGATTTCAATCCTGACGGGAAAGCTGATTTGGACCAGTTGCTGTTGGATAGAAAGACTTATAACCCGATGATTGCCGATGATATCGTCTCTGCTCCTTTGGCCGCAGGGAAAAAGTTTGTACTCAATCCTCAGGATGATTTGGCAAAGATTACGATTGAAAGTGAGAAAGGAGACTTGTTGCTGTATGATGGAAGGATAAATCATAACAACGGTTGGTTTGTGCTCCGTTCGGAGTTCCCGGCAGGGACAAAGGAAGGTGCGGTGAAATGGATAATCCGTCCGACAGTCACTAAAGACTGGCGTTATGCACCGGTGGTGCAAGCCTCTCAAGTAGGTTACCATCCTGGACAGAAGAAAGTGGCTGTCATAGAGTTGGATAAACGGGATACAGACTTCAAGCAACCTGCCCTTTATCGCATTGCTGCCGATGGCAGGAAACTGGTAAAGCAGCAGGCTGCCAAGGATTGGGGAGATTTCCAACGCTACCACTATCTGCAGTTCGATTTCACGGAAGTGACGGAAGAAGGGCTCTATCAGGTAATGTACGGCGATGCTGCTTCTCCGGTGTTCCGCATTGCCAAAGATGTGTGGGACAAGGGTATCTGGCAGGCAGAGGTGGAATACTTCTTGCCGGTACAGATGTGCCACATGCGTGTGAACGAAAAATACCGTGTATGGCATGACTTCTGTCATCATGACGATGCACGTATGGCCAAAACCGATATCAACCATATAGACGGATATACTCAGGGAACCTCTACTCTTTGTAAGTACCAGCCGGGTGATTTGGTTCCAGGGCTGAATGTGGGTGGATGGCACGATGCGGGGGACTATGACCTGCGTGTGGAATCCCAGGCAGGCGAGGCCTATATACTTGCCATGGCTTGTGAGAACTTTGGTGCCTATTGGGACGAGACTTCCATAGATTTTGAAAAGAAGATAGTCGAGATTCACCAGCCGGATGGAAAGAATGACTTGTTGCAGCAGGTGGAAAACGGTGCTTTGACGATAGTGGCGGGTTGGAAGGCTCTGGGGCGTCTCTACAGAGGGATTCTGTGTCCTACCGTACGCCAGTATGCACACTTGGGTGATGCGTCGGCCCATACAGACCATGTCAGTGGGACTGCCGACGACCGCTGGGTGTTTACGGAGGACAACCCTGGTAGGGAACTTCAGGTGGCTGCCTGGCTGGCAGGTATTTCACGTGTCTTGAAGGGACATAACGATGCATTGGGAGCGGATTGTCTGGAGATAGCCCGTGAATTGTTCAGGATTACCCGCTGCGACAACAACCGGGTGCTGACAGCCAAGGTACATGCTGCCGTAGAACTTTATCTGGCGACAAAGGAAGTGGAGTACCGTGATTTCGTTTTGCAGCAGCAGGATTTCATCTGCAAGAATATCCGTCAGACGGGTTGGTTCATCGGACGTTTCGACAAGGCTGTGGGAAATGCACGTTTCAGCAAGGCTGTTCGCAAAGCACTGCCGGAGTTGCAGGCTATGTATCAGGAGTATAGCAGTAAAACTCCGTATGGAGTGCCGCATGACAGAGGTAACCGTTCTTCCGGTTCATGGGAACCCCAGCATCTGGGCTACAATTACTGTTACCTGCATGCTGCCTATCCTGACTTGTTTGCACCGGACTATATTTTCAATGCTGTCCAATACCTGCTCGGTATGCATCCGGGACGTAATCAGGCAGCGTTTGTAACGGGAGTCGGTGCCGAAACGGTGAAAGCCGCCTATGGTGTCAACCGTGCCGACTGGTCTTATATTCCGGGTGGAGTGTCTCCGGGTACAAATCTGATTCGTCCCGACTTGCCCGAATTACTTCATTTCCCGTTCTTATGGCAGGAAGGTGAGTACTGTTTGGGCGGACATGCTACGTGGTTTATGTATATGGTATTGGCATCTCAGAAAATATTGAATGGTAATGAACAGTAAAATAAAGGTAGATAAGTTTGTAATTGTAGCTTTTCTGCTCTGCATGGTCTGCACTATGGCCATGCAGGCAAAAGCTTATGACAATTTTAAGGTATCGGTCTATGTACGTGTCCTACGAGGTAGACAAGATGAAGGACATCCATTGGCTGGATTCGACTTGGAATGTGATTTCACAACAGTTGGAAGTGGACAAGATTTATTTGGAAACACATCGTGATTTACTGATTGTGGATGACGCCACCCTGGAGCAAGCTAAGAAATTTTTCCATGACCGGGGAATAGAGACTGCCGGAGGAATTACCTACACCATCAACGAGGCGAACAGTTTCGAGACGTTCTGCTATTCCAATCCCGAGCATCGTGAGATGGTGCGAAAGATTGCAGAACATACGGCAAAGCACTTTGACGAGTTTATTCTGGACTGACTTTTTCTCACCAGTTGCAAGTCGGACATAGAGATAAAAGCCAAAGGTACGCAGAGCTGGACGGAATACCGTTTGAAGCTGATGACTGAAGCCGGGCGCGACCTTGTGCTGAAACCTGCCAAGAAGGTGAATCCTCGTGTAAAGGTAATCATCAAGTATCCCAACTGGTACGACCATTTCCAAGGTTTGGGCTTTAATCTGGAGGAAGGTCCCCAACTCTTTGACGGTGTCTGGACGGGTACCGAAACAAGGGACCCTGCCGGCAACCAGCATCTGCAGAATTATCTAAGCTATAATATTATCCGTTATTTTGATAATCTGCGTCCGGGCTACAATGGTGGAGGATGGGTGGACTCCGGTGGACTGAATCTGGGTATGGACCGCTATGCTGAGCAGCTGCATCTGACCATGCTTGCCAAGGCTCCCGAAATCATTCTCTTTGCCTATAACCAGCTTCTGGGCGTGAAGTTGTCTCCCAGGTTCCGTACCCCTTGGCAGGGCATGGGCACCAGCTTTAATTATGATGAGATGACTGCCCCTATCCGGCAGAAGAACGGAACTTCCATAGAGCCTACCACCATGGCACGCATTGCGGATGTTGTATTGAAACAGACTGATAAACTGGTAGGTAAGTTGGGTAACCCCATTGGCATCAAGTCCTACAAGCCTTTTCATGTGGCGGGTGATGATTTCTTGCAGAATTATCTGGGCATGATAGGTTTGCCGATGGATATACGTCCCGTTTTTCCGAAAGACCAACAAGTGGTGCTGCTGACTGCCCAGGCGGCTCAAGCTCCGGAGCTCATGACCGACATTAGGAAGCAATTGCAAAGCGGACGGGATGTGGTGATTACAAGCGGCTTGCTGAAAGCCATTCCTGAAAAAATTGCCGAAATAGTAGAGTTGCGTTGTACCGATTTGAAAGCTCTTGTCAATGATTTTGGCCGATATGGACAAGCCGGACGCGATTTATTGATACCGCAGGTTCAGTATTATACGAATGATGCTTGGGAAGTAGTCAGTGCGGGCCGTCCGTTGACGGGAGGAGTATCGGGGTATCCTATTTTGTTGAGAGCTCCCTATGCCGCCGGCAATCTATATGTATTGACCATTCCCGATGATATGGGAAATTTATATGATTTTCCGGCAAAAGCCTTGAATGAGATTCGCCGCATTATGAGTAGGGATATGGATATCTATCTGGAGGCTCCCTCCAAAGTCGGATTGTTTGTGTATGACAATAAAACACTGGTGGTGGAGAACTTCAATGATGAACCGGTGGAAGTGCGTATTGTTACCGATGATGAGGTGACGAGGTTGGAAAATCTGGAGAATGGAGATATTCTGGCTCCCCTTCCTGCCGAACCCGTACAGAGCAGGCGTCCGGTGACACCAAAGAACTCTTTCCGTTTGTCATTACTACCCCATTCGTATAAGGCTTTCCAATATAAATGACGGGTAAGAAGATTGTCGGATAGTTATTCGGAAGGGTAACGGGAGGTCGGTTCTACAATGGGTCGGCCTCCTTTGCTTCCAGTCATCCGTGAGAATGCTTGTGTTCTTTCAATATCCTGTGCGGCAGTGTCCCGTGCCCCAGCAACTCTATCGGGCAGTTGAAGTTGCGTTCCAGCCATTCTTCCGTAACGCCGGTATCGGGATGGTAGTCCAGGGTTTCGTTGACGCAGGCAATGGACTTGACTTGCTGCAACACCGTGCCGATGTCGTGGCTGACGAGAATAATGGCGCAATCCTTGTTTATCTCTGCCAGCAGTTCGTAGAGGCGGGCTTCGAAACGCTTGTCGATGTATGTGCTGGGTTCGTCGAGAATCACCACCTGCGGGTCGGAGATGATGGCACGGCCCAGGAGGGCACGTTGCAACTGTCCGCCGCTCAAAGCGCCGATGGCACGCTGCTCCATGCCTTCCAGCCCCATGCGGGCTATCACGGCAGAGGCTTTCTCGCGGTGTCGGGCGGTGAAGCGTGAAGCCAGCGGCTTCTTGCTGCTGAGTCCTGAAAGGATGACCTCCTCTACGGTGATGGGAAATTTCCGGTCGATGCTGCTGTACTGGGGCAAGTAACCCATGGATAATTGACAATTGACAGTTGATAATTGACAATTGGCAATTTCGGAGGGGGATGGAGGGCAGGAGTGATATAGAATCTCCCCGGTAGTGGGTTTCAGCAGTCCCAGTATACATTTGATAAGGGTAGTCTTTCCACCACCGTTGGGACCGATGATACCCAGAAAATCACGTTCGTAGATAGTCAGGTTTATATCATGCAGTACGGTCCGGTTATCGTATCCGGCGCTGAGGTTCTTTATCTCTATAATGGGGGATGCAGGCATAGCTTCTTCTTCGTTAAATGGACAGAATCATCGTTTACTCTTTTACAAGCGCTCTGGCCGTATTCATCATCTCCTCCTCCCAGTCGTATGAGAGGGGATTGATAGCCACTACCCGGGTTCCGGTCTGCTGGGCGATAAGGTCGGCATTGCGGCGGTCGAATTCCGGCTGTACAAAGATGATGCGTACCTTCTCCTTCTTGCAGGAGTTTATCAGGCTCTTCAGATGGGCGGGGGAGGGCTCCTTTCCACCTGCCTCGATAGGAATCTGGTTCAGGTTGTAGTCGCGGGCAAAGTAGGAAAGTGCCGGATGATAAATCATGAAGGCACGGTCGGCATTCGGGCTGGAAAGCATCTGGCAGATGAGGCTGTCTGTATGCTCTATCTGCCGGATGAGTACGTTGTAACGTTCCATGTAGACGCTTTCATTGGCTTTGTCTATGGCGCAGAGTGCATTCAGAATGTTTCCGGCAATGATTTGGGCGTTGATGGTGGAATTCCAGATGTGGGGTTCCACACCACCGGCGTGCGTATGGCCTTCGTGTACATGCCCGTCTTTATGATGATGTGCATGGGTATCGTCCAGAATGAGTTCCACATTCTCGGACATATCGAAGAATTGCAGGTGGGGAGCATTGTCCGTCAGTTTTTCCGTCCATGTCTGCTCGAAACCGATGTAGCCGATGCGGAAATAGGCCTTGCTTTGGGCAAGGTCGACAAGCTGCTGGGGCGTGGGGTCGTAGGTTTCCGGACTTGAACCTTTGGGCACCATGCTGACGACGGTGAATTCATCGCCGGCAATGGCTTCGGTGAAATACCGCAGCGGCTCGATGGTGACGGTAATCACGGGTTTATCGTCATTCTTCTTGTTCTGTTGGCCTCCTTGCTTGCACGAGAAGAGCAAGGTGGCTATGAGGAGTAAAAAACAAAACTTTTTCATTTACAATTTACTATTTACAATTTACAATTTGGCTGCGCTGTGGCAGGGGGCATCAACTATTCATTATCAACTATTCCTTATCCATTTATCACTTCCTCTTTCCTTCCCCTCAGTATCTCCCGTTTCCCTCCGGGGGGACCGTGGGAGACGCTCTACCTTGAATCCTACGGCTTGCAGCATGCGGCGTACTACTCCTTTGGTCGCAGTAGGTGGTCAGCACGCCATCAGTGCTCATGGCGGCATGGATATTCCGGTAAGACTTTTTCCTCCCACATTCCCGGTTCGCTTTTCGGGTGCAAGGCATCGAGTAGCAACATCGAACGGAGATTTATTAATCATTAACAAACTGTCAATGCTTATTGTTTCGTACATCTGCCCGTCAC
>ENA-OQKC01000255-OQKC01000255.1-human-gut-metagenome-genome-assembly--contig:-NODE-255-length-23509-cov-4.320289_pt1 | contig 23509 bp, 28 predicted proteins | sample MGYA00242774_ERZ504790 | MGnify/ENA primary metagenome ERZ504790 (study PRJEB26092, sample SAMD00036419) | human gut metagenome | host: Homo sapiens | study: EMG produced TPA metagenomics assembly of...
AGGACAGGACGCCCAGTCCGCTTCCATACCCCGCATGTTTTTTCCTGTCGGCTGGAAACGTCAGCCAGAGGAAGGTGGCATCGGGCCGGGCTGCTGCGGAGGAGGGGTGATTACTACTTGGGCTGCGGGAGACGGCGTTATTGCGGCAGGGTCTGCTGTCTGAGCCGAAGGCAAGTTCTGACCCTGCCGCAATGCTTTTAGCCGTCTCACGGAGCCCTAGTAGTATCCCCCGACGTAGTCCCTGCCCGGACCGATGCCACCTTCCTCTGGCGTCCCTCAACCACATCCACCCACAAAACCTCAAAAACCCCACCGACTGCATCCACTCCCCGGACCGATGCCACCTCCCTCTGGCGTCCCTCTCCATCCCAACAAAAAAAACGGCACCCGGCAGTTCCAACACTGCCAGACACCGAAACCAAAACACCCGTCAAACAGACCTATACAATATATAATCAACATTCGCTATCCGCTCAACTCAATTACCACCAGAAAGTTCTCTCAGCAACTCAAGATCGCTGGCCTGCACTTTAATATTCGTAGTCAGCTTCTCACCCTCAGGGCTAATATACGTCACCTCAAGAATACTCCCCTCACGAATCCCCCGCCGGGAAACCGCACTACAAAATGCCGGAAACTTCGGATGATTCTGTTTAAATGTATTCCATGCATTCATAACCTTCATCATATTTCCAATATTTCCAATATTACCAATACCCATAACCAACACCAGCCTTTCCCTTACTATCATCTATGTTTTTTTATCTATTAACCCAAACACAGCCGCCGTACAAACCATACAGCGGCTGACCACATGATCCTATTCAAAATAACCTGCCGGGAACTCACAACCCTCTGATAAAAGAAATCGCATCCCGGATCCCAGCCACATAAACCAATTTAATTCCTTTAATACTCTCTGTAGCCGTCCGGTTCACCTCAGGAAGTATCACCGTCTCAAACCCAAGCTTTTTCGCTTCCTGCACACGCTGTCCGGCCATACTCACTGCACGAACCTCGCCACTCAGACCAATTTCACCAAACGCCATCACAGAATCCGGGATCACGATCTCCTTCGCACTGGAAATAATAGCAAGACAAATACCCAGATCGATCGCCGGCTCTGTCATCTTCATGCCACCCGCAATATTCACATAAGCATCCGAAGCAGCAAGATGAACTCCCGCCTTCTTCTCCAGAACCGCCATCAAAAGATTCACACGATTAAAATCCGTACCAACTGCTGTTCTTCTCGGAATTCCAAAATTACTCTGACACACCAGAGCCTGAATCTCCACCAAAATCGGTCTCGTCCCCTCCATAGAACATGCAACAACAGACCCCGAAGCATTCTCCGGTCTTCCATTCAAAAGGAACTCGGAAGGATTCTTCACTTCTTCAAGTCCGGAATTCTGCATCTCAAAAACACCAATTTCATTGGTAGAACCAAAACGATTTTTCACCGCACGCAGGATCCGGTAAGAAGCATGCCTGTCTCCCTCAAAGTAAAGCACAGTATCTACCATATGTTCCAGTACACGAGGACCTGCCACATTTCCCTCCTTGGTCACATGACCCACGATAAAAATGGACACTCCCATACCCTTAGCGATCTGCATCAGTACATTGGTAGATTCCCTCACCTGAGAAACACTTCCCGGTGCAGACGAAATATCTTCATGAAACATCGTCTGGATAGAATCCACAACAGCTACATCTGGTTTCGTCCGCTCAATGATCTCCCGGATATTTTCAAGATTCGTCTCACAGAGCAGTTTCAGTTTATCATTAAACGTTCCAAGCCGATCTGCCCGGAGCTTGATCTGTCTGAGAGACTCCTCACCAGAAATATACAAAACAGAAATCCCCTGTGAAGATAAATTTCTGCACACCTGCAACAACAATGTAGACTTGCCAATACCAGGATCTCCACCTACCAAAACAAGGGAGCCGGGGACGATTCCGCCTCCCAGCACCCTGTCAAGTTCACCGATTCCACAGCTCTGACGTTCATCTGAAGAAAGACTGATATCTTTCAGAACTACAGGCTCCGTTTTCTTTTGTGTAGTTTTAATACTCCCTGAGGAAGATTTTTTGGAAGAAACCGTTTCCTCCACAAAAGTATTCCATGCCTTGCATGCCGGGCACTGCCCCATCCACTTGGCTGATTCATACCCGCATTCCTGACAGAAATAAACCGTTTTTTTATTTTTTAGCATTTTACAATTTTAACTTCTGCTTTGGTGTTCGCATCCAGTTCAACACTGAAAGAAAGCTTGCCGCCCAGGTTTGTGGTCATTGTACCTGTACTTACATCATCAATAAATACCTGATACTCTGTCTCAGCTTCCAGTTCAACAGTAATCTGAGAATCCTCAAAGCCCTGAACCTCAAAACTCATTGCTGTTCCATCCTGCTGAAGATGGAACACACTGGTTCCCGGAACAGACTCATATACGAACATTCCATTACGCTCAAGTTTGGTGATCTCCTTATATGTTTTTACTTTATACATATCTCCCTGATACTGATAATCCGACAATTTGGATTTCTGATTTAATTCATAATCTCCAAAACTGATAGTCCCATTATCTTCTGTGCGGATCAATTCCTGTACCACTGCCATGATCTTATGTCCTCCTGAAATCTTTCGTTGTATAGTTTTAATTTTGTTAATTATAACTTATTTCTGTTTTTTTGGCTATAGAAAGTAATAAAATTCTTACGCTTTCTCCGCATCTTTTACTTCAAAGTAGATTTTCTTGTCTTTGACCTTCACCTGTACGGTATCACCGGCTTTGATCCGACCTTCAAGGATTTCTGTTGCCATCTCATCCTCAATCTTTGTCTGGATCGCACGACGCAGCGGTCTTGCACCGTATTTACTGTCAAAGCCTGCATCTGCGATAAGATCTTTAGCTGCTCCGGTAACTTTCAGTATGATATCCAGCTGTTCCTGACAGCGTTTTTCCAGGTTTTTCAAAAGAATAGTAACGATCTTTCTGATATTTTCTTTATTCAGAGAATGGAATACCATGATCTCATCGATCCGGTTCAGAAATTCCGGCTTAAACATCCGCCGCACTTCTTCCATCACTCCGGACTTCATCCGTTCATAATCACGCTTTTCCGTATCTCCGGACATAAATCCAAGATGTTTCGGTTCCATGATCATCTGCGCACCTGCGTTAGAAGTCATGATAATGATCGTCTGCTTAAAATCCACTTTTCTGCCTTGAGCATCTGTAATATGACCATCATCAAGTACCTGCAGAAGAATATTAAACACATCCGGATGAGCCTTTTCAATCTCGTCAAAAAGAATGACACTGTATGGATTTCTGCGCACTTTTTCGCTGAGCTGTCCACCTTCTTCATAGCCTACATATCCGGGCGGCGATCCGATCATTTTAGAAACACTATGTTTTTCCATATATTCGGACATATCTACACGGATCATTGCCTGCTCACTTCCAAATACAGCTTCCGCCAGCGCTTTGGAAAGCTCCGTTTTTCCCACTCCGGTAGGTCCCAGGAATAAGAAAGAACCTATAGGCCTTGCGGGATCCTTTAATCCTACTCTTCCCCTTTTTACCGCACGGGCAACTGCAGAAACTGCCTCATCCTGTCCGATCACACGTTTTTTCAGAACCTTTTCCAAATTTGCAAGCCTACGGGATTCCCCCTCTGTCAGACGCTGTACAGGTATTTTTGTCCAGTCAGACACAATACCGGCAACTGCCTCTTCATCAACTGTAAGTGGATTTTTCCGATTTTTCCGCTCCGCCTTTCTTCGGATCTTTTCCAATTCTGCTTCCGCCTCATTCTGCTTTGCCTGTGCTGCTTTTGCACCTTCAAGATCTGCATTTATGACTGCCTGTTCTTTTTGTTTCAAAATATCGTGGATCTCTCTTTCCAGTGCTTCTGCTTTCGGAGACGGACGATATCCCGCCAGTTGTACTTTCGACGCTGCCTCATCAATAATGTCAATGGCTTTATCCGGAAGAAACCGGTCATTGATATAACGAACGGACATTTTTACAGCCGCCTCAAGGGCCTCATCCAGAATCTCTACATCATGATGTTTTTCATAATATGGGCGCAGCCCCTTCAGGATTTCAACAGCCTCCTCTTCTGTAGGCTCTTCCACGATGATAGGCTGAAAACGCCGTTCAAGCGCTGCATCCTTTTCAATGTATTTCCGATATTCTTCCAGTGTCGTTGCTCCGATCAGCTGGATCTCTCCACGGGAAAGAGACGGTTTCAGGATATTGGAAGCATCCAGTGCACCTTCCGCTCCACCTGCTCCGATGATCGTATGGATCTCATCAATAAAGAGCAATATTCCCTGCTGTTCGCTTACCTCATCGATCACATTTCGGATACGTTCTTCAAACTCACCGCGATATTTACTTCCTGCGACCATTCCGGAAAGATCCAGAACTACAACCCGCTTATCCTTCACAGTATCCGGTACCATTCCTGTGACGATCCGCTGTGCAAGTCCCTCTACGATAGCCGTTTTTCCTACTCCCGGCTCTCCAGTCAGGCAGGGATTGTTCTTTGTTCTTCTGCTCAGGATCTGGATCAGTCTGGCAATCTCTTTATCCCTTCCCACTACAGGATCCAGCTTACCTTCTTCTGCCATAGCCGTCAGATCTCGGCTATACTGATCCAGAGTTGGTGTTACACTGCTGTTTCTTCCCTTTGAAGCTTTTACAGCCTGGAATTCTTCCGCAATGGCATCGCTGTCCATTCCCATAGCTGTCAGCACTGCCGTATAAAGCTTCTGGATATTTGCACCCATTGTGTACAGCAGTCTGGTACCCACACAGTCTGTTTCTTTCAACATTGCCAGCAGAATATGTTCTGTCCCGACTTCCTCAAAACGCATGGATTCTGCTTCTGCATATGCACCCTCAAGAACTCTTCTGGTTCTCGGACTGAATCCCGGTTTCTGTGAAACAGCCGTATTTCCCGGCGGTGCGATCAGTTTATCGATCAGAGCCATCGCTTTATCAGCCTGGATCCCAAACTCCTCCAGAACTCTTCCTGCTGTGCCCTCCTTTTCTTCTACAAGCCCGACCAGCAGATGCTCCGTGCCGATATAACTATGTCCGCAGGAGCTGGCTGCCTCTTTTGCCAGAGCAAGAACATTCTCTGCCTGTTTTGTATATCGTTCCTGCATGATGTCTCCTCCTATCTGTCTGTGTCATACTCGTCAAAAATCTCGTCCACCAGCTGATGGACTTCTTCTCTTGTTACATTTTTACAGCATCCCCATGCCATTGCTACTGTCAGATTCTGTTTCATTTCTTCCAGTGCTCTGACCTTATCTGCATCTATGGAGATCACCGCTCCCTTTCGCCTGTCAATAGTCACAAAGCCTTCCTGACGAAGCAGCGCATATGCCTTATTCACAGTATGCATATTGATTCCTGCAATGCTTGCAAGCTGCCGTACAGAAGGCAGAGTATCCCCTTCATGAAGCCTTGATGTAGCGATCCCCATTATGATCTGATTGGTGATCTGCATATAGATTGCCTCATCACTGTTAAAATCGATTTCTATCACCATAGGGTAATCTCTCCTCTACAACAGCAAAAGGCTGCACAGTTTCATCCTGGCAGCCTGCTGTGATTTTTGTTTTTATTTACTGATCCCTGCAATCTTCTCTATCTGTTCTTTGTTAAGAACCAGATTAAATCCCATTGGATTTACCACATAAGCGTTTGCCTGCGGAATCATCAGGCTCGGAAGTTTATCTATAGTCACTTTCGCAACACGGAGATTCTTGCCTCTTCCAAATTTCTCAAATTCCATAACATCTGTAAACACAGGCTGCATGATCTTATCCTCTTTATTTTTCAGATACGGAATATGGAGCTTTCCATCTTCTTCCTGCTCTGCATTGATTGCGATCAGAAATTCTGCCTTACGCAGGTTAGCTATCAGCTCTTCTTCCAGCTCACGGATATTTTTGTGCTCTTCCTGTTTTACCGGACGACGCAATTCCTGCATAAAATAGATTCCGGAAAGTTCAAGAGACGGGTTCAGAAGCGGTCTCTTTGACGGCTCGATCTTACTCATATCTCTCTGGTTTGCGATCTTTCCGATCTCAATCTCGATCTTCTCTTCTCCGTCGATCCAGATCACACTGTTCACTCCGATCGCGTACAGCGTACCATACAGTCTTGGATAGTCTTTTTTCTCATATTTCATGCCCATAAGAAGGATCTTATCCTCAAGGAGCTGTTTACCATATTCTTTGATCTCTTCTTCTGTGGCAAAAATCCTTGCCTGGTCATTAAATGTTTCTTCATCACAGGTCACATATGGAAGTCTGGTTGCCTGTGAATATGCAACAAATACTTCCTCCCTGTTTCTGAGCTCATGGATTGCTTCTTCTACACTGATTCCCATTTTTCTGTCCTCTCTGCCTCATCACTTGGATGCGACACCTCATCAAGGAAAATGGTTGGTTCCTGTTGTGCCCTGTCAGCATCCAGCTTTTCATGTTCGTAACTACTCACTGTGTTTCATAGTTGTTACTATTGTACAATGAAATCCCTGTTTTCGTCAAGCTGTGCCTGTGAAAAATGACCAACTTAAGCCTCGTCGATAGCTTTTCCGATATCGTGACGCATATACTTGTTTGCAAAGCTGATCCACTCTGTAGCAGCATATGCATTCTTTCTGGCTTCTTTTAATGTCTCTCCTTTGGCAGTGATGCCAAGAACACGCCCACCGTTTGTAACGATCTCTCCATCTTTAAATTTGGTTCCCGCATGGAAACAGTAGTATCCGTCTTTGTCCTTAAAATTCTCAAATCCATGGATTGGGATACCTTTTCGTATTTTACCGGATATCCATCACTTGCAAGAACAACACAAACTGCTGCATTGTCCTCAAATTTCAGATCGATCTGATCAAGTTTGCCGTCTACACAGGCTTCCATTACTTCAATGATATCATTCTCCATACGCGGAAGAACAACCTGTGCCTCCGGATCCCCAAATCTTGCATTATATTCCAGAACCTTCGGGCCATCTGCAGTAAGCATCAGTCCGAAGAAAATGATTCCCTTAAACGGACGTCCCTCTGCTGCCATGGCATCTACTGTTTTCTGATAAACATATTTCTTACAGAATTCATCTACTTCCGGAGTATAGAACGGACTTGGAGAAAATGTTCCCATTCCGCCTGTATTCAGTCCCTGATCCCCATCCTTCGCACGCTTGTGATCCTGCGCGGATGTCATGGTACGGATCGTCTTTCCATCTACAAAAGAAAGTACGGAAACCTCACGGCCAGTCATAAATTCTTCAATTACCATGGTATTTCCGGCATTTCCGAATTTTTTGTCTTCCATGATCTCTTTTACGCCAGCTTCTGCCTCTGCAAGATCCTGGCAGATCAGAACACCTTTTCCAAGAGCAAGGCCATCTGCCTTCAAAACGATCGGGAATTTTGCCTCGGTCCTTAAATATTCCAAAGCTTTTTCCGGATCATCAAAATTCTCATAAGCAGCTGTAGGAATGTCGTATTTTTTCATAAGATCCTTGGAAAAAGCCTTGGAGCCTTCCAGAATAGCTGCATTTTTGCGCGGTCCGAACACACGCAGTCCCTCTGCCTCAAATACATCTACGATTCCGCCCACAAGAGGATCATCCATTCCCACGATAGTAAGATCGATCTCTTTTTCTTTGGCAAAGGCTGCCAGTTTTTCAAATTCCATTGCTCCGATATCTGCACATTCCGCATACTCTGCGATTCCTGCATTTCCAGGTGCACAGTAGATCTTGTCAACTTTCGGGCTTTTTGCAACACTCCATGCAATTGCATGTTCTCTTCCGCCGCTTCCTACGATTAATACTTTCATCTGTTTACTCCTTTGTTTCATCTGTCTGCTGATTACTTTAAAGAAACAATTCCATCTGTCACTGTGATCTTGTCATTGGCGATAAGATTGATTGCTTCCGGAAGGATCTTCCACTCTGCTTTTTCCATTACACGTCTCTGAAGCTCCTTGGATGTATCTCCGTCTTTTACCTTTACTGCTTTCTGAAGAATGATCGGACCTGTATCCGTTCCGGCATCTACGAAATGAACCGTAGCGCCTGTTACTTTCACTCCTCTTGCGAGAACTGCATCATGAACCTTAAGTCCATAAAAACCTTTTCCACAGAAAGACGGGATCAGGGATGGATGGATATTGATGATTTTGTTGGGATATGCTTCCACCATCATCGGAGGGATCGCAACCAAGTATCCTGCAAGAACAATCAGATCTACCTCTTTTTCCTGAAGCTTCGCCAGTAATGCTTTATGGAAAGCTTCTCGGTCCGGATAGTCTTTCGGTGCGATGCATACCGCCTCTATATCATGCTTTCTGGCTCTTTCCAGAGCATAAGCGGAGGCATTATTACTGATCACAATATCCACTTTTGCATTTGTGATCTCTCCTGCATCAATAGCATCCAGGATCGCCTGAAGATTCGTTCCCCCACCGGAAACAAGAACACCGATCTTTAACATAAGGTCACTCCCTTTTCTCCCTCTTCAATGGATCCTACCACATATGGCTTATCGCCGGTTTTGCGGATAGTTTCCATTGTTTTGTCAACATCTGCAGGATCTACTGCCAGGATCATTCCAAGACCCATATTATATGTATTGTACATCATATGCTCATCAATATTTCCTTTTTCAGCAAGGAGCTTGAAGATCGGAAGTACCGGATAGCTGTCTTTTTTGACAACAGCTCTGGTTCCCTCTTTCAGCATACGCGGGATATTCTCATAGAATCCACCACCTGTGATATGGCTGCATGCATGGATCTTCACGCCAGACTCTCGGATGCTCTTCAGCGCTTTTACATAGATTCTGGTCGGTGCGATCAGTGCCTCTCCCAGAGTTGTTCCAAGCTCTTCATAATAAGTATCCAGAGACTCTTTTGTCATGTCAAATACTTTACGTACAAGAGAAAATCCATTGCTGTGAACTCCTGTGGAAGCCATACCGATCAGAACATCTCCTGGTTTCAGGGCCTCTCCTGTAAGAAGATCTTTTTTGTCAACGACTCCTACTGCAAATCCGGCAAGGTCATACTCATCTTCCGGCATAAGTCCAGGATGCTCTGCTGTCTCACCACCGATCAGAGCTGCCTCAGACTGTACACAGCCCTCTGCAACACCTTTTACGATCTCTGCGATCTTTTCCGGATAATTTTTGCCGCAGGCAATGTAGTCCAGGAAAAACAATGGCTCGCCGCCTGCACATGCAATATCATTTACACACATGGCTACAGCATCGATTCCGATGGTATCATGCTTGTCCATAACCATGGCTACCTTAACCTTGGTTCCACATCCGTCTGTTCCGGAAACCAGAGTAGGCTCTTCCATATCTTTGAATTTCTCCATGGAAAATGCACCTGAGAATCCACCGATTCCTCCAAGTACCTCCGGTCTCATTGTCTTGGCAATGTGCTTTTTCATCAGCTCTACTGATTTGTATCCTGCCTCAATATCTACGCCTGAAGTCTTGTAATCCATAATGTCCTCCTTATGACAACACCTTTTTATTTTATGGTAAAAGATTTATTTAGTAATTTTTGTATCCAACTTCCTGAAGCCTTGCGTCTTTCTTCTCAACCTGCTCCTTCAGATCCTGACTGTAGGCTTTCAGTCTGGAAAGAAGCTCTGCATCGGAAGTTGCAAGGATCTTGGCAGCAAGAAGTCCCGCATTGGCGCCACCATTGATCGCTACTGTGGCAACCGGGATACCGCTTGGCATCTGTACGATTGAGTAAAGGGAATCTCGTCCTCCCAGAGAGGTTGTATGCATCGGAATACCGATCACCGGCATTGGAAAGATCGCTGCGCACATTCCCGGAAGATGAGCTGCCATTCCTGCGCCTGCGATGATAACTTTGAAGCCTTTTTCTCTGCTGTCTTTGCATACTCGAAAAATACATCCGGTTCTCTGTGTGCGGAAATGATCTTCATTTCATAATCAATCCCCAGTTTCTCCAGGATATCTGCTGCTTTGCTCATAACCGGCATATCTGAATCACTACCCATTACAATTCCTACTTTTGCCATTGTGTTCTCCTTTCATGGTACACTAACTGAATATTAGCCTGTGTCCTTTGACTATTGTTATGGTTATTCTACGTATATTCTCACTTTCTGTCAATACGATCGGAAAAACTGTAAATTTACTAATTAACTTATATTATTATTTAATGGAAGATTCTCAAAAGGACGGTTTAATTCCTCTGTTCCCGGAAGAACAAACCTTCCGTTTTCGATAATGGAAAGCATTTCTCCCTCATCATCGATCACACGGATACTTCCAAGCTCATCATAGGGAATGGTAATATCTGTATGACAGCCATAATAAGCAAGGCTTACGTCATCTTTTCGCATCTCGGAAATCTCATTATCCCTGGCGATGATCTCTTTTCCATCCGGATTATATACCGGTGTATCCTCTGCCCAGCTGTAACAGGTATCGCCCACAGCAAAATGCGGTCCCATTTTTTCTGCGATCAGGATCGGAAGCTTATCCGCAATTCCGTATTTCAGCGCCGCCACATAAGCTGTGGTATTTGTACCGATGGCAAACTCTCCCATGGGGATCTTCGGATGGTGGTGGAGGATATTATCTTCAATATATTTCCGGTTCTCTTCTTCGGTTTTAAAATTCGAGCAGGTGTAATCAATAACCTGGCCGCAGTCAAATACCAGTTTCAGATCCCGGAACTGAAGACCGTTCAGATATACTTTTTTCACATGAAGGATTCCGCCTGTGCCTGCCAGCTGCGGAGATGTAAAGACTTCGCCCACCGGAATGTTCACATCTGCCACACAGTTCTCAAAATTCGTCTGTTTCTCCGGATCTGTCAGCTCATGAAGATGGATCAGAAGATCCGTCTCATTGTCTCCACGTCCTTTGACTTCCACCCACTCACAGGTATCCAGGGTATTGATGATCGTCTGCTGGATTTCCTGATAGAGATGGTAATCCAATGTATTGATCTTTACGATCTCACGGAAAATTTCCTCATAATTTCCACCAATCTCAGGAACCGGATATGCAATGATCGTAAAACTTCTCTCATCACCTTTGATGTATCGGTTTACGATCTGTCCGGATTCATTGTCAAGTTCTGTCTGAAGCTTCTGCTGTGTCTCGCTTAATGCATAAGCTTCCGGTTTACTTATCGGAGAGAAAGGATTTTCTCCAAATGTATCAATGCAGGCCGGACCGTCCATGTACTTCTGCCAGTTCTCTGTACTTCTCATAGGAGGTCTGCATAGCACGAAGTTTTCGCTGAACAAAATCCCCATCCAGGAACAATGCACTGTCCTGACGATGATCGTAATCGTACTGCGGATTGGCAACGCCGCCTGTATAGCCTACTCTCACGGCGCCTCTCTTATTTACCACATGCGTTGCATGGCGATAGATTACCGGCTTCAGACCCATTTTTTCAAACTGGAGGATCGCTGCTTTTACCATCCGTTCAAAACCAAGACTATATCGGATATTTACTGTTTTCTTTTTTGTGATATCCTTCCGTCCGGTGATAAATCCGATCCGATAGCCTTCTGTATAGGTAGAAGCCATCTTATCGATCTCTTCCTGAGAAAGGGAGTTCAGAAACTCTGCAACTCCTGTTTCATTCTCTGAAACAAACTCGCCATAGCGATACAGATATCTCAGATCCGAAAGATCCGAATTCATGACGATATCTGCTGCAAAGTCAAGCTCCGGATCTACACCTTCCCGTATCCTCTGCTCCATCATATCCTGGCAGTAATCATTTACATAGGAACGGAGAATCCCCTCCACTGTTGCCGCCTCTGGAAGTTCTTCCTCACAAAATGCAGAATATACTTCCAGAAACAGTTCCATGGATACAGTCATATCCCACAGCCTTTTCTCATGAGCATAAGCTACAGTTCCTGCGATCTCTGCATACAGAAAACTGAAGGCTTTTCCATATTCTCCCATCTGCTGTACTGCATACGCCGGATTTCCATAGCTGCTTTCATAATTTTCCGGGAGGATATCCTGATAAAAGCAATGATTTCTCTCTTTCAACGCCTCCATCGTAAGCTCTGCTGCGCTCTCATCCATCACATCTGCTGCCATGGAAAGAAACTTTGCCCTGTTTCTGAAAAAATCTCCAAACGGTTTTTTTACGGTTTCTTCTGTTATGATCTCACGGATCCGTTCCTTCGCAAGTCCATAACGTTCTTTCATGCATTCTTCCAAGACTTCATCTCCCATCTTTTTCATCATCGATCACATGCCCCAGGGCAATGTGTTTGTCAACGAGTTCTTTCATATATTCCCAGATCACTTCAGAACCCTCTCCTGTTTTCCGGTTTCTCTTATAAATCTGACTTTTCTTCACCTGATGCTCTTCCCAGCTTTTTCCGTTGGAAGCATCATTTAGAAACAATGGCTGACAATTATCTAGCACATGGGCAAATTTCGCCTCCGGGGTTTCGTAAGCCTCAAACTCCTCCCATAATGCTTTTAACCACTGTCCCTGATCTTCCGGCAATAGTCCATAGATCCGTTCTGCTGCCTGCTTCTCCCTGTATTCCTTGGTTGTCGCTCCTTTTTCATCATATGCATAGGTATCACCTGCATCGATCTCTACCAGATCATGCGCCAGTACCATAGGAATCACCTTCGAAAGATCCACTTCCTCATTGGAATATTCCTTTAAAAGCACCGCCATCAACGCCAGATGCCAGGAATGTTCCGCATCATTCTCTTTCCGCTTTCCGTCTGCAAGATATGTCTGTCGGAAAATATTCTTGACTTTATCTATCTCCATAATAAAGTCCAGCTGTTTTTTTAAGCGTTCTTTTTTATCCATCTGTTATACCCCCGATAAAAAAAGTCCCAGCCAGATAACCAGGATCACTCCGTTCAAAATAGACCCGACCATGCTCGTCCTGTGTTTCCGGTTTTCTTCCGAAAAGCTGGAAAGCCCCAGTGTAAAGCCATATGCAGAAAGCAGCATGGCAAAAAGCCCGGTTCCGCCGATCAGGCCCCCGAGCTTTCCATCAAAAAACGAGTGCAAGCACAACTGCCGCGATAAACAGCACGAGGGAAGCCGCCGCAAGTCCTACAGACCATTTTCCCTTGGAAGCTTCTCTTTTTTTTGCAAATGCATATCTATATCTTCTTGCCATTAATTTTTCTCCTAATCCTGTCGCAGACTGCATAAATCCCATATCCAAGCGCTGCGCCCAGAGTATTCAATATCATATCATCCACATCAAAGCAGCCAACTTTTGTAAGTAGCTGGATCACTTCTATCGTCAGGCTGATAACAAAGCCGGATAATATGATAAAAAAGCCATTTCGCATTTTTCCGGTTATTACCCGAAGAATAAATCCGTATGGCACAAATCCCAGCACATTTCCAAAAACATTTGTGAAAAGCGCAAATGTACCCACTATTTTTCGATAAGTCCAGAAACGCCTGATCTCCACAAACGGAACAAGATTGTAACGGTATTCTCTTTCTGCATCCGCCACTCTTCCGTATCCTTCCGAAAAGAACAGAAGATACACAAGAACAAGAACATACAATACAAAAAAAGCTGTCCCGAGTTTTTTTACTCTGCGTTTTGTCCCTTTTTCCAATATTCTCCCCTGCTTAAATAGTCCGAAAAGCCACACGGAACAACGTGCGGCTTTTCAGATCATATTAGATTAATATCTCTGATTTTCTTCTGAGCAGTCTCGCACCGTTCACGATCATCAGAATTCCTGTGACAAGTCCCGTCACCAGAACGACAATACCGAGTGCAAGGCTTCCCGCCCCGCTGCTCGCCATAGTTTTATAAATTTTTTCATTCATAAGGCTGCGTCCTCCCAGTAAAAGCGGACCTTCGGAATCCGCCGCTCTTTTATGACCTTTTATAACAATATTATTCTGCGCCGTACTGGTCATAATATGCATCAATGGCAGCTTTCAGCTTATCATCGATCACAACACGGCCTTTGTATTCTTTGTTGTAGAGATGCTCAACAACCTCCGCCATAGTTACAATAGCTGTAGTCTGAAGGCCGTAGGTTTCCTCGATCTCTTTGAGCGCACTCTTTGTTCCCTGGCCACGTTCCATACGGTCAACAGAAACCACAAGACCTATCGGATTTACATCTCCCTGCGCTTTGATGATCGGAAGTGTTTCTTTAATGGATGTTCCTGCAGTCGTAACATCCTCAATGATCACTACCTTATCCCCATCCTGGATCGGGCTGCCAAGAAGAATTCCTTTATCTCCGTGGTCTTTCACTTCCTTACGGTTGGAACAGTAACGGATATCCTTTCCGTACATTTCACTGATCTCCATAGTTGCTGCTACAGAAAGCGGGATTCCTTTGTATGCCGGTCCAAACAGCACATCAAAATCCAGTCCGAATTTGCTTTCTATCGCTTTTGCATAATACTGTCCCAGCTTGCGAAGCTGCGCACCGGTACGGTAAAATCCTGTATTTACAAAAAATGGTGTCTTTCTTCCTGATTTCGTAGTAAAATCTCCAAATTTCAGGACATTACAGTCAATCATAAATTCAATAAATTCCTGCTTATACTGTTCCATTTATCTAATCCTCCATGTTTTTCATATATACGACAAACCCAGGATCCACACTCTGCTGCAATCCCAGTGTAAAATCCCTTTATTTATCCTGTTAATTCTAACATATGAACAACAGAATTGCAAATACGGCAATCCTCCGTTATTTCACTACTCCGATCAGCTCATTGATGTCTTCCACTTTCTGTTTTTCAAGAAATGCCTGAATACCATCTGCGATCTCCACAGTAGCATAAGGGTTAAAAAAGTTTGCAGTTCCCACAGACACTGCAGTAGCACCTGCCATAATAAATTCCAGGGCATCCTCAGCAGTTGCGATTCCTCCCATACCGATGATAGGAAGGGATACTGCATTTGCCACCTGATATACCATACGGACAGCTACCGGTTTTACTGCAGGACCGGACATTCCACCAGTTTTATTTGCCAGTGCAAATGTACGTCTGTTGATATCGATCTTCATTCCTGTCAGGGTATTGATAAGAGAAAGAACATCTGCGCCGCCAGCTTCTGCTGCTTTCGCCATCTCGGTAATATCGGTTACATTTGGGCTCAGCTTCATGATCACCGGCTGTTTTGCATATTTCTTTACTTCTTTTGTGATCTCTTCAAGAGCTTTCGGATTCTGACCGAAGGCAATTCCGCCTTCCTTGACATTCGGGCAGGAAACATTAATCTCCAGCATATCCACAGGCTCATTTCCAAGGCGTTCTACAACCTCACAGTAATCCTTTGCAGATTTTCCACAGACATTGACGATGATCTTTGTATCATATTTTTTAAGGAACGGAATATCTCTTTCACAGAAAACATCAATCCCCGGATTCTGAAGACCAATGGCATTGAGCATTCCGGATGCGGTCTCTGTCACTCTCGGTGTAGGATTTCCCGGCCACGGTACATTTGCCACACCTTTTGTCACAACTGCGCCAAGTCTGTTCAGATCCACAAATTCACTGTATTCCGCTCCGGAACCAAATGTTCCGGACGCTGTCATCACCGGATTCTTAAGTTCTACGCCGGCAAGATTTACATTCATTCTGCTCATAGCTCTACCTCCGTGCTCAGGAATACAGGTCCGTCTTTACATACTCTCTTGTTATGGACATGAGAATGAGAATCCACATCTTTGGATTTGCACACACAGGCAAGACACGCGCCTACGCCACAGGCCATACGCTCTTCCATGGAGATCCAGCACGGAATTCCTTTTTCAAGGGCATATGCCTTGATGGCACGGAGCATCGGGGCAGGTCCGCAGGCAAAGATCGCATCTGCCTCAAGATCGTTCTCACGGATGGCATCCATAACATTTCCCTTTGTTCCTGCAGAGCCGTCTTCTGTTGCCACATAGACATCTCCATAAGCTTCAAATTCCTTATTTAAAAACAGCTCATCTCTGTATCCGAGAACCATGATCTTTTCTGCGTCCAGCTGTTTAGCAGTTTCCAGCATTGGCGGGATTCCGATTCCTCCACCCATGAGAAACACTTTTTTGCCTTTTACTGCATCCAGCGGAAAACCATTTCCCAGAGGTCCCATAGTCTCAATGGGGACCCCTGCATGAAGTCTGGAAAATTCCTCCGTACCGGTTCCTTTTCCTGTAACGCGATATACCAGTCTCAGTTTTCCTTCTGCTTTATCGATCTCACAGAGACTGATGGGTCTTGGCAGAAGCTTACCGCCATTGCGGCTGTAAAGTGATACAAACTGTCCCGGCACTGCATTTTTTCCAATCTCACCTGCATCCAGCCACATACTGTAAATATCTGTACCAATACATTCCTGGCTGAGTATCTTACAGGGCTTTTTGTTTTTTACTTTCTGATGTACTCATAAAATGCCTCCTGTATTATCTGTTCTCCAGCGCACCGCTGATATCCGCGATCATATCTTTTACTGCCGCTCTGGAAGCATCTGCGTAATTTTCAGCGCCAAACTCTTTATATTTCTCCTGCTTATATGCAGCGATGATTCCTCTGGAAGAGTTTACGATAGCACCAAGTCCGTCCTCATTAAAGAAATGGACAAGATCTGCGCCCTTTCCACCCTGAGCACCATATCCGGGAACAAGGATAAATGTCTTCGGCATGATCTTTCTTAATACCTTTCCCATTTCCGGATAGGTCGCACCTACAACAGCACCAACATAACTATATCCATCACCCATAAGCTCATCGCCCCACTGTGCAACCTTCTCACCTACCAGCTCATAGAGCGGGCGACCGTCGATGACACGATCCTGGAACTCACCACTTGATGGATTGGAAGTTTTGACCAGAACAAAGATACCCTTTTTCTCTTCCTTGCATACATCCATAAAGGGTTTCACACCATCAGAACCAAGGTATGGATTGACTGTTGCAAAATCCTCATCAAAACCTGCATATTTTTTTGAGCCTACCTGAACCTGTCCCAAGTGACCAACTGCATATGCTGCAGATGTGGAACCGATATCACCTCTTTTGATATCACCGATCACAACCAGATCTTTGGATTTACAATACTCAACCGTTTTCTTGTATGCGATCAGTCCCGGGATACCAAACTGCTCATACATGGCGATCTGTGGTTTCACTGCCGGGATCAGATCAAAGGTCGCATCCACGATTCCTTTGTTATACTGCCAGATTGCTTCTGCAGCGCCCTCCAGAGTCTCCCCAAACTCTGCAAAAGCCTTTTTCTGGATATGCTCCGGAATATAATTCAGCATAGGATCCAGTCCTACAACGATTGGTGCATTTGTTTTGCGGATATTGCTGATCAGTTTGTTAATCATGATTCTTTCTCCTCCTGGTTTTTAAATACAATTTTTCCGTCACAGATGGTATAAAGCACTTTTCCCTTTACTTTCCAGCCATCAAACGGTGTGTTATGTCCTTTGGAAACAAATTTATTTTTATCGATAGCATACTCCTGCTCCGTATCCACGATGATCACATCTGCCGGATGGCCTTTCTGGAGAGTTCCTCTGTCAAGCCCGAGGATTTTCGCCGGATTCAGGCACATCTTCTCAACCATCTGTTTCAGTGTGATCACATCTTTTTCCACCAGCTCTGTATAGGTGAGCGGAAGGCTTGTTTCCAGACCTACGATCCCAAATGGTGCATTCTTCATAGAACCTGTTTTTTCCTGTGCACTGTGCGGTGCATGGTCCGTGCTGATCACCTCGATGGTACCGTCCTTCAGGCCCTGTTTCAGTGCTTCCACATCCTTCGGTGTACGGAGCGGCGGATTCATCTTGTAATTCGGGTCATCTGTTTTAATATCATCGGATGAAAGGATAAAATGGTGCGGGCATACTTCAGCTGTGATATTGTCGTATCCTTTCTCTTTTACGATCTTCATCATCTGAGCATCCCCATAAGTGGAACAGTGGCAGAGATGAAGATGGACTCCTGTCTCCAGCGCCAGAATGATATCTCTGGCTGTAATGGTATCTTCCACTGCATTGCAGATTCCGGGAAGCCCCAGTCTTTTGGCGTTCTCATCCTCATTCATGCATCCATCTCCACGCAGATCGATATCTTCACAATGGTCAAAAAACGGCACGCCACATTCTGCTGCGATCCTCATTGCTTCTTTACAAAGTGCTGTATTCATCACAGATTTTCCATCCTCGGACACTGCCGGGATCCCTGCTTTCACCATTCCGGCAATATCTGCAAGTTCAGTCCCCTTTTCTCCCATGGTGGCTGCACCTGCCTGAAGTACATGAATACCGGAAACCTGCGCCGCCTTGTTATGTACATAGTTTACCCGGTCCGGATTATCAATAGTGGGAGTTGTATTTGGCATAGCAACTACAGTTGTCACACCACCACGTGCTGCCGCAGCAGCACCACTCTTGATATCTTCCTTATGTGTCTGGCCCGGATCACGAAAATGGACATGAAGATCGATAATTCCCGGCATGACCAGCTTTCCTTTCGCATCGATCACACGGTCGTCGTCTTTCTTTTTCAGCTTCTGGCCTATTTCCGCAATGATTCCGTCTTCCAGATAAATATCGCCTGTTTTATCCGTATCTGTAGCCGCATCCACGATCCGGCCTCCTCGAATCAGAATCCCCATTTCTGTTCTCCTCTCATCCTGTATTTTCAAAGCAGATCCTTCAATCCGCTTGTATTCTCCTATATCATACACGAAATCTCTCTATTTATAAAGATTTTTTTTACAAAGCAATTTCGCCTCTTTTTACACCCCGGAATTGTTGGAATTTTCTCCTTGACATTTCAAAACACGGGTTATATAATCAGAGCATGGCAAAATATTTAATGTAAAATCACTAGTTTTTAGAGATTATATTTACATGAATATAGTCTGTAAAATCTGGTGATTTTTTATTATCATCAGAAGGCTATTTTAATTTTTTTATTTTATGGTAGGTAACACAAAATGAACAAGGGAACTGTAAAATGGTTCAACGCAGAAAAAGGTTATGGTTTTATCACAGGTGAGGACGGACAGGATGTATTCGTACACTTCTCCGCTATCAACGGTGAAGGCTTCAAATCTCTTGAAGAAGGACAGGCTGTATCCTACGACTTAACAGAGGGCGCTCGCGGAATGCAGGCTGCTAACGTTACAAAGTTATAATTCTATAACCATAAAAAACGTATAAGTCAAAACGGGGCTGCTTTATGGCAGACCCGTTTTTTATTGCATTGTATTTATCCTGTATATAAAATCCCCGGGATGCTTCAACACATCCCGGGAACCCATCATTTCATATGTGTTTTCTATTCCGCACTGTCTGAAGATAATCCGGAAATATAATCTGTCAATGCAGAAGTATCCATCACAGTATCCACCTTCACACTGGCTTCCTTCGCCTGGATCTTGGCATATGCGGAATATCCGATCCAGCCTACAAGCAGAACCGCGATGAGGATCCATGCCGCCATCTCAAGTACAAATTCTGCGCGTTCCTTCTTCAGGGCACTGTTTCGCGAGTATTTGTTGTTTTTATATTTGTCAACTTTCTTCTGGCTCATTGTCTTTCTCCTTTGCCGCTTCAGTACTTCGTACATTATAGCACACTTGTTTTCAAAAGAAAAGCGGCAACTCCCTGAAGAAATGTGATAATTTTCTGAACTGGAGATTTTCTCTGATCAGACTGCTACGATAACGCCACCATCGTTGGCATACATACTGCTGACACCGGCAGTATCCATAACTACGATCTTTGCTGGGTGCAGTTTCTCACGGATAGCCTCCTCCAGCATCTTCGCTCTTTCCGGACAGTTGCAATGAGTGATGGCAACTGTCTTTTCCGGGATGTTGATCCCCTTCTCTCCAATGTGATCCACCATTTTTACGATTGCTTTATTCATGCCTCTGGCCTGATCCAGCTGACAGATCGTTCCTTCCGGAGTAGCTCCCATAACCGGCTTGATCTTCAGTGCACTGGCCACCAGAGCTTTCACTCTGCCCAAACGTCCGTTCTTGCGCAGAGTTTCCAGATTCTCCAACACAAAAAATGTGTTCATCTCTTCAATATATTTCTCTACTTCACTTACTACTTCTTCAAAAGAAAGTCCCTTTTCTTCACACTCCACGATCTTCATGGCAATCAGACTCTGACCACCGGATGCAGATTTGGAATTAAATACATGAACCTTTTTCTCCGGCTGCTCTTCCAGGAACAGGTTTTTTCCAAGAATCGCACTGTTATAGGAACCACTCAATTCTGCCGATAGCGTCACCGCATAAATGTGTTCCGCATCACACTCATATGCCTTCATATAGCGTTCCGGAGAAGGGCATGCAGACTTGGGGCATTCCGGGCAGGCCGCAACCTTCTTTAAAAAATCTTTCTGATTGAAATTCTCATCATCTATAATATTCTCACCGCCCACCGTCAGCGTCAGTGGTATGGATTCAATCCTGCCGTCATTTTTCCATTCATCTAAAAGCTCCCCACAGCTATCTATCGCAATCTTATAGCTCAATTATATCGTCCTCTTTTCCATTATATGTAGTATTCAATACCACATCTATCGTATCACATAAACAGATATTTGAAAAGAGTTTTTTAAAAAGTCTGTCCTTTTTTCTTTATCTGAGATATAATGTCTACACGCGATCACATAAAAGAAAGGAAGTGCGGCATGCTTGCATTAAAGATCACAGATATCCGGGATTTCACAAACAAACTTTTTATAGGAGAAGTATTTGACAAATTCTGTCTGTCCGAAGCGACTGTGACTACTTTTAATACTTTTACCATTGATGGCAGGCTTCAGAAAGATTTTTTTGATACAGACAGCATGAACAGACTCACAGAGCACGGCCGGACACATTCTCTCTGGAAGGACATCAGACCTTTCTGCTGGTCTGTGATCCGCGGTAAGCGTACGCCCTTAAGCTTCAGGATCGTGCTGCATTTAAGTCGGAGTGGAGTTGAAGCTGCAATGAGAAATACAGATTTCGGAATTTCCTCTGAACAGATTGACGGACTATTCTTAAATCTTCAATTTAAAAATAACAGCCTTCTTTGTACTACCGGAACCTCTCTCAAAACATTCTCTATGGATAAACGCCCGGAGCAGCTCTGGGATGATATGATCCTGAGCTTTCTGTCCAGGAATCAGATTCTTTTTGAAAGGCTGTAATCAATTCTCTTCTTCTATTTCCCTCAGGTAATACGCAAGCATATCAATAAATTCACTGTTGGTAGGCTTGTATTCCAGAGGATATCCTGCAATCTCATCCAGCAGTTTTTTATTTCCTTCCCAACACACATTTACCATTGTTCTGATATCATGCTCAATATTGGTAGGTGTTGATCTGTACTTCCGCGCCAGGCATGGATAAATGTCCTTTGTGATCCGCAATGGTTTATACTGATACCCCATGGAAATCTTTACCGCTTCCGCAACGAAAAAATATCCTTTGTATTTCGAATTTGCACCAAGTCTTCTGATCAATCCATACACCTTTTTCATACATTTGTTCCTCCATTTCATTTTTTTCTCTTTTTAAAAGCACTCCCTTATGTATAATACGACAGTTATCTATATTTTTCGCTTTCTTCTGAAAATTTATTTTATACATATTAGATACTAATTTAAATTTTTAGTCATATTTTACAGGTTATTTTTATTTAATATCTATTATTTTATTTAAAATTCCTATAATTGTGTTAAAGATACACATATTGTTATAAAAAAAGCAAAGGCTTCGCCCCATTACGGGCAAAGCCTTTCGATCATTTTATATGTCGTTTTATTTTGTAAGGACCATAAGGATATCGTTGCTTCTCTTTACAAATTTTGTCATTTCTTCAGGAGAAAGCTGTTTATGGCTCATCATTGCAAGATCATAAAGCTGTTCACAGATCACCGGAACATACTCTGATCCCTGATTTTCTGCTATAAATCTTACAAGAGGATGATTTGCGTTCAGTACGAGTACTTCCTGACCACCGAACATATTCGGATCCATTCCGTACATATTGTACATTTTCATCATATCCTGCATACGGCGACTCTCCTCAGGAAGAGTGATCATCGCTGCAGTTCCCTCATTTTTCAGCTTCTCTACTTTTACTTCAAGTTTATCCTTGCCAAGATTCTTACGGAACACCTCAGTAAGTGTCTTGACTGTTGCTTCATCCGCTTCTCCGTCTTCACGAAGCTCTTCTGTCAGATCTGCATCAATTCTCTTGAACTGGATCGTCTGATCCTGCTGTTCAAGATGGGAAATAAACTGTGAATCGATCACATGCTTCAGCAGTACAGCATCTTTACCCGCTTCACGGAACATATTAATGTACTGGCTCTGCTGTACCTCATCGGTCACATAATAGATCACCGTTTTTTCCGGTTCCTCATTCTGGGATCCTTCAGAAGCTTTCTCCTCTGTCTTCTCCTCTTCAGCTGCTTTTGTTTCTTCTTTTTTATTTTCCTCAATGCAGTCTTTCAGGGTAAGATATTTGCCGTCCAAATTCTTAAAGAGGATATAATCGTTCATCTTCTCACCAAATTTCGCATCCTTGATGCATCCAAATTTGATAAACGGGCTGATATCATCCCAGTACTTCTCATAAGACTCTCTGTCTGTCTTGCACATTCCGGTGAGCTTATCTGCTACTTTCTTGGTGATGTATTCAGAAATCTTTTTCACAAAACCATCATTCTGCAGTGCAGAACGGGAAACATTCAGTGGAAGATCCGGGCAGTCGATCACACCTTTCAGAAGAAGAAGGAATTCCGGGATCACCTCTTTGATGTTATCTGCAATAAATACCTGATTATTATAAAGCTTGATGGTTCCCTCAATGGAATCATACTCTGTCCTGATCTTCGGGAAATACAGGATACCCTTCAGATTGAACGGATAGTCCATGTTCAGATGGATCCAGAACAGCGGCTCCTTGTAATCCATAAATACCTTACGGTAAAATTCTTTATACTCTTCATCCGTGCACTCATTTGGGTGTTTCATCCAGAGCGGCTGTGTATCGCTTAAAGATACCGGCCTTTTATTGATCTTTACTTTATCTTTGGCAGGAGAAACTTCCACAACTTCTTTCTCGCCTTTATCATTCTCCTTTTCCTCTGTCTTGGCATCCTCATGGATATGCTCAACTACCACATCATCTTCACGGAGATCTGCCTCATCGATGGTTTCATACTCCTGTTCAGCATTTGCTTTGGAAAGATAGATATTTACCGGCATGAAAGAACAGTATTTCTCGATAACCTCTCTCATACGATATTCATTGGCAAACTCCAGACGTATGAGACACATCCGGCAGACCGGCTGCGGCAATGTGTATTTGGAGGGACGACCAACCGGCAGGACTTTTTACCCCGTGACCGCACCGGCAACCGGCGCTTTCTCCCCGTGACGGTGTACCCGGA
>ENA-OQKC01000257-OQKC01000257.1-human-gut-metagenome-genome-assembly--contig:-NODE-257-length-23410-cov-3.011553_pt1 | contig 23410 bp, 22 predicted proteins | sample MGYA00242774_ERZ504790 | MGnify/ENA primary metagenome ERZ504790 (study PRJEB26092, sample SAMD00036419) | human gut metagenome | host: Homo sapiens | study: EMG produced TPA metagenomics assembly of...
ATGCGCGCCGTCGACTGGGACGCCGCACAGCTCGCCGCCCTCGCCGACGACGCCGCAGCTGGCAGGCTCAAGCCGGGCGAACGCCGTACGGTCCGCGGTCGCATCCGTCAGACTGACTATCCCGTGCCGTTCGCCGTCGAACGCGCCGATCCGTCCGTGTTCGCATGGAATTACAACGGTGAACAACTCTTCATGTTCATTGCCACCGACGATACCGACGGCAACTGCGTCGATCCGAACGGCGGCCGCACGCACATGCCGCTGCGCGTGGCGACGTCCATCGCCGACCTGTCGGATGCCGCCGGCGGCCGCGACCGCGAAATCGACCTGCTCACCCGCGGCGACCGCAACAGCGAAGGCCGCGCGATGACCGGCTGCTTCTGGGCGCCCGAGCTGCACGTGATCGGCGGCAAGCTGTCCGTGCTGTTCATGCCGTGCTTCGACGGCCCCGCCGCCGATCCGGACGGCACCGCGAACGACCGCGCCGGCAAACCCGACATGTGGACCGGTCGCTGCCATATCATGCAGCTCAGGCAGGATGCCGACGGCCGTGACCTCGACCCGCGCGACCCCGCCAACTGGACCGTTCCCGAGCCGATCCTCGGCCCCGGCGAACGGATCCTCAACCCGGTGCAGCGCATCTCGCTCGACATGACCGTGATCGTCGACTCCGGTCGCTGGTACTACGCGTGGCAGCAGGTTGGCAGCGTATGGATCGCGCCGTTCGACCCGGACCGGCCGACGCGGCTGACCGGCGAGCCGACGCAGATCGTCGTGCCGGAATTCGCGTGGGACAACATGATCGCCGAAGGGCCGAACGCGTTCGTGCACGAGGGAAAGATCTTCCTGATCTACTCCGGATCGCTCGTCGGCATCGACTACACGACCGGACTGGTCACCGCGCCGGCCGGCGTGCGCGCCGACCTGACCGACCCGGCCACGTGGACGAAACTCGACTACCCGCTGCAGAAATCCGGCATGTACAACGGTGAATGGCAGCTGGGCACCGGCCACGGCATGTGGTCGCACGACGAGGGCGGCAACCTGATCTACGTATTCCACAACGCGGAGTACGACAACGGGCGATACGGCGGGCGTGACGCGCAGGTACGGCGCGTCCACTGGTCGGGCGAGGGCATGCCGATCCTCGACATGCAGCGCGACGAGGAACTCAATCCGGCTTATGCTGGGATAACGATGGAAATCGCCGTGCGGTAAAGCCGCCATACGGCGGCGAACGGGGGTGGGGTTCGGCTTTCTGGCCCCGCCAACGTGCAGTGCAGTACGTGGCGTAAGCCGCTATTTACCGAGAACAGAATACTGAGGATTACCCATGGTCAAGAAAACAACCGCGAAGGACGGCGATCACGTCGTCACCATGCGCGAGGTCGCCAAGGCGGCCGGTGTTTCCATCAAAACCGTGTCGAACGTGGTCAACGACTACGAATTCGTCTCCGATGCCACCCGTGCGAAGGTGCACAAGGCCATCGACGAGCTCGGTTATGTCATCAACGTGTCCGCGCGCAACCTGCGTCGCGGCAGCACCGGCATCATCGCGCTCGCCATCCCAGACCTGCAGCTGTCGTACTTCGCGCAGCTTTCATCGTTGATCATCACCGAGGCGAAAAAGCTCGGCCTGCGTGTGATCGTGGAACCAACGTTGTACTCGCGCGAAGGCGAGCTGGACGCGCTGCACGGTTCGCAGACCGCGATGGTGGACGGCCTGATCTACAGCCCGCTCGAACTCGGTCCGGACGATGCGGCCGAAGTCGAGGTGGACTACCCGCTGGTGCTCATCGGCGAACGCATCTTCACCGACAAGGTCGACCACATCGCCACCGAGAATGTCGAAGGCGCCAAGCGCGCCACCTCGTACCTGCTGCAGACCGGATGCAAGCGCGTCGCCGTGGTCGGCGTGCACCCGGGCGAGGAGGTCGGCTCGGCCGCGTTGCGATTCCGCGGATACCGTGAGGCACTGGAGGAGGCCGGCGTGCCGTTCGACCCGGCGCTCGTGGTGCCGTCGATCATGTGGCACCGCAACGACGGCGTGGCGGCGATGAACACGCTGCTCGACTCCGGCGTACGGCCGGACGGCGTGGTGGCGCTCAACGACATGCTCGCCTCCGGCGTGATGCACTCGATCCAGATACACGACCTGCGGATTCCCGAGGACATTTCGGTGATCGGCTTCGACAACTCGGACGATTCGCAGTACCTGTCGCCGGCGCTGACGTCGATCGCACCGGGGCTCGAGGCCGTGGCGCGGCTGTCGGTGCGCGCGCTGAAGAACCGCATCGACGGGCAGCCGCCGCTGGAAGGCGACTCGACGGATCCCATCTTCCGCAAGGTGTCGTCCACGCTGGTCGTGCGCAGCTCCACCCGCACGCTCTGAGCCGAGTCGGTCGGGGCGGCGGCACCGGTTGGACGACACCGCACTGCCGCCGTCGTCTCGTCGTCGTACGTTCGTACGGGAATGTCCGCGCAGCCGTACGGCAGCCGAGCGTCAACGCGCGCAGTTGGAGCGCATGAAGTCCGTGGCAACGCGGCACATGCCGTCCGTCCAGAATTCCGCGCCGCCATGATCGGCGCCTTCGAGCAGATACAGTTCGGCCGACTTGCCGACGTCCCGCAGTCGCCGATACAGGCTCGCGCTCTGCCGCGCGTTGACCAGCCGATCCTTGGTGCCGTGGAAGATCAGCACCGGCGGCAGCGCCAGTTCCGGCGTCAGATAGGATTCCACGGTCATCGCCGCGCGCAGATCCGGCCGATCGCGCAGGTCGACGTGCCCCATCATCATGCCTTCCGGACTCGGTGGCCAGATGATGGTCGACGGTGGAGGGGAAGCCGTCGTCCATCTGACCGTTGACCGCGCCGAAATAGTCGATCACGCCCCGCGTCGCATCCGACACGTCGGCGGCGTTCGGCGCCAGCGACAGCGACGTGTCGTCCATGTTGGTACGGTCGGCGGCATGCGCGACCGCCGCGAGCAGCGCGACCTGACCGCCCGACGAACAGCCCGAGAGGAACAGATTGTCGGCGTCGACGTGGTATTGCGCGGCGTTGGCGCGCATGAACCGCACGGCATTGCGCGCGTCCTGGATCTGCGCGGGGAACGATGCGATGCCCGAATGCCGGTATTCCACGATCGCGACGACGAAGCCGCGCTCCGCGATGCGGCTGAGCGTGGGGACGAGTGCCGTTCGGTCCTGCTTCATCCAGGCGGATCCCTGCACGTGCACCATGCACGGGTAGGTGGTGGCGTCGGTCTGGTTGCGGGTCTGCGGGACGAGGATCTGCAGGTGCAGGGTCGTGGTTCCGGCGGTTGCGTAGGGTACGTCGGGATGGTATGTCACGCCGATCTCGTCGCCGGTGGTGGGGACACGCGTCGCTCCGGGGACCGGCTCGTTGAAGGCTGGAAAATCGGCGTATTCCCACGGTTTGATGTCCATGATGCTCCTTCGCTTCGAATGATGAACGCTGATCGTTGCGCACCATCATTATAACGTTGTAATTCGGTGTGGGTGGTGCGGGTGATGTGGGCGGTGTGGGTGGAATCGGCTGTATGTCCGTTGGGGAGGATGAGAGGGATGGTTGGGTTGGGTGGAGTGTGCGTTGGCGGGGGCGGGAAACGCCGAGTTGTTACATCGTTGTACATCTGCTATATTGCATCGATGTAAATACTGAGCCACTTGGATTGGAGAAGGAAAAAAACCAATGACTGTTTACAACAATCCGATCGTGCTCCAGCGTGCGGATCCGTGGGTGCTTAAGGTCGACGGCGAATACTGGTTCACCGCATCCGATCCCGAGTACGACAAGATTGCCATCCGTCACGCCTCGACGATCAACGACCTGCAGAAGGCCCCGGAGACCGTGGTCTGGCGCAAGCATGAGTCCGGCGTATGCAGCAAGTACATCTGGGCTCCTGAGCTGCACCGCGTGAACGGCGCGTGGTACATCTACTTCGCCGGCGCGGAACACGAGTTCGAGCCGAACGGCATGCCCACCCACCGCATGTTCGTGCTGGAGAACACCGATGCCGACCCGACCACCGACAACTGGGTCGAGAAGGGCCAGATCGTCACGCCGATGGACTCGTTCTCGCTCGACGCGACCACCGAGGTGATCGACGGCGTGCAGTACCTCGTCTGGGCGCAGAAGGACTACGACATCCCCGGCAACTCCAACCTGTACATCGCCCCGATGGCGAACCCGTGGACGCTGGCCGCTGATCCGGTGATGCTCACCAAGCCCGAGTATGACTGGGAGTGCATCGACTTCCTCGTCAACGAAGGTCCGGCGTTCCTGTTCCACGACGACAAGATCTTCATCACGTACTCCGCGTCCGGCACCGGCGTGCCGTATGCGGTGGGCCTGCTGACCGCCGACCGTGGCAGCGACCTCATGGATCCGAAGAGCTGGACCAAGAGCCCGGTGCCGGTGTTCAAGACCTGCGCCGAGAACGGCCAGTACGGCCCGGCCGACAACTCGTTCACCAAGTCCGAGGATGACTCCGAGGATCTGATGATCTACCACGCGCGCAACTACACCGAAATCAAAGGCGATCCGCTGTTCGACCCGAACCGTCACGCCCGTGTCGGCGTGGTGCGCTGGAACGAGGACGGCACTCCCGACTTCGGCGTGCCTGAGCCGGACAACCTGTGGACGCCCGTCACGACCGACGTGCTGCCGCCCGACGGCGGTCCGAAAGCCGGCACCCCGGCGGTCGGGCTGGCCGCAGAGGCATAGTCGTACGCGGCGGCGGTCGTGGTGCGGCATGTCGCGCAGGTCACGCGCACCGCATGCGTAACGTGCGCGACGTTCGCGCGACGGCCGTCGTCCATCAATCCCATAACAGAACATTCGACGTGTGCGAAACGTTGGTTTCATCGATGTGAAGTCCGGCGTCTCGTACGGAAAACAGCGGTTTTCTAGGCGTGTCGAACGGGTTGCGCATCCGATTTGTACAACGATGGAAAACGTGTTATAGTGAATTCCAACGTTGTAAACGAGCGCTGAGGCTCCACGAACCAAGGTTTATCAACCACGCAAGTTGCACAACGATGTTGTCGTCAACCGAACACCGTCGCCAGACGGCGGACCACAGGGTCGCCCGCATGCAACGACCAAGATTTCTGGGAAACCGGAGTACCAAGGAGGAAACCAATGAAGATCAAGAAGAACCTCGTCGCGGCCACGGCGGCCGTGCTTGCGGCCGGCATGGCGCTGGCCGGCTGCGGTTCCAGCAACGGAGGCAGCGGCGACGTCCAGAAGACCGCCGACGGCAAGGTGAAGATCACCATGTGGCACGGCTTCTCCGAAGCCGACGGCAAGACGCTGGAATCCATCGTCGACGACTTCAACAAGTCCCAGGACAAGTACGAGATCGACGCCCAGCTGCAGCCATGGAGCACCATCGGCGAGACGATGGTCACCAAGGTCACCACCGGCGACGGCCCGGACTTCGTCACCACCGGTGCCGACAATGGCCAGGGTTGGTCCATCGACGGCACCTTCCAGTGCGTCTCCGATTTCTACGCCGACAAGAACAACGGCACCGGCGACTACCTCGACAACGTCGTCAAGCAGATCACCTTCAACATCGACGGCGAGGAAGAGAAGTGCGCCGTTCCGATGGGCTACGCGCCGACCTCCGTGTGGTACAACACCGACATGTGGAAGGCCGCCGGCCTGACCGACAAGGACATTCCGACCACCTGGGACCAGCTCCTCGAGGTCGCCAAGAAGCTCACCAAGTCCGACGGTTCGCAGTACGGCCTCGCGATGGCCGACTCCGGCTGGGCCGCCTACATGAAGGGCAACGGCACCGGCCTGTACACCACCGACGGCAAGGTCTCCATCAACTCCAAGGAGAACAAGGCCTTCCTGCAGAAGATGCGTGACTTCTACAACGGCGGCTACGCCGTCCCGGGTCTGGACGACACCGCGGCCCGCGAATCCTTCGAGTCCGGCCAGTCCGCAATGGTGATCGTCGGCCCGTGGGAGGACCAGGCGGCCACCGACAAGGGCATCAACCACGACACCTTCGCCGTTCCGGACGGCGACGGCACCTACAAGTACGCCGACGGCAAGACCGGCTCCAACACCGGCTCCACCGGCCTGTACTGGTGGGTCACCTCGCAGGTCGGCGACTCCGAGAAGCTGCCCGGCATCTACGAGTTCTTCAAGTTCTACAACAACCACGACAACCAGGTGAAGTGGTCCCTCGGCTCCGCCTACCCGCCGAACAACAAGACCGTCACCGCCGATGAGCTGTCCGACCGTCCGCTGATCGCCAAGATCTCGCAGTACACCGACAACTCCTACATCGGCATCGCCGGCCTCAAGGGCGGCTTCGGCGACATCGCCGCCTCCCTCGACACCCTGACCCAGAACACCGTCCGCACCGGCGACGACATCCAGGGTCTGCTCGACCAGGCCGAGAGCTCCATCTCGGGCTACCTCGACGAGTACGCCGAGTAGTGAGCGGCAACCCGCAACCCAATCCCACGCATAGCTGACAGCAGCTGACCGACGTTCCCCCTCCCAGCCAATTCCCGAAAGGGAAGGGGAACGTTTCCATTCCCGACAACCAATCATGTGTCCTTTTGGAGGAGCAAAATGACCACAGCAACGTCGCAAGGCGAAGCGCACGAGGTCGCCAAGGAGAACAAGAAGGCCATTCAGGCGCGCAACCTGCGCACCGGCGTCCTGTTCACCGCGCCCGCGCTCATCGTCCTCGCCATCTTCGTCTTCTACCCGGCCATCCAGACGTTCATCACGTCCCTGACCAACGGCCGCATCAATTCCAACGCACGCCGACCCGCCAAATTCATTGGCTTCCAGAACTACATCTCGCTGTTCCAGAGCCAGGACTTCTGGACCGACGTCAAGAACACCCTCGTCTACGCGGTGCTGTACGCCCCGATCGTCGTGATCATCGCGCTCGCGTTCGCACTGCTGCTCAACCGCAAGGACCTCAAGTTCGTCGGCTTCTTCCGCACCTGCATGTTCCTGCCGTTCGTCATCTCGCTGACCGTCGCCGCGATCGCATGGCAGTTCATCCTCTCCCCGTCCCTCGGTCTCATCCCGTACTGGGTCTCGCTGCTCGGCGGTCCGTCGCACCTCGACCTGCTCGGTACACGCGAAACGTCGATGGCCACCATCGTCTTCATCACCGTGTGGAAGAACTTCGGCTACTTCATGGTCATCTTCCTCGCCGGCCTGCAGGGCATCTCCGCCGAACTGTACGAAGCCGCCTCGCTCGACGGCGCCAGCGCATGGCAGAAGTTCCGCTACATCACGCTGCCGGCCCTCCGCCCGACCTTCAACTACGTGGTCATCTTCGGCCTCATCGGCTCCTTCCAGGTCTTCGATCAGGTCTTCATCCTGACCTCCGGCGGCCCGGCCCGCTCCACTGAAACCATCGTGTACCGCATCTACACCGAGGCGTTCGGCAACGGCAAGCTCGGCTACGCGTCCGCGCTGTCGTACGTGCTGCTCATCATGACGCTCATCGTCGGCCTCATCCAGCTGTACACCAACAACAAGCATGAGAAGGAGGAGATCGCATGAGCACCGCAACCGCAACCTCCATGAAACTGACCGCGGAACAGGAATCCGAAAACGCTCGCATCAACGCCGAAAACGAACGTCTGCGCAAGCAGGCGCGCGCCAAGCGCACCATCAGCCTGACGCTGAGCTACGTCGCGCTGGCACTGGTGACGTTCCTCATGATCTTCCCGCTGATCATCGTCGTGATCGTCTCGTTCACGCCGAACGCCGTCACGCAGACCTGGCCGCCGAAGATCATTCCGAGCGCGTGGACGCTCGACAACTACACGAGCCTGTTCCAGCGCCTGCCGATCGGGCGCGAGCTGCTCAACACCATCGTGTTCGCCGGCGCGGTCACGATCATCTCCGTGTTCTTCGACTCGCTCGCCGCCTACGGCCTGTCCCGCGTGGACTTCAAGGGCCGCGGCATCCTGCTCGCCGTGCTCATCGCCACCATGATGATCCCGGCTATGGCGCTGCTCATCCCGGTCTACAAGCTCCTCGGCTCCATGGGCCTCGTCAACAGCTACCTCGGCATTATCATCCCGCGTATGGCCGATGTCGGCGGCATCTTCCTGCTGCGTCAGTTCTTCTATCTCCATCCCGAAGGACCTCGACAACGCGGCCCGCATCGACGGCGCGGGCGAGTTCCGCATCTTCGCGCAGATCATCCTGCCGAACGCGGTGCCGGCGATCCTGACCGTGGGCATGTTCAACTTCATGGGCAACTGGAACGACCTGCTCTGGCCGTTGATCATGACCTCCAAGCCGGAGACCCGCACCATCACCGCCGGTCTGGCCATGCTGACCGGTCACGGTTCGTCCGTCACGCCGTACGGCGTGGTGATGGCCGGCGCGCTGATCTCCGCCCTGCCGTTGCTCATCGTGTTCTTCTTCGTGCAGAAGCGCTTCGTCGAAGGCATCGCGATGACCGGCATGAAGTAAACGGCGCGCGCGGGCCGGGTGGGCTGGCTTGTGCCTGGCTGGGCCGGCTGGACTGGCTGGACTGGCTGCGGCCGGCTGAGTCTGTTCGTCTCCTGTCCGCACCGGTCCGCGCGATCGTTCGCTTCACTTACTACACGTACCCTCCTTCCTTTCATCACCGTCTCCGGCGCCGCTTGTACAGGGCGCCGGGGCAGGCCGTCACCGTGGCTCCTCCCGCGGTGGCGGCCTTTTGTGGGTATGTGAAATATGTGGTTGAAGTTTGGTGATTCTCCGGTTGAGGCAACGAGGCTCCCCGCAAAGGTCTTTTGGTAAGTCTTAGGTTGAAATACTGTATTGGTGCAGGTCTCGATGGACATATTCGGCCAGACCTTCGTGTTCTTCGTGGTGTACGACTGGAATCATACGGCTGCGTTCGCCTCACTGTTGCTGGGTTGCGCGGCGATTTCGCTGCCGCTGATGCCGCTGTTCGGCATCGGCATGACCAAACTCGGTGCGCGGTGGAATGGCGACGCATTCCCGGGATTGTGTCGCAGATTGGGCCTGTGTGGGTGGATTCGTAACACTTTCCCGGGAATGTTGCGCACGATGGTGCGTTTAGCGGCGTTTCACGTAGCGGGTGCTGCGGCCAGCACCGATTTTGATGATCGTACCGGAGTCCAACAGTGATTTCAGCGTGCGCTCAATGGTGGTGGTGCTGGTATCGGGCATGCGAGCGAGAATATCGGCCTTGGAAAGTGGGACTAGGGATTGATCAAGCAGTGCTTCAATCCGCGTTCCCTTGGTGGCTACTCGCGGTGCTCCCTGCGCTCTGCCGCCTGCCGTGAGATTGATGCGTTCGTCGAATTCCTTGCACGCGGACAGTATGATGCCAAGCAGGTAGTTCGTGAATGGCGCATAATCATTGGCGTTGTCGTCCCAGCCTTGAGTGCTTGCGTCCAGCGCCTCATAATAAGTGCTTTTACTTTGCTCGATAAGGTGTTCGATACTGATGTATTTGCCGACCATATAGCCATTGCGGTACAGCATCAGGAGCGTGAGTAGCCGACTCATGCGGCCGTTGCCGTCATTGAACGGATGTATGCAGATGAAATCGAGAATGAACATGGCGATGGCAAGCAATGGATCGGTATGTCCATCTCGGATTGCTTGCGTGTAGGCGGAACACGCGCGTTCGATCAGTTCCGGTGTGACAAGTGCGGACGGCGGGGCGAATCGCACGGTGCTGGTCCCGTGTGCATCTCGTTCGATGATGACGTTGTCACTGTCCTTGAAATGCCCCGCAAAGGTCAGTGGTGTGTGTCGGAAGAGGTCGCGGTGCAGTTGAAGAATGACGTTCGGGGTAATCGGAATATAGTCGTGGCTTTCGTGAATAACCGATAGCGCGTCACGGTAACCGGCAATTTCTTCTTCATTGCGATTGCGCGGTGTGACTTTCTCCGAGACGAGATCGTTGAGCCTGCTATCGCTGGTAGAAATACCTTCGATGCGGTTTGAGGCATCTGTGCTTTGGATGCGCGCGACGGCAACCAGCGTCCCCAATATATCCGGTCTGATCGTTGTCTGTATGCTTTGACGCCCTTTTGCCTCGTGAATAGCGGCAAGCAAACTCGTGGTGTGCGGGGTGAGCAACGTCTTACCTGATTCTATGTAGTCGAATGATCTCATACTGCCTCATTTTCTGCATCATACGAACTTTTCTGCATCATATTTTATCAAAATGAGGCAGAAAATGGGCTGATGAGACAGAAAAGGCGGCAGGATGGTGGCCGTCTCGCTTGCCGGTTGCGTTACTTTCCCGGGAATGTTGCGCTCGTGGCAAGAGACGGCAAGTTCAGGCGGCCGAGATTGGCGATACCCGTCGTGTAGTCGAACATCTTACCGGACTGCCTTACGAGCGTTGCTGGCGGTAGCCTACACTGAGAAACAGCTTACACTGAGAAACCATGAGCAAGCACCACCATCGCGACCGTAGCTGGGCCCCGGCACCTGAAGCATTGCCGGACGACGCCCAGACCATCGACAACCACACTCACGTGGCCTCCGTAATCCCTTTCGCGCGCGCTATGAGCCATGAGGCGCAGGAGAAGGGACAGCCCGAAGTCCCGGTGTACGACGTCGACCAATTGCTGGCGCAGGCGCAATCTGTCGGCATTGGGGGTATTATCGACTGCGGTTGCGAGCTGCCGCACCTGATGACCGCCGTCCAGATGGCCCTCGATCATCCGGGTAATGTGCACGCGGCGCTCGCAATACACCCCAATGAGTCCGTGCTCCACGGGCATCGTGGTGTGCCGGGGCCGGATGGTCTGCCCCTCAAATACAAGCCTTACCATGACACGTCTTTCGAGGACGCGCTCGCCGAAGTACATCGCCTCGCCACCACATACCCCGAGCAAGTGGTGGCTATCGGCGAGACCGGCATGGACCTCTTCCGCACCGGCGAAGGTGCCAAGGAACTGCAGCGCGAGGCTTTCCGCGCGCATATTGCCCTGGCCAAGGAACTGGGCCTGCCCATGCAGATTCACGACCGCGACTCCCATCGCGAGGTCATCGAAACCCTGCTGGCCGACGGCGCGCCCGAACGCACCGTATTCCACTCGTATTCCGGCGACCGTGAGATGGCCGAGATCGCGCGCGAACATGGCTGGTATCTGAGCTTCTCCGGCACCGTGAGCTACAAAGGCAATGACGGTATCCGCGAATCGCTACGGATTGTGGGGCTGGACCATGCGATGGTCGAAACCGACGCGCCGTATCTGACGCCCATGCCGTACCGTGGCCGCACCAACGCGCCGTACATGATCCCCTACACCTTGCGGGCCATGGCCGATACGCTCGACTTGCCCATCGCGGATGTGGCGCGCGGCACCCGCGATACCGCCCGCGCCGTATACGGACTGTGAGGGCCGGGTGTGCGGCCGTCGCGGCGCGTGTAGAGACGATGTGTTGACTTGTAAAATTTGTCAGAATTGTGAACGAGGTCTATCATGATGTGTTTGACATAAGCGAGGGGGATGATCTCCACCTCAATGGAGGACTGAACGTATGGCTGAGTCGAACCAAAGGACCGCACGTGCCCAAAAAGCCTCAAAGGCCCAGAAAGCCCAGTCTGGTGCCGCCAAAGCCAAGGCCCGACAGGAAGAAGAAGCACTGCTGAGGGCCGACACCTTTACCAATGCTCCCAAGGTGTCCCGCCGCACTCTCACCAAGGAGGAGCGCGAGGCACTCGCCAAGCAGAGGGAAGCTGAAACCAAAGAAGCCGAGAAAATCGCCAGCGCATGGTCGAAAGGCGGCCTCGGTCGATGGTGGGCCCGCCTGCAATCCAGCCCAGACAAGGTCACCTGGGGCATGGCAATCGTGGCGCTCGGCGTGGTGTACGGCGACATCGGCACCTCGCCCTTGTACACCGCGCAGACCTTCCTTGCCGGTCAGGGAGGGCTTGGCAGCGTAGACCGAGAGGCCGTGCTCGGCATGCTGTCGCTGGTCTTCTGGTCGATTACGCTGATCACTACCGTCAAATATGTGCTCATCGCCATGCGCATCGACAACAATGGCGAAGGCGGCATCTTCGCACTGTACTCGTTGATTCGCAAGTACGGCGCATGGCTCGCGATTCCCGCCATGCTCGGCGGCGCGGCATTCCTCGCGGATTCGGTACTTACCCCGGCGGTTTCCATCAGTTCCGCAGTCGAAGGCTTGCAGACCCTGCCGCCATTGGAAGGGTTGTTCGACGAAAACCCAAGCCTGACCCTGATGATCACCGTCGTGATCATCGTGATTCTCTTCTCCGTGCAGTCGCGCGGCACCGAAAGCATCGGCAAAGTATTCGGCTCGATGGTGCTGGTCTGGTTCGGCTTCCTCGCCATCGTGGGCGTCACGAATCTCTCTAACGACTGGTCTGTGTTCGAGGCCCTGAACCCGGTGTACGGCATCAAATTCCTGTTCAGCCCGAACAATGCTGCCGGCATCGCCCTTATGGGCACCGTGTTCCTCTCGACCACCGGTGCCGAGGCGCTCTACTCCGACATGGGCCACGTGGGGCGCGGCAACATCTACTTCACTTGGCCATTCATCAAGGTTGCGCTGGTGCTCAACTACTTCGGCCAAGGTGCGTGGATGCTGGCCAATAGCGATAACCCGCAATACACTGCGATGGAGTCACTCAACCCGTTCTTCCAGATGATGTCTCCGAACGTACGTTATCTGGCCGTGATTCTGTCTGTTTCGGCCGGCGTGATCGCTTCCCAGGCCCTGATTACCGGCGCGTTCACCATGGTCTCCGAAGCCACCCGCCTCAATTGGATGCCTCATCTGCAGGTGCGGTACCCGGCCCGCACGCGTGGCCAGCTGTACATTCCGGTGGTCAACGGCGTGCTGTGCGTCTCCACGCTGGCCGTACTCGCCATCTTCAAGGATTCGGAACACATCTCTGCCGCATATGGACTGGCGTTGACCATTACGATGATCACCACCACCGTGTTGCTCGGCGTCCACCTATGGCATTCCGGCAAGCGGGTCGGTGCCATCGTGTTCACCGTGCTGTTCTTGGCGATTCAGGCTATGTTCTTCATCGCGTCTATGGCCAAATTCCTGCATGGTGGTTGGTTCACCATGTTGCTGACCGCCGCGATTCTGTTCGTCATGTACACGTGGAATGAGGGCACCAAGCTCGAACGTGCGCAACGCCGTCACATGCGGCCCAACGACTTCCTACCCGCGCTCGACAAGCTGCACAGTGATTTCCGCATCCCGTATTTTGCGGACAACATCGTGTACCTGACCTCCGACTCGGAAACCAAGCGACTCGACACGGACATCTTCTTCTCCATCTTCGCCGACCACCCCAAGCGCGCCCGTGCTTGGTGGGCAGTCAGCGTGGAAACCACCGACGAGCCGTTCACCCGTGAATACTCGGTGGAGGACTTCGGCACGAACTACATCTACCGCGTGCGCTTCCGTCTGGGATTCAAGGTTTCGCAGTCCATCCCGGCGTACATCCACCAGATCATGCACGACCTGTCCAAAACCGGCGAACTGCCTAAGCAGAAGTCGATTTACCCCAAGGTCGACGCCGATCCGGACATCGGCACCATCCGTTACGTGCTGATTCACAAGGCCCTGATGCCGGAATCCAAGGTTTCTGCACGCGGTGCCCTGTCGTTGCAAGCCAAGTACGCAATCCGCCACATGGCCGGCTCGCCGGTTAAGTGGTTCGGTCTGGCACCTTACAACCCGTTGGTCGAGGTGCAGCCGCTGTTCGTCTCCACCCGCCGCCCACCGCGTCTGAAGCGCACCGATACGGCCAAGACCATCCCGACGCCCACGCCGACTCGTGCAGTGGCCGACCCGGCCGCCGTCCCTGACCCGATGGACACCACGTCCGGGCTTGGGCGATTGGTACAGGAGCTCGATGCCGCCGTATCGGCCGAGGCGCGGAAGACCGCTGAGGCCGCTGCCGCCGATGCGCCCGCTGAGCAGGGCGATAAGGGCGATAAGGGCAAGGCCGAGAACGGCAAACCCGCCGCCAAGCCTCAGCGCTCCGCCAAACAGAAGCGATAACATACCAGTTTGCAGCGGCGCTGATGCGCTCTATAAAGAATGCCTATAACGGTCGCCGCACGTCGCCACACGGTTTCGGTAAGTTGAAATACCATGTGCAGATTACTGGGATACGCGACGGCAGGCTTCAACCTGAGTCTCAACGCTGTGTTGGGGCAAGACAATGTCGAGGATTTCCGTGAACTGTCTGAAATCCACAATGATGGCTGGGGTGTAGCCCAGCTTTCCGATCCTGCCGAAGCACCGCACGTGCGCGACGGTGGCGCACCACCCCGGAAACCGGCACCCGAATCTACAAGTCGACCATCGCGGCCCGTCATGACAGCACGTTTGAGGCGCTGGCCGACGAACCGTCTCGCGGTGCCATCTGGCACCTGCGCTTGGCAAGTTCCAATCTGCCGCTCATCATGGAGAACCAGCACCCGTTCTATGCGAACGGCCTGAGCTTCATCCACAACGGCGATATCTCGGACGCCAATGGCCGCAACATCGTCACCAACCGCTCATACCCGGTGAACCACAGCGTGTTCCTCTCCACCGGCGGCCGTTCCGACTCCGCCATCTTCTTCGCGGTGATTCTGGAATACATCGGCTTCGGCTTCTCGCTCGACGAGGCCGTGGCCCAGGCCGTGCGCGAACTGCGCCAAGCCTACCCGAAGTCCAGCTACAACTGCATGATTCAGTCCGAGGACCAGCTCATCGCCCTGTGCGCCGCCGGTCGTGAGAAGACCAGCCCGCGCATCGTGGAAATCTACGATGAGTACGGCCGTGGCGAGCAGGCCGCCGACTACCGTGTGATGCGCTACCGTGAGCTGCGCGACGACAACGGCGACTCCGCCGGTGTGGTGGTCTCCTCTTCCGGCTACAAGCAGGAAGGCTGGAACGTGCTGGAGAACGACCAGATGATCATCGCCTCCAACCGCAACGGCACCTACCGTCTCCGTTCCATCTGAAATAGCTTCATAAGCCCCCTCTGACGAAGGGGCTGTCAGCCGACAGGCTGACTTGGGGGGAGACCCCTAGAGCCTCAAATCATCCGCATCCCATACTTCTCCGCCAACGCCGGAATATCCGGCACGCCATACTTGGCCACCAGATCCAGCCATCGCTGTTTGTTCTCTCCGCCAAATCGCTCGGCTCGGGCCGTATACGCCTCGACCTGCAGGAACTTCGGCGGCACTGACTTGCTATGGAACTTGTCGGCGTACATCACCACTTCCTGCTCGAGATTCATCGGCACATAGTCGGCTGGTGGCAACGGCAGCTCCTGGCGCACCACATCCTCGCGCGTAAGTCCCACGCCGGTATGGTTGCGGCAGAACTGGGCGATGGACTCGTCCACGCCCTCGTCGAGCAGATACTCGTAGCCCTTAAGACCGTGCAGAATGTAGCGTTTCTTGCTGAATTTGAGCGGTTCGCCGTCAGAGCCGTCATGCTTGAACACGCGGTAGGTGCCGATGTCATGCAGCAGTCCGCCGATGAGTACCAAATGCTCGTCGAGCAGACGCGGCGGCACATGGCCGCCGGTGACGCCTGCGGTGGGCGGTACCTCCGCGTCCTCGGTAATGTGCAGCGGCGCGTGAACAGCGCGTTCTGCCGGCGCACGATCTGGCAGCCGATGGTCGCTACAATCACGCAATGCGTGTGCACCAGCTCGTACGCCGCCTTGGACGGCGCGATTTTGCGGTGCAATTCGTCGATCTGCTCCAGTGTGGGAATATATCCGGTCATAATTATCAGGTTTCGCCTCGTACGGTCAGATTTATCCTCAGATTAGCGCGGCAATGAGCCGCAGCATTGAAAAACCCCTGTGATTCGGCAATACGAATCACAGGGGGCTCTATGGTCTGAACATCAGATTTCGAAGAGTGTGTCGGCTGCTTCGGCGATTTCGCGCGACGCAGTGAGCACGATAACGCAGTGCTTCGGGTCACCGGTGTGCGCCAGCTTGGCCAGCGCGGCGAACACGGTCACCTCGTCATCCGCGTTCAGCCCTCGTGTCGGCTCGTCGAGGATCAGCACTTCGGCTTCGGTGCTGATTGCACGGGCGATGGCCACCAAACGCTGCTGTACCAAAGGCAATGTGCCGACGGCCACGCCGCTGGTGGCCTCAGAGAAGCCGACCTTGGCCAGCAGTTCGCGGGCGATTACCGGCTTGGGCTTCAGGAAGTTGCGGTTGGACGCATTCATGGCGTACAGCACGTTTTGTTCGGCGTCGATCTTCGGCTGCACGGCGTGCAGCTGCGGTACGATGCCCAGACGGTGGCCGCGCAGTTCCACGGGCTCGAGCTCAACATGTTGGCGCTCTTGTTCATCACCGTGCCAGACGCCGGCGTGGTCAAACCGCTCATCACGCCCATCAGCGCGCGACGCTTGGCGTCGGCGGTGATGCCCGAATCGGGGTCGTCGCTGATCAGCAGCGCGTATGCGTGTCCGGAATAGCAGAAGAAATTCGCGCCATCGAGGATGTTGACCTTGCCCTTGGGTCCGGCGACCGTCACCTTGTTCAGGGCGAAGGTCGGGTAGGTCTTGAGCAGAATGTCGTCGGAACCGCCGCCCACCAACACGCGATCGATACGTGAGGCCAGCGTCATGGTGGGTTCGGACGCTTTGCCCTGAGGCTCCGCATGCTCGGCCAATGCGTCTTTGTGATCGGTTTTGGCCAGTCGGAGTGTTTCGTTGACGCGGGCGGCATTGCGCTCGGTCACTTCGGCGGATGCGTTGGCCGAAGCGATGGCGTCTGCTTCGGCCTCGCTGGTCTCGTCGGTTTCTCCGGTTTCGGCAGATGCCAGTGCGCTGTAAATACCATCGTCAACAGTGCCTTCGTCATCAACGTCATCGAAGGTCACGCTGAACTGCATGGAGTCAGCTGGAACGGATTCAATGGCGTCGTTCGTCTCAGTCTCAGAAGTCGCTTCGTCAGCCGTTGCGTCAGTGGTCTTCTCGAGTTCCTGATCGTTGTTCCTGTCGCTCATGCCTGTGCCTCCGCATCGTCGGTTGTGGTGGTCGTCTTGTTGGTCTCGCTCACGGTGCCCCAGTCGCCATCGGCGGCAAACAGCTTGTTCGCGCTGAAGAACGCAAGGCGCAGGGCGGCAAGAATCGCCAGGATCAGGATTGAACCCAGTCCATACCAGACCATGGTCCAAATCAGGCCCGATGTCACCGGGGTGGCATGGCCGGATGCCAGGGCAGATCCGATCGGATTGGCGGCGAACGCGCCTCCGACCAGACCAATCACGTAGAAGGGCAGGGTGACGATGAACACTTCCAGCATGAACTGCCATCCCAAACGCCCGCGAGTGACGCCGGACACCAGTGCCATGCCGATCTCGTCGTCACGCTTGGACGCCCACACGCCCGACAGCCACGAGGATGAGCAACAGCACGCCGCCCACGGCAACCAACACAATGGTGCCGGTCTTCGCGCGCGAGGATAGCGTATCCAGCGGCTCCAGAGAAGCGTTGTAGGATTCCAGCGAGGGGGAAGAGAACTCGTAACCCTTGGCGGGCAGCTTGGACTTCTTGAGGGTGGATACCAAGGACTTGTATGTAGCGGAATCACCGGCGTCGAACACCACGTCCAGATCCGGGACTGCCCAGCCGGAGACGGTCTTGTCGGTGGACTGTGGGTCGAGTCCGGCCTTGGCGAAGGTCTGATAGTTGGTGAAGATCGCGTTCTCGCGGTTGCGGGCGGCCGTCACCGGATTGGCGACGGCGGATTCGGATGTGTACTTGTAGATGCCGCGCACCTTGAGTTTGGCCGTGGTCTTGGCGTCCGAGGCGGCCGCCACCTCGAGCGTATCGCCCACCTTCAGGTTGTTGGCGGAGGCAAACGCTTCAGAGACCAGTGCGCCGGTGGTGTTCGGGTTGGAGGACTGGTTGTTGTAGCTCAGGTCCTTGCCGTCCACGATTTCGAAGGTGCCGAGGTCGCTGGCCTTGGCGGAATCCTTGGTCCAGAAGGCTCGCCAAATGAGCTGGCCGCCGGTCTCGTCATCGGAGGCCGAGCCCAGCGATCCGCCGTCCAGGGCCTTCAAATCACCGCTCACGCGGGCCGGCACGGTTTCGGTAACCGTGAAGTTCAACGAGTTGGTGGCCGACTGGACGAGCGTGGCGTATTCGGTGTATGAGGTCCACGTCATGTAATGCTTGGTGGAAGCCGAGTCCGTAGCGGAGACCTTCTTCCACGTAGCCGCAGTCGGGCGAATGGCCAACGTGGCCTTCTGCTGATCGTACGCGGTGGTGTGTGCGTTGGTATCTTCTTGAATGATGGCCAGTCCGGCGACTGTGCCGAAGGTGACCGCCAAGGTGATGAACGCGGTCAGGGCCGTACGTCCTTTAGAACGTGTCAGGGCCCGCCAGGCGTTGCTGAGGACGAACATGTAATTACCTCTCCCGTTCTCCTAAGCCGAACAAATCAATACGGCTCTAACTATTGTTGCGTTTAGTGACCGTTTTCTTGCGCAATACTGTTATACCCCTCAATGAAGTCTGAGAACATTCTGACAGCGATGTGGTGGTCATGCGGGGATTTGCACCCAGTATGGGATAAATCCTCGGTCTATTTCGGTGGCATCGGTACACTGGCATGAGATATGCGTGGCGTCACGTGTGCTCCGGCATGTCTGCGATTCCGGATTTTGCCCGGAGTCCGGCATCCGGAAGCGTGGCCTCGCGCCGCTGGATAAGAGTATGAGCTGAGCAGATTTTACGGGCAGGGTAAGTATGCGATTCACTTCAGGGCATTCGAGCCATAAAGGCTGTGGGGCGTAGGAGAAGACGTCATGCCGGTAACGGAAAATTCAATCGCTCCGCATCTACGAATAGCGCTGTGAATCAGCAGACGGGTCCCGTAAACCTGAAGACTCCCCAGCACGTGGGTGGTAACGGCCGTTCGCTGATCAGCCGTACGCCGATATGGGCGCGAGTGGTGGTTGTACTGCTGCTGACGTTGCTGGCCAGCGTCACCTGTGTGGGCACGCTCTACGCGGCATCCGTCTCGAGAATGGCCACGGATGCGCAGCGCGTGCTGACATCCGCCGAAAGTCTGGCCAATTCGGCACTTGGCTGTGGCAGCGATAAGAGTCTGTCGGACATCTCCCAAGAGCTGGTCAATGCCACCAATGATCTCAATGCGGAGCTGAACGGCCCACAGTGGGACTTCTTCCGCGACCATTCGCGATTCGGAAGCGACATCACCGCCGCCCGCGAAATGCTGGCTTCCGTGGATACGCTGGTCAACGGTCCGTTCACTGATCTGCTGAACCTGTCCAAACGATTGCAGGGCTTCTCCCTGAAGAATGGCTCGGTGGACGTCAGCGCCCTGATGGATATGCCGGATATCGTCAAGCAGGCGCATAAGGATATCTCGCAGCAGCTCACCAAGCTCAACAAGGTGCCGACTCCGAGCGTCGCCAAGGTGGCCACCGTGCTCGAAACCGAAAAGGCTGCGCTCAAGACCGTGGATTCGATGCTCGGCGAATACGATGGCCTCATTAACTTGCTACCGCAACTGCTTGGCGAGGACGGCAAGCGCACGTATTTGGTGATGGTGCAGAACCCGGCCGAGCTACGTTCGGCGGGCGGCATGGTAGGCACCATCGCCGCAATCACGGCAGATAAGGGCACGATTACCATCGGTGATTTCGCCACCACTTCTGGTTGGGACATTCCTGAGGAGCCAATGGATGATACGGTGCTGAAGGAGCGCCAGGTATTTGGTGGCACTTTTGACCAGTACCCGGCCACCACGACCATCGACCCCGAATTCCAGCGTGTGGCACAGATGAACAAATACATGTGGCTGTATCAGAAAGGCAACGAAGACGAGAACGTAGCGGGTGTATTGTCACTCGATCCCGTATTTCTCCAGGCATTGCTGGGAGCCACAGGCGAGGTCAAAGCTTTCGGACGGCCGAGTGCTGGATAGCACCACCACGGTGCCGTTCTTCGCTTCAGACCTGTACACGGATTACCCGGACTTCGAGCAGCAGAACAACTTCGTTTCCGAAGCGGCTCAAGCAATTATGAACCATGTGCTTGGCAACGCGAATGCCTCTACCGCATCCCCGCTGTTGAAGGCAATTAGAGATACCAGCGCTAGCGGTCATTTCAAGCTATGGATGGCTGATCCGGATGAGCAGGAGGCGCTGATTGCCACCGGACTTATCGACGATAAGGCCAGTGGTGAGCTGTCTGCTGACAGTCAGGTGCCCGAAGCCGGCATCTATCTTTCGGAGCTGCAGCAAGGCAAGCAGGATTGGTATCTGAAGACCTCCACCACGGTCACAAAAACCTGCGGCGACGCCTCAGCCAGCCAGAACGCCCTGTATTCTGGCGTGCTGGATAAGCGCATCACGACAGCCGTGCGTAACACGCAGCTGGGTCAGTTTACGGAAGATCAGCTCGGTGACGAATACACGGTCACCTTCACCATGAAGAACACGCTGACTAAGGCTAAGGCCGAATCGTTGCCTGATTTCGTTAATGGCGGCTCGGAGAATCCAGTGCTCGGCGGCATGTTGTACCGCGTGGTGCTTACCGCTCCGTACGGTGGCGAGATCACCGCTGTGCAGGCTGATATAGATTCATGGGGTACCAACACCGCGAGCCTGTATGACCGTCAGTACATTATGTTCAACCAGCAGTGGATCGAGCCCGGAAAAGAATTGACGATTGCTTATACCGTTCGGGTCAGCAGCGATGCCACACATCCACTGAACGTGGTAACCACGCCGGTGGTGAATGCGGATGGCGTCGAGACGGGCTCCAACGGTAATGTGACCGATGAGTGCACGGCGGATACGAACGGCGCCGATGGTGCGAACGGTGCCGATGGTGCGAACGGCGGCGCGGACGGCGGCGCGGACGGCGGCAAGAACGACGCGCATAAGGACGCGTCCTCCGATCCCTCGGCCGGCCTGGACGCCTTGGACAAGTTGAAGAGCCAGATCAGCTGCCCGGTCGATCTGAAGTCCCTGGCGGGATCCATGTGATGACCATGCCCGATTCCGTTTCCGGCGTCGCCGGCAAGCCGCGCGACGTGAACTACGATCTGCTGCGCGTGGTGGCGATGTGTCTGGTCATCGGCGTCCACGTGATCAACAACTACATGCCCGTCAAGATGACCCTCGCCGGCAGCGCGGAAGTGACGCGATCCGTGCTGTTCGCGCTGTTCATGGTCTGCAATCCGCTGTTCATTATGGTATCGGGCCGGTTCAACCTGACATTCGATGCCGACCGGCCGGTGAGCACCCACTCAGCGGGCCGTCTGCCGGGCTCTGGCTCTGATGCCCGGGCAGGCGGCGGTGCGGGCCAAGCCGATCCCGGTAGCCTCGCGCCGTACGCGCGCTACTACTACAAACGCTTTGTCTCGCTGATTGTGCCGTATCTGCTGTATGCGGGTGGCATGGGATTCGTTGCCTACCTGGTGATTGATCATCGTTCGGTTGGCGGCGCTGTGTCTGGAACGTTGTTCGATCTGTTCTCCGGGTATGACGATTCCGTCTATTGGTTCGTGTTCATGCTTGCCGGGTTTGTGCTGGCAACGCCGTTCCTGGCCGCGATGATGCGTACGATAGGCCGATCGGGAGCCTGGTTGCTGGTCGGGCTGGCCGCCGCCGTGGCCGCTGCCGAGCATATATGCGATCTTGTCGGATATCCGTTGACGTTCCTGCAGTCATTCCCTTGGCGTGGACTGCTGATCTACTACCTGTTGGGATTCGTGTTGGAATACTATCCGCCGTCCGCGCGTATACGGCGCGGCGTGTATGCGTTGGCACCATTCGCCCTGGCCTGGACAGTCGCCACGCCATATCTGTTCGCCGGCCAGCAGATGCAGGTTGGCCGCACGGTCACGGTTGCGTTCGCGATGGTGGTAATGGCGACGTTCCTGTTCTTCCGGTACGACGTGCACATTACGTCGGCGCGGGTGCGTAAGGCGATTATCTGGCTGGCTGGATATTCCTACACGATTTATTTGGTGCACTCGCCACTGTCCAAGGTGCTGATTGGCCCGAGGATTCCCGTGCCTACGGACGGATGGTCGTATGCGGGTATCAGCGTGCTGATGTTTGGCGCTACGTTGCTGGCGGCGCTGCTATTTGCGGTGATTGCCGATACCGTGGTGCTTAAGCCCGTGCAGCGTCTGCTGCGGAAGGTACGGCTGTAGATTCGGATACGGCGCTATGCCACGGTATCAAAGCCAGGAATCCCAGCAGCAGAAGCGGGATGAACGTGAATTTCGACATGCCCATCAGCACGCCTACGGTCATGAGCGCGGCCAATCGTCCGTTACCGGCGCGCGGGTCGGCCATGCAGGAAAACAGCAGGCACGCGAACAATAGGCACAGCGCCTGTGCCATGGAATCGGCCGAGATGGCGAACTGAATCCAATCACGGCTCACGCACCCGCCCACATTGCCGCTGCCCGAATGCAGGATGCTGGTCGAGTCGACCGGCCGAGCCAGCACATCCCCGTTAACAATGCCGTCGATGCGATACGTGTGCGCCCATACGTCTGGAATATGCCCGGCAGGCGTCACCGCAATCAGCACGAAACCCTCGCGGCACTGCGGAACACGGACCCCAAGGGCCAGCTCCACCGCGCCTGGCAGCTCAGGGAACTCCTCCGCACCCTGCTCAGACACCCGCTCGAACAGGCCAGGGGCGAGTTGAAACACTGGGTGTTCTGGGCGTCCCACAGCCGCATCCCCGAGATCACGGAACTCGCCAGGAAGATTCGCAGGCGCCGGCCCGACATCCTCAGGACCATCGAGCTGGGCTACTCCAACGCCAGGCTCGAGGCGTCCGACAACAGGATCAAAGTCACCATCCGCATGGCCTACGGCTTCCACCACGTCGACAACCTCACCGCCCTGATCACGCTCCGATGCGGTGGACTCGACATCCGACTACCACAACCCACGATCTAACCCACGAAAACAGCAGAAGCCTCTAAGAAGTCCGCTCTCTCCATTAGCACGCGAGCAAAATCCAATCTCATCGCGCCCCCAAGAACGAAGTAACATACCGATTGAGCATTGTGACACCGCTATGAGTCTGCTCAAGGAGTTGTCGGTTGCCTTCAATGCGTTTCTCTAATCCTTTAATGGTTTGTCCGGATTGATCAGCATCTGTTCCTTTGATAACAACAGCTTGCTCCTCCGACTCTTGCTTTTCTTCACGCCTAGCATTTACTTCATCGGCAACCTCGCTCAGTAAATGATTCTTAAGCTGTCGTTTAGCCTCCTGAAGCCTCATGGCAAAAGATTGAGCCACCTATGCGATGGATTTGCGAACTATCTTCAAGAATCGTCTAGGCCAAAAATCCGGCACTCTCTATTATGTGCCATGG
>ENA-OQKC01000258-OQKC01000258.1-human-gut-metagenome-genome-assembly--contig:-NODE-258-length-23399-cov-3.485605_pt1 | contig 23399 bp, 24 predicted proteins | sample MGYA00242774_ERZ504790 | MGnify/ENA primary metagenome ERZ504790 (study PRJEB26092, sample SAMD00036419) | human gut metagenome | host: Homo sapiens | study: EMG produced TPA metagenomics assembly of...
CTGTGGATTCGTTTAATGATTTCTACCTTCTGCGTTCCGTTGTACTTTCGTTGTCCCTTTGGCATACAAAAACACCCCATTTCTTAAACAGTATACCATACTGTCTAACAAATGGGGTGCAGTTCACAAAGCTGCGGGGGATTTTTCTATTGGATGAACATCAGGAACTGTCTGTCATTATTTCCGGCTTGCCAGCAGAGCCTCGATCTTCTTGATGGGGTCGATGATGCTGGAAACGGACATGTCATGGTTCAGGGCCACGACGAAGTATGCGGCGTACTTGGAGACGTCAACATCGACGTACCAGTCACGGGTCAGCAGCTCAGGCATACGGTAGGTCAGGTTGGTGCCGGTGACGTAGTCCAGAATGCCGTCGGCCACAGCCTTGTCGAACTTCTCGAGGCCGCTGGTGAAGAGCGGGAAGGTGGCGTTGGCGATGATGCGCTTTGCGCCGCGCTCTTTCAGGTTGGTGGCAACCTCCAGCATGCTCTCGCCGGAAGCGATGATGTCGTCAGCGACGAAGACGGTCTTGCCCTCAACGGAATCGCCCAGATACTCGTGAGCGACGATGGGGTTGCGGCCATTGACCACGCGGGTGTAATCGCGGCGCTTGTAGAACATACCCAGGTTGCAGCCCAGCACGCTGGAGAAGTACATGTTGCGGCTCATAGCGCCCTCGTCGGGGCTGACCACGATGAACTTGTCCTTGTCGAAGCTGATCTCGGGGTTCTTCTTGAGCAGATTCTTCAGGACCTGATAGGTGGGCATCGCATTGTCGAAGCTCATCAGAGGCACAGCGTTCATCAGGCGGGGATCGTGAGCATCAAAGGTGATGATGTTCTTGACGCCCATGGCCTGCAGCTCCTGCAGAGCCACAGCGCAGTCCAGGCTCTCGCGGGACACGCGGCGGTGCTGACGGCCGCCGTACAGGCTGGGCATGATGACAGATACACGGTGTGCCTTGCCGGCCACGGCCTGGATGAGGCGCTTCAGGTTGGCGAAGTGGTCATCCGGAGACAGGTGGTTCTCATAGTTGAACAGCTTGTAGGTCACGCTGTAGTTGCCGGGGTCAACAACGATGAAAATATCGTCGCCGCGCACCGACTCCTTGACCAGACCCTTGGCGTCGCCGCTCTGGAAGCGGGGGCAGGCGCTCTCGATGATAAAGCTATTGGTCTGGTAGCCGGCCTCGCTGGCCCAGCGCACCAGATGCTTGTCGATGAGGTTGGTCAGCTCCTCGGCACCCGGGCAGGCGATGAGGCGCAGGTCGGCGACCTGAGGCTGGTGGAAGCAATCCTTAGGGGTAATGACAGACATAATTATAGCTCCTTAAAGTTTCTTTTATCAGTTGATAAAATCAGACGTTGAAGTGCATATCCGTTATTTATTCTATCACATTTTCGGCGTTTCGACACTAGAAACTTGCATCCAACCTGCATTTTCTGCGCCTTGCACATCTCTTTGTCGAAAAAGAGCCGGAGACTATGTGTTTTTTACAAAAACCCATACGTTCTCCGGCTCAAAAGTCATTCTTTTAAGTTTTTGCTCTTACAGGGCAGCGACAGCAGCCTTCAGCTCTTCGACGCGGTCGGTGTTCTCCCACTTCACGCCCAGGTCTTCGCGGCCCATGTGGCCATAAGCAGCCAGCTTGCGGTAGATGGGCTTGCGCAGGTCGAGGTCGCGGATGATGGCGGCGGGGGTCAGGTCGAAGACCTTCTCCACAGCCTGCTCGATCTTCTCGTCGGCCACGACGCCGGTGCCAAAGGTGTCCACCATGATGGAGACGGGCTTTGCCACGCCGATGGCGTAAGCCACCTGCACCTCGCACTGCTTGGCCAGACCAGCGGCCACGATGTTCTTGGCCACCCAGCGGGTCGCATAAGCGGCGCTGCGGTCCACCTTGCTGGGGTCCTTGCCGGAGAAAGCACCGCCGCCGTGGCGTGCGTAGCCGCCGTAGGTATCGACGATGATCTTACGGCCGGTCAGGCCGGTGTCGCCCTGAGGGCCGCCCACAACGAAGCGGCCGGTGGGGTTGATATAATACTTGGTGTTCTCGTCCAGCAGCTCGGCGGGGATGGTGGCCTTGATGACCTTCTCCATCACGTCGGCGCGCAGCCGCTCCATGCTGACGGCCTCGCTGTGCTGGCTGGAAATGACCACAGCGTCCACGCGGACGGGCTTGCCGTCCACGTACTCGACAGTGACCTGGCTCTTGCCGTCCGGACGCAGATAGTCCATCTCGCCGCTCTTGCGGACCTCGGTCAGCTTCTTGGCCAGCTTGTGGGCCAGGCTGATGGGCATGGGCATCAGCTCGGGGGTCTCGTCGCAGGCATAACCGAACATCATGCCCTGGTCGCCGGCGCCGCCGACCTCATCGTTGGTGCCGAGGGCGATGTCGGGGCTCTGGCCGTCGATGTTGGAGATGACGGCGCAGGTGTCGGCGTCAAATCCGAACTTTGCGCGGGTATAGCCGATGTCAGCCACGACCTCGCGGACGGTCTTCTGGAAATCGACGTAGCAGTTGGTGGTGATCTCGCCCATGATGTGGACGAGGCCGGTGGATGCGCAGGTCTCGCAGGCCACGCGGGCGTCGGGGTCGTGGGTCAAAATCTCGTCGAGGATGGCGTCAGAGATCTGGTCGCAGATCTTATCGGGATGGCCCTCGGTGACGGATTCAGAAGTAAACAGACGGTGCTTTGCCATTTTTGTACCTCCTTGGCGTTGGGGTGTGTGTATCAATATTGACAGCTTCCTACTCGTTCATCAAGTTTATGCAATGAAAAACGCTCAGAACCGAAGCTCTGAGCGTTGCACTCTTATCTTTCGGTTTCCCGCAGGATTTGGCACCTTATGCTCACACACAGGTTGTCGGGCTTCACAGGGCCTGTCCCCTCAGCCGCTCTTGATAAGTCGGTATTCAGTTTGTCCGGGTAATATCTTATCATTGCTTCGTCGAAATGTCAAGAAGAGTCGCACTCTTTTTTGACATTTCGCGCAGATTGATAAGGCTCAATAACCCTTTGCCTGCTCGCCGTTCAGGATCTTGACGGCGCGGGAGGTGCCCAGACGGTCTGCACCGAGAGCGAGGAACTTCTCCATATCGTCCACGGTGGAGATGCCGCCGGCGGCCTTGCCTTGCAGCGGCCGGCCACGCCCTTGACCATCAGCTCCACGTCGTGGAAGTTTGCGCCGGCGGTGGAGAAGCCGGTGCTGGTCTTGATGTAGTCAGCGCCTGCCTCGCAGACGATGTCGCACATCTTGCGCTTCTCGTCGTCGGTCAGCAGGCAGGTCTCGATGATGACCTTCAGGATCTTATCGCCCACAGCCTGCTTGACGGCGCGGATGTCCTCGCGGACGGCGTCGTACTCGCCGTTCTTCAGGCGGCCGATGTTGATGACCATATCCACCTCGGCAGCGCCGTTCTCGATGGCAGTCTTGGCCTCAAAAGCCTTGGAAGCGGTGTCCATTGCGCCCAGAGGGAAACCGACCACACAGCAGACCGGGATGCGGCCCGCCATGTACTCGACAGCCTGCTTCACATAGCAGGTGTTGATGCAGACGGAAGCCGTGTGGTTGGCGATGGCCTCGTCGCACAGGGTCTGGATCTGGGGCCAGGTAGCCTCAGGCTTGAGCAGGGTGTGATCGACGTGGGACAGGATCTCTTCACGATTCATACTTTTTTCCTCCTGAATCAAAGTTGGTTTGAAAACAGCTTCTTAGTTCTTGGTGGCACGGCGTACCTTCGCCATGCCGACAGCGCTCAGGGCAATGGCCGTTGCGGACACCGTTGCGCCGATGATGCCCAGCACAAGGCCGGAGACCAGAAATGCAAAACCTTTCAGACCACGTTTCATAATACCGTACCTCCTGAAATTATATCAGATATTTTTCTGCCTCCGGCAGAAAAACATCTCACTTACGCTTAAAAACGATGAGCTTGCTGAACACATAATTCAGCACGACCACCACCACGTTGGAGAACACCTTCACCGCCATGCCCCACAGGGCCTGGGCATCGTAGAAGCTGGTGACAAAGATGGCCGTCGGGCCGTCGGCGCCGCCGATGATGGCGATGGCGGCAGAGCTGTTGGAGATGGAGGGAGCGGGCGCTGCGCCGCCGGTGGCCATCTGCAGCACCGTATCCGGGCCAAACCAGCCAGCCAACAGGCTCAGCGCACCGTTCATAAAGCTCTCCACCAGAGCCGCCCCCTGGGCGGCCAGCAGGTTGCCGAAGATCATCATGATGGCGGCATCCAATCCCAGTGTACCCAGACGGCAGGTGACGAATGCACCAAATTCTTTCAGAGCTTCTCTGCCCTGCGTCCGGCTGGCGAAGATGAACGCCCGGTTGGTGACATAGGCGAACAAAATGCAGATGCCATTGTCCAGCACATTGCCCCAGCTGTTGGCGGCGGTATAGCCGAACAGCCGGCTGAACAGCGCATACAGTACGATGTTCAGCAATGTGGTCAGCACACCGAAAACGAGATAAGCCAGCACCTCGCGGTGCTTTATAAACCAGTTTTTCATTGACATTAAAACCTTCCGTCGCCAGCAGGGCACTACTGTTTCCGAAATAAAGAAACTTTGCTCATCCAGTATACGCCTGACCGGCACGCCAGTGGCTCTCCCTACGGGAGAGCTGTCGCGTCAGCGACTGAGAGGGCTGTACAAAAACAGCCCCGCCGCCGTTTTCCCGGCAACGGGGCTGTCGCATTGTGTCTAGAGACTATGCTGCGGGCTGATTACTCAGCGTCGTCGTTCAGCAGAGCCTTCATGGACAGGCTGATGCGCTTCTTGTCGAAGTCAACATCCAGCAGCTTCACATCGACCATATCGCCGACCTTCAGTGCGTCGGAGACCTTCTCAACGCGGTCATTGCTGATCTCGCTGATGTGGACCAGACCGTCAACACCCGGCAGGATGCGGACGAATGCACCGAACTTGGTCAGGGACACGACCGGAGCATGGAAGGTGCTGCCGATGGGGTAGTTGTTCTTCAGCTGCTCCCAGGGGTTGTCCTCAGCCTTCTTGTAGCCCAGAGAGACCTTGTGGTTCTCGGTGTCGATGTCCTTCACATACACCTCGATGGTGTCGCCAACGGAGACGACCTCAGAGGGATGCTTGATGCGGTTCCAGCTCAGCTCGCTGATGTGGCACAGGCCGTCCACACCGCCGATGTCAACGAATGCACCGTAAGAGGTCAGGCTCTTGACGACGCCGGTGTAGGTCTTGCCGACCTCGACGCTTGCCCAGAACTCCTCACGCTTAGCCTTGTTCTGCTCAGCGGTGACCTTGTTGATGCTGCCGACGATCTTGCGGCCGGAGCACTCGGTGACGACCAGCTGAACGTGCTGGCCGACCAGAGCAGTGTAGTCCTCGTCGCGGCGCATAGTGGCCTGAGAACGGGGGACGAACACCTTGACGCCCTTGACGTTGACGACAACGCCGCCCTTGTTGAACTCGGTGACGTCGCCCTCGACGACCTCGCCGGACTCAGCTGCCTTGGCGATCTCTTCCATGCCCTTGCGAGATGCGAGCTTCTTGCGGGAGAGCTGGATGACGCCATCCTGATCCATAACCTTCTCGACGATGAGGTCCAGCTCATCGCCAACTTTCACCAGGTCCTCGACCTTGGCGGAGGAATCATCGGTCAGCTCGCTCAGCTTGACAAAGCCGGTCTGCTTAGCTCCGATATCCACCTGGATCTCGTTGGCAGAGATGCTGGTCACGATTCCTTTCACAATACTGCCTGCATGAACACGCTTTTCCTCGGATGCGTTCAGCATCTCCTCAAAGCTCATGCTGTCATTGATTTCTGCGCTCATACTGTTAAGTACCTCCTCAATAATAGACGATGGCGTTGAAGCCCCGGCTGTGACGCCCGCCGTCTTTACATCTGCAAACCATTCCGGCCGAAGTTCGCTCGCTGTCTCGACCGTTACGGCTCGCGTATGCCTTGCGGCGACCTGTACCAGCTTTTGGGTATTGGAAGAATGATGACCGCCAATGACAACAATGATGTCGCATTGTTGGCTGAGGTCTTCCGCTTCCTGTTGCCTCGCCCACGTCGCATTACATATTGTATCAAAAATTCGGGCGTTTGTATAGGCTTTTTTGAGAAACTCCGAACTTTCTTGCCATTTTGTTACCTGAAATGTGGTCTGTGCAACCGCAAAAATGGGCTTTTGGGGGTCAGAAGGCCCTTTCCACGCCTTCAACTGGGCCAGATCGCTGAAAATGAATACCTCTCCCCGGGTATGTCCGACGATGCCCTGCACCTCCGGATGGGACACGTCACCGGCCACCACGAGTGTCGCACCGGCGGCTTCGGCCTCGGAAGCGACTTTCTGTATCTTCTTCACGAAGGGGCAGGTGGCGTCGTGATAGGTACAGCCCCGGGCGTCCAGCTCGTCGTAAATGCTGCGTGGGACGCCGTGGCTGCGGATGACCACCTCGTAGCCCGCAGGGACATCCGCGGGGGTGTCTGCCACCAGTGCGCCCCGGCGCTCGAGGTCTTCCACGGTCTGGGGGTTGTGGATGAGGGGGCCGAGGGTGGCCACCTTGCGGCCCTCATCCAGCAGACCGTAGGTCAGCTTGACCGCGCGGTCCACGCCGAAGCAGAAACCCGCAGTCTTTGCAAGTCTGATTTCCATTGTACTCTCCTAAATTCAACCTCTCCGTCATCGCTGCGCGATGACGAAGAGGGCAAGCCGCCTTACAATTCGCTCCACGCATCCAGAATGGCCTGCTTATTCTCCCGCAGCTTCTTTATGTCGCGGCGGCCTTCCATTGCAAACTGTGCAGCGGGCATGGGCTCGCCGAAGATGACACGCACCTTGCAGAACAGCTTCATCTTACCATCAGGGGTGTCGTAGTAGATACGGCAAGGCACGACGTCCACATTTGCTGCCGCCGCGATGACGAAGAGGCCGCTCTTGAGGGGAAGGAACTTGCCCTCCTGCTCCCGTGTCCCCTCCGGGAAGAGCAGCAGCGTACCGCCCTCCTGACACTTTTTCACGGTGTCGTCGATGACGCCGACCTCTTCTTTCGTGCCGCGGACACAGACTGCACCGGCGCACCGGAAGAACCACGACAGGAATGCGTTTATCTCGAACAGCTCTTTCTTGGCAAACACGGTCATCCGCTGACCCCAGAACCGGGTGATGACGACGAACACCGGGTCGATGGCGGAGATGTGGTTGGGGGCAATGATGCAGCCCTTCGTGCCGATTTTTTTCAGGTTCTCTCGGCCCTCACACCGGACGCGGAAGCCGATGTGAAACACCAGCCATGCCAGCGGGACCAGAATATAATATAGTATCATCCGACCTTCTCCGTGATCATTTTCTTCATGGCCTCAAAGCTCTGCTCGAAGTTCAGCTCCGAAGTGTCCAGCAGCACGGCATCGTCTGCCTGCTTGAGAGGAGCTGCGGCGCGGTGGGTGTCCTGATAGTCGCGCTGCTTGACGTCGGCCAGCACATCTTCGTAGGGGGTGTCGATGCCCTTCTGCTGGTACTCCTTCCAGCGGCGGGTGGCGCGGGCCTCCGGGCTGGCGGTGAGGAAGATCTTCACCGTCGCATTGGGCAGCACCACGGTGCCGATGTCGCGGCCATCCATCAGGATGTTCTGCGTCTTGGCCATGTCCCGCTGCATCTCCAGCAGGAAGGCGCGCACCGCCGGATTTGCACCCACGGCAGAAGCCGCCATCCCCACCTCTTCGGTGCGGATGGCCGTGCTGACGTCCTCGCCGTTCAGATAGATATGCTGTTCGCCCTCGATAAAAGCAAACTCGAGGGTGATATTGGGCAGCAGGGCATTGACCGCCTCGTTGTCCTTCGGGTCCTTGCCTGCGCGGAGGGCGTAAAGGCCGATGGTGCGGAACATCGCACCGGTGTCCACATAAATGTAGCCGAAGTCCGCAGCCAGACGCCGCGCCAGCGTAGATTTGCCTGCGCCCGCAGGCCCGTCGATTGCAACAGAAATCATTTTTATATCTCCTTCTATAGCGGTCATTCCAGATGATTCGCAAAACTCTGTGCCGTGCAGAATGCGATCTGCAGGTTATAGCCGCCGGTATAGGCGTCCACATCCAGCACCTCGCCTGCAAAGTAGAGGCCGAGGGCCTTTTTGCTCTGCATGGTCTTGGGGTCAACCTCCCGCACCGACACGCCGCCCGACGTGATGACCGCGTGGGCCAGGTCGCCCCGGGCGTCGATGGACACCCGCCAGTGCTTCATCAGCTGTACCAGTTCCCGCTTCTGCTCCCGGGTGATCTGGTTTGCCCTGGTGGCCGGGTCGATGCCCCAGCGGGCCACCATGACCGGCTGCATACTGGACGGCAGCAGCTTCACCAGTGCGCCCTGCGCCGCGTGGTTCGCCAGAAGGGCAAAGTCCCGGGTGATGCGGTCATAAAGCTGTTCCTCATTGAGGGCAGGCTTCAAATCAATAAAAGCTTCGTACTTGTGCTTTTTCATGTCGCCCAGATGGCTCGACGCGCTGAGGGTCAGCGGCCCGCTGATGCCGAAGTGGGTGAACAGCATCTCGCCCTGCTCCTCGAAGATGGCTTTGCCGTCCTCGTGGAGGGTGAGGGTCACGTTCTTGAGGGCGAGGCCCATCATCTTTTTGCAGTCGGCGTCATGGCTCACGAGGCTGACAAGGCTGGGGACAGGCTCCACGAGGGTGTGGCCCGCCTGCCGGGCCAGCTTGTAGCCGTCGCCGGTGGAGCCGGTGGTGGGGTAACTCAGGCCGCCCGTTGCCACCAGCACGGCGTCCGCCTTGTACTCCCGGCCCGAAGTTCCCCGCACACCCACGCAGCGATAGGCCGGGCCGGGCTTTTTCTTTTTCGGGCGGCGCGGATCTTCCGGCGCAGCAGGCGCTTCTTCCGGCTGGGCCAGCGGCTCCAGCAGCAGCTTTTTTGCCCCGTCGTGGACGATGTCCGCTCCGTCTGCGTACCGCAGAAGAGCCTGCCGGATCTCTTCGGCCTTGTCTGACACCGGGAACACCCGGCGTCCGCGCTCCACCTTCAGCTCCACGCCGAGAGACTCGAACAGTTCCATCGTCTTGGCCGGCGGGAAAGCCCCCAGCGACGAGAACAAAAAGCGGGGGTTCGTCCGCACATGGTGCAGAAATTCCTCTGCGGTGCAGTCGTTGGTCACATTGCAGCGGCCCTTGCCGGTGACGAGAATTTTCTGAGCCGGCTTTTCCATATGTTCCAGCACCGTCACCTCATGCCCCTGCCGCAGGGCCGCGCCCGCCGCCATCAGGCCGGCAGCGCCGCCGCCTACCACTAAGACCTTCATGTTTCGTTTCCTCCGCTTTTTCTTCTGTCTTCACACTTATTCTAGTTTATCATACCAGAATCGACCGCCAAATGCAATGTAAAAAAGCAGGTACAGCGTTCTGCTGCACCTGCCCGGAAAATTTTGCTTATTTCATGGCCTTGATGGGGTCGAGATACTTTTCGCCCTCCATGACCTCCAAGTGGATGTGGCTCTCCTCGGCGCACTCACAGCTCACGCTGCCCACCTTGCCGATGGTCTGCCCGACTGAGACGGTGTCGCCCTTCTTCACCCTGGCGTCCGTCGTGCCGCAGACCCGCCAAATCCTGCCGGAGGCATCTTCGATGGCGACCACAGGCCCCCACTTGTCGTCCGTGCCGGTCTCCACCACCTTGCCTGCCGCCGGGGCAGTCACTTCCGCGCCCCTGTCGGCGGCGTAGTCCACACCGTTGTGGGTGCGCCAGTCGCCCAGCGTCTTGCTGTAGACCAGCTCATCGCCGCTGTAGCTGTTTAAGACGCGCCCCGAGACAGGCTGCGTGGAGGCAGGCGCATCCGAACTGCTGGCAGGCAAGGACTCGGTTTGCAGCGCGGAGGGTTCGCGCACCGAACCAGAGCCAGACTGCGCACCAGAAGAGGACGCAGCCCCACCGGACGAGCTGTCGGCTTTTGGCACATTGGCCACACTGTTTGCTGCGGGTGCGTTCTGCTGCTGCCATTCGGCTTCCTCCTCTCCGGCGACGCCGGGCGATGTGTTGATGCCCTCGTCGATGCCGGGGGCAGTACTGGACGGGCTTCGCACCGCGTCCAGATCTTGCTTCAGCTCATTGCGCACCGTGCGCACAGCCCACACACCGGCCGCTGCCGCCGCCAGCAGGCAGGCGGTGAGCACCAGCGCAAAGGCTTTGTCCCGCAAAAACTTTCTGAATTGCTCCATCGTTCGTTACTCCAATCCATTTTGTGTACGGAATCGTTTCTTTGGTGGTAGTTTGGAGCGTCAGAGCGGGGTTTATTCATCCTTTATTCGAAAGGATACAAAAAGGCCCCGGATGACCGGGGCCTTACCTGTTGCATTGTTCTTTTTATGCAGCGCAGTCCGGGAAATTCACCACCGTGATTTCCGCCACCGCCTTTTCCACAGTCTGCAAAATATGCTCTATCTTTTCTATTGTATCCGCTGACAGAACAACTTCTCCGCACTGCTCACACTTCATACAGGGGACATTTTTGATGACAACGACACAGTTTTTGAGCTGTACGGTATGAATGGTAGTATCAGGCTTCATTTCGCCCTTGCAGAAAAAGCAGGTCATGTCTTATTCCCCTTTCTTCTTTCGTTCTGTATAAGAGGCATTCCAGTGGTCCAGGTCAGGCCAATAGGCGGTCAATATCCACAGCGCATCCTCATGGATGCCGCACACCACATGGAGCCAGCGGCCCGCCAGATTGACGCCAAGTACCAGACAGGATGGACACCGGTAGTCGTCCGGGCGATATTCGATGATTTTTCCGCTCTGGATAGCCTGCCGAATATCAGCCAAACGGATGCCGCGTTCATAAAGCCGGGCCTGCGAGTGTGCTGTCAGGAATATCTGCCCACTGCAGGATAGTGTGCGCAGGTTTTCAATCGTCAATTCCACGCTCTACCGGCCTTCTTTCTTTTTATTTGATTATAGCATCTCCGTTTCATCAAGTCAATCACAGTGCAAAAGACCCCCATCCGGCGTTCCGGACAGGGGCCAAAAGTCCTATTTAGTTGTTGCGGCTGCGGCTGTTCATGCCCAGCAGGCGGACGACGTAGAGGAAGATGTTGATGAAATCCAGATACAGGGTCAGTGCGCCGTAGATGGAAGCCTTCTCGGCCAGCTCGGCGTCGCCTGCATAGTAGGCGTAGATATGGCGGAGCTTCTGGGTATCGTAGGCGGTGAGCAGCATGAACACCACCAGGCCGATGCCGCAGTAGAGCACCGAGGCACCGAAGCCAAAGCCGAAGAGCGCACCCACGAGGCTGGTGACGATCATGGCCACCAGAGCCATCATCAGGCGGGGCCCCAGCCGGTGAGGTCCTTATGGGTGGTGGTGCCGTACACAGCCATGAGGCCGAAGTAGACCGCCGTGGCGAGGAAGGCCATGACCAGCGTACCTACCGAGAACATCAGGAAGTAGTAGCTCAGGACCATGCCGTTCAGGATGGCGTATCCGAAGAACGCGGCTCTTGCACCGTCGATGGACATCTTCTGCACCCGGGCGCTGAGCATGAACACCAGCGCCAGCTCACCGATGGTAAGCAGGAAGTAAAGCGAATTGACCAGATAGATAAGGGACGTGGTCGCCGTGATATAGGCCATTGCGAAGGTGACGAGCAGGCCGCCGGCCATCCAGCGGTAGGTGCGGGTCATATAGTCCGATGCGCTCATCGAAGGCTCCGCATAGCCGCGGTCATAGTTGTTGTAATCCATAAGGAATCCTCCATTCAAAATCAGGGCATCGACCTCGGCCTTGCCCCGGTCTACGAAATATAGTATACTGCATAGAAATGAACGATTCATGAAAAAGGCTGTGATATTTGATGTCCCTCGGACTTTATCTGCATATTCCTTACTGTTTTTCCAAATGCCGGTACTGTGATTTCTACTCCGCCCCCGGCCAGCGCGGCGTCCCCCGGGCCTATGTGGACGCTTTGCTTCGGGAACTCTCCCGGTTTGCGCCGGACGCGCCCCTGCGGCCGGACACCCTTTATTTCGGCGGCGGAACGCCCAGTCTGCTGGACCCGGCAGACGCCGCACGGCTCATCGCCGCCGCACAGCCCCTGCCCGGGGCCGAGATCACACTGGAAGCCAACCCTGAGACCGTGACCGAAGACTCTCTCCGGGCATTCCGGGAGGCGGGCGTCAACCGCATCTCCTTCGGCGTCCAGTCAGCCCGGGACAGCCAGCTCCAGACGCTGGGCCGCCCCCACACGGCAAAGCAGGCGCGGGCCGCTTTCGCCGCCGCACACCGGGCCGGGTTCGAGAATATCAGCGGCGACATCATGCTGGCCCTGCCCCATTATACGCAGGCCGAGTTCGACGAGACGCTGGAGCTGATCGAGGATGGCGGCGCGGCCCACATTTCCGCCTACCTCTTGAAGATCGAGCCCGACTCCGCCTTTGGCCGGACGCCCCCCGAGAGTCTGCCCACCTCCGACGAGGCGGCAGATTTTTACCTCTACGCCGTCGAGCAGCTGGAACATCATGGTTACCGGCAATATGAGATCTCCAACTTCGCCCGCCCGGGCTATGAGGGAAAGCATAACCTCATCTACTGGGACTGCGGCGACTATCTGGGCATCGGCCCCGCCGCCCACTCCTGCATGGGCGGCAAACGGTTCTACTACCCCGCCGACACCGAAGCCTTTCTGCGGGACGAGGCCGCGCCCGTCATGGACGGCGGCTGCGGTGCGGAGGATTATCTCATCCTGCAGCTGCGTCTGCGCAAAGGTCTGAGCCTCGACGAATACAAAAAACGCTATGGCAGGGAGCTTTCCACCGCACAGCTGGCCTTTGTGAAAAACTGCGTGAAGAGCGGCTACGCCAACTTTGACGGCCACACCCTCGCCCTCACGCCCGCCGGGCTCATCGTACAGAACAGCATCCTTGCCGAGCTGCTGTGAGCCTCAGTGAACAGCAAAGCTCATCGCCGCCAGCACAAAAACACCGATGATGCTGGTAATGCGGCTCACCCTCTGCATCGCGTAATACCAGTCGGTGGGCTCACCGCCGTACACTTCCAGCCCGTGGCGGAGGTTCCAGAACAGCAGCGGGAACCGGACATCCAGCACAAAGAGCACCACCAGCGCCCCGATCGGCAGCAGGAACGCCATGCTGCCCCGGGTCTCCCGCCGCCCGCCGACGGCCACATTATAGAGCCAGTTGCAGCTGGGCCAGAGGTCGGATCTCTGGTATTCGCCATTGACGATGACGTTCACCTCGTCGGCAAGGCCCCCATCGTCTTCCCGCCACAGGATGGCGTCGCCGGGGTCGCCCAGCGCGGTCCCGGTAAAAATGACCACTCCGTCCTGCTCAATTTTTACGCCCGGGTCGCTCATGCCCTCGGCTTTCGATTCGAGCCGATAGTGCCGCGTCTCTCCGTCCATCGTGAACTCCACTTCCGCACCGTTTCCTGTCTGGGCGATCTGCATGGTGTAGGCGGCATACGCATCCTTGCCCGAAAAGCTGCCGTCGGCCTGACGATACAAAAAGGCATCCCGCAGCCAGACCCCCGGGCGGAGTGCCGCCCAGAGATAGAGCACAGCGAGAAGCAGCGCGGTAAGAACGCAGAGCAGGCAGCTCGTCTTTTTCTCCATGGTCAGGCTCCTTTCGTTTCAGCCCAGTTCGATCACTTTCCACCCCAGCTCCCGGATGGCCTCTTGATCATGGGTCGCCAGCAGGGTGGGCTTTGTGCCGCAGCGTGCCTTGAGCATGGCTGCGGCGTTTTTTCATGACGGCGGGGTCCATGCCGGTGAAGGGCTCATCTAACAGAAGGGTGTCGCTCTCGGCCCAGAGAGCGCGCAGCAAGGCGGTGCGGCGCTTTTGTCCGCCGGAGAGCTTCCGGGCAGGCAGAGCAAGGGCCTCGTCATCCAGTCCTAATTGTATAAGGTCATCTCGTATCTGCTCTTTGTATTGTGTTTTGACCTTGTACTGTTCTGCGGTCAGCACCAGCGCCACATTCTCTTCGGCGGTCAGCTGGGGGCAGAGCCTGTCTTCCTGAAAAACTGCGCCCACACGCCCCACGCCCTCCACGCTGCCGGAGGTGGGCGCTTCCAGCCCCATCAGGATGCGGAGCAGGGTCGTCTTGCCCCAGCCGCTTGGCGCCCAGAGCACCGCCGGGCCGTCCACAGTAAGCGAGAGGTTTTCGAAGAGGATTTTCTCTCCGAATCGTTTAGATAGCTTCTTTATTTCCAGTTTGTTGTTGGTTTCACTCATTTTTCAGCCCCCTCTTCGCCCAGAACTGCCGCTACCGCTTTATCCAGCAGCGCGAGGAACAGCTTTTCGAATACGGCGCTCAGCAGGATGATGACGAAGGTCCAGGCAAACAGCTCCCCGGTGGAAAGGGTAATTTTTGCCCGGTAGAGGGCGTCGCCGATGCTGCCGTCCGGCAGGCCGATGACCTCTGCTGCTACGCCGCTCTTCCAGCAGATGCCCAGCGCCACGCTGCATCCCTGCCGGAACGCGGGCAGCACCGCCGGGAGCCAGACCGCCCGCAGACGCCGCCCCAGAGGCAGACGGAACACCTGCGCCATTTCGAGAAGCTGGCGGTCCGCACTCCCGATGCCGGTGCGCACTGCGCTGTAGAGGACGGGCAGCACCATCAGAAAGCTGATCAGGACGGACAGCGACGAGCCGCTGACCCACACCAGCGCCAGAATGATGAAGCTCGCCACCGGAGTAGCCTTGACCAGCTGCATCACGGGGGCGAGAAGGGCGTCCACCCACTCCCACTTTTCGGCGGCTACCGCCAGCACCGCGCTGGACAGAACGCCCAGCCCGAAGCCCAGCAGGATGCGCCCGGCGCTGAAACCGATGCGCTGCCAGAACTCGGCCTGCGGCAGCAGCTCCACCAGCGTGCCGATGGCCTGCACCGGTGAGACAAGAAAGACTTCCTGCCCGATGGCCGCAGCTGCCGCCTGCCAGACGCCCAGCCAGAACACCGACGCCGCCAAGATTTGAATGCGGCGTTTTTTGTTTTATCCATGTATTTCTTTGCTCCTGTTCGTTTTCTCGCTTTCAGAATATCACATCATGTATGAGAATACAATCCTTCATCTTTTCTTCTCTTGACATGAGGGTCATAAAACACTACACTGGAATAAAGCAATCCTGATTCTACGTGCCTCCGCGCACAGCTGGGAGAGATGACCATGCACGATTCCGCTCAGGCCCTCCGGGGCAAAAAGCTCCTTCTGGTGGGGTTCACCCTGTTCTCGATGTTCTTCGGGGCAGGCAACCTCATCTTCCCGCCCTTCCTCGGCGCACAGGCCGGGACGGCGCTCTGGCCCGCTTTTGTGGGCTTTGCCGTCAGCGCCATCGGCCTGCCCATCGCGGGCGTGGCAGCGGTGGCCCGGGCGGGCGGTCTGCCTGCGCTGGCCGGGCGGGTCCATCCCCGCTTCGCACAGGTGTTCGCTGTGCTGGTCTATCTGTCCATCGGTCCCTGTCTCGCGATCCCCCGCACGGCCAGCACCTCGTTTGAGATGCTGACGCCGCTGGTGGGGCGGAGCACACCGGGACAGTTCCTCTACTCCCTCGTGTTCTTTGCTGCGGCGTACTTCGTGGCCCTCAAGCCCGAAAAGCTGACCCAGCGGCTGGGCCGCATCCTCTGCCCTGCCCTGCTGGTGCTCATCGTGGTGCTGTTCGCGGGCTGCATCCTCCGCCCGGCCGCGCCCGGCTACGGCACGCCTGCCGAGGCTTACGCCGCCCTCCCCGCCGCACAGGGCGTGCTGGACGGCTATCAGACCATGGACGCGCTGGCAGCGCTCAACTTCGGCGCGGTCATCGCGCTGAACCTTCAGGCGGTGGGCATCACGGAGGAGTCCGCCGTCCGGCGCGGCACCATCCGGGCCGGGCTCATCGCAGGCGGGATGCTGCTGGTGGTCTACGCCATGCTGACCCACATCGGCGGCATCTCGGGGGCTGTCTTCCCCGGCAGCGACACCGGGGCCGCCGTCCTGACGGCACTGGCCGACGGCCTGTTTGGTCGGGTGGGACAGGTGCTTCTGGCCGCCATCTTCGTCATCGCCTGCTTCAACACCTGTGTCGGCCTCATCGCCAGCGTAGGCGAATACTTCCACGAGCTTCTGCCCCGGCTGCCCTACCCCGCCATTGCAGCCTTCTTCGCGCTGATGAGCATGCTGCTGGCGAACATCGGCCTTGCGGGCATCCTGAGCCTTTCCGTCCCGGTGCTGAACGCCATCTACCCCATCGCCATCATCCTCATCGTGGTGGAGTTCCTGCCCGGACGGTTCCAGCGGACATCGGTCTGGCGGCTGGGCATCCTCTTCACGGCCATCCAGAGCATCCCTGCCGCCCTGCCCTTCGGCCCCCTCTCCACCTTGATGAACGCTCTGCCCCTGAGCAGCCTCGGCTTTGGCTGGCTGCTGCCGGCCCTCATCGGCATCGGCGCGGGCCTTCTGATGTAAGAAAAACTGCCGCACGGCTGTGCGGCAGTTTTCTTTGTTTCAAAGCTTACTTTGCAGAGTTGCGGATCGCCGCCATGACCTTGCGCAGGACGGACGGCTCGGTGTAGTAGAAGTTGTCGTCCGGCAGCTTGCCGCCCACGGCGGCGGGAGAGGCATCGTAGAGCACCTGCAGGTAGGCAGAGATGTCTTTCTTCATCTCCTGACCGTTGCGGTAGACGATGTTGCACTTGGGCAGGGCCTTCTTGGCGATAGCGGCCTTGGCCACCACGCCGACTTCCTCACAGAGGGCGGCGGTGCCGTCGATGTCCTCGTTGGCCGCCTTGACGCTCTTCTGGTAGTCGGTCAGGAAGGCTGCGATGACATCGGGGTTCTGCTTTGCGTACTCGGTGCGCACCACGGTGACGCCGGTGATAAGCTGGGTGTCACAGACTTTGTTCCATTCTTTGGTCAGGTCGAGAACGACGCGGAGGCCGCTGTCCTTCATCTGGGCAGCGGTGACATAGGGCTGAGGCAGGACGGCGATGGCGTCCTTCCTGGCAGCGGCCATCTGGGCCGTGACCTCGGAAGCCTCGCTGTAGTATTCGATCTTCACGTCCTTGTCGGGGTCGAGGCCGTTCTTCTTGAGCAGATAGCGCAGGACGTACTCGGGCGTCGTGCCTTTGCCGGTGGAAAGGATGGTGCGGCCCCTGAGGTCGGCGAAGCTGTGGACGGTATTGCCCTTCTCCACGACGTAGAGGACGCCCAGCGTGTTGACGGCCATGACCTGGATGCCGCCGTTCGTTTTCTGGTAGAGGGTCGCGGCGAGGTTGGCCGGGATAGCGGCCATGTCGAGTTCGCCCTTGATGAGCTTCGGCACGATCTCATCGGCAGCGCCGTAGAGCTGCAGGTCATAGTCGAGGGAAGCAGTGCCGTCCTTCTCCATGCTCAGCAGGTTGACGAGGCCCATGGTAGTGGGGCCTTTCAGGCCGGCGATGCGCACTTTTGTGCTCGTCCTGGCCGATGCGCCGCAGGCCAGCACGCTGACCATCAGCACCAGCGAGAGCAGCAGAGATGTCAGTTTTTTCATAGGATTTAGCTCCTCACTTTCATTGGGAGAAATTTTCCCGCAAAAAATTTGCAAAACCATTTGCTTTACGCCCTCAAGTTTACTATAATAAGAGAAAAAATACCGTTGCATACGCAACGGAATCGCAGAAGGGCGGTGAGGGCCCGGGGAAAACCTCACGGAATGGGTATGGAAAATTATCTTCCGCTGTTACAATCCACCTCTCTGTTCGCCGGGCTGGAAGCCGAAGCGCTCCGGGTCCTGCTGGGCGAAGTGGGGGCCGTAGTGCGCACCTACAGCCGGGGCGATACCCTCGTGCTGGCCGGACAGCCGAACCGCCGGGTGGGCGTGGTGCTCTCCGGTGCCATTGAGGCCTATCATTCCGCCGCCAGCGGGGCGCGTCTGCCCATCAGCCAGATGGGGCCGGGCGGTGTGTTCGGCGACGTGCTGGGCGGCTCGAGCCTTTCCAGCCCGGTGACGGTGGTGGCCTCGGCCCCCTGCGAGGTGCTGCTGGTGCCTTACGAGAAGCTTCTGCTGCCCGGGCCGACCCGGCCCGCCAGCGGGTGCTGCAGAACCTTGTGCGCACCATCAGCGACAAATACTTCCTGCTCTCCCGCCGGGTAGACCTGCTGCTGCTCAAGAGCCTGCGGGCCAAGGTATGCGCCTACCTGCTCAGTGAGGCCGAGGTGCATCACAGCCTCACCTTCACCATCCCCTACTCCCGCATCCAGCTGGCCGACTACCTCAACTGCGACCGCAGCGCCCTCTCCCGGGAGCTGAGCCTGATGCAGCGGGACGGCCTGCTCGAGACCTATAAGAGCAGCTTCAAGCTGCTGGAACCGGACGCGCTGCGGCGCATGGTGCTGTAACAGCCTCTCCCGGAGGGAGAGCCTTATATAGAAGGAGAACTTCATCATGTCCAAACCGATTTTATGGATCGTCATTCCCTGCTACAACGAAGAACAGGTGCTGCCCATCACGGCCCCCATGTTCCTGAAAAAGATAAACGGCCTCGCCGCAGCGGGCCTTATCAGCGAGAAGAGCCGGGTGCTCTTCGTCAACGACGGCTCCCGCGACGCCACCTGGTCCCTCATCCAGAAGTTCGCCTCTGAGGATGAGCACTTCATCGGCATCTCCCAGAGCCGGAACCGCGGCCACCAGAACGCCGTGCTGGCCGGGCTGATGGAGGCGCTCCACAGCGGCAGCTGCGACATCACCATCTCCATCGACTGCGACGGTCAGGACGACATCAACGCCATGGATGAGATGGTCAAAAAGTATCTGGACGGCGCCGAGGTAGTCTACGGCGTGCGCAGCCGCCGGGATACCGACACCTTCTTCAAGCGGTTCACCGCCGAGGGCTTCTACCATGTGATGAACGCGCTGGGCGCGGACATCGTCTTCAACCACGCCGACTACCGGCTCATCAGCACCCGGGTGCTGGAAAGCTTCGCCGACTACCGCGAGGTAAACATCTTCCTGCGGGGCATGGTTCCGCTGGTGGGCTACCCCAGCGACACCGTCTACTACGAGCGCCACGAGCGTCTGGCCGGCGAGAGCCACTATCCCCTCAGCAAGATGCTGGCCCTCGCCTTCGATGGCATCACCAGCCTGTCGAACAAGCCCATCCGCCTCATCACCGGCGCAGGCATCGTGGTCAGCCTCATCAGCTTCATCGGCGTCATCTGGGCCATCGTGCAGGCTATGCTGGGCAGCGCCGTGGCGGGCTGGGCCTCCACCATCTGCATCGTCTGCTTCATGGGCGGCGTCCAGCTGGTGTGTCTGGGCGTCATCGGCGAATACGTCGGCAAGATCTATATGGAGACCAAGGCCCGCCCCCGCTACATCATCAGCGAGCGCACATGGGCTCCCTACGAAAGGAAGTATCACGGATGAGCAAACAGAGCTGGAAAGGCAGCACCCTCCTGAACCCGGAGCCGCCGGTGCTGGTCTCCTGCGGCGGGCTGGATAAGCCCAACCTCATCACCATCGGCTGGACCGGCACCATCTGCACCCAGCCCAGCATGGTATCCATCAGCGTCCGCCCCGAGCGATACAGCCACCACCTCATCAGGGAGAGCGGCCAGTTTGCCATCAACCTGCCCACCGAGGCACTGGTGAAGTCGGTGGACTGGTGCGGCGTCAGAAGCGGCCGGGACTTCGATAAATTCGCGGCCTGCAAGCTCCATTCTGCCCCCGGCTCGGTGCTGACGGACTGCCCCATCCTCGAAGAAAGCCCCGTCAACCTCGAGTGCAGGGTCACGCAGGTCATCCCGCTGGGCAGCCACGACCTCTTCCTCGCCGAAGTGGTCGCCTGCGACGTGGACGAGAGCCTGCTGGACGAGAACGGTAAGCTCTGCCTCGACAAGGCCAGGCTCATCGTCTACAGCCACGGCGAATATCTGGCTCTGGGCAAAAAGCTGGGGACCTTCGGCTACAGCGTGCGGAAGAAAAAGCCGACGCGGAAGCCCCGCAGATAATACTATGAAAAATGGGAAGCGCAAAAGCGCTTCCCATTTTTTTATTTCTCGTCGAGCAGATCACTCAGACATCTGACCGTCCGGCCATGATAGCCCGTGACCGTCTCGGCATGGAGCAGACTGCTCAGCACACTTTCCTCCACGCACTCGGCCACCGCCCGGAACAGCGGATTGATGGCGTCGTCGTGGACCATCCCCATCGGCAGAATGGCCTTTTCGGAGTAGTGCGGCACCCGGTTGGCGGTGGTGAAGGCAATGACGATCTCGCCGGAGCCGTTGCCGCAGAAAGAGCCGGTGCGGGACAGGCCCACCAGCGCCCGGTGGCAGAGCCGCCGCAGCTGGCGCTCACTCAAGGGGATGTCCGTCGCCAGCACCGTGATGATGGAGCCCTTGTCCTCGTGGGGCGGGATGTGGGCGTCCAGCAGGCTCTGGATGGGGGTTCCTGCCACTACGAGGTCATCGAAGACGGCGTGGTTGGAGAGCACCAGCGCACCGATGGTGTACGTTTTCCCGTCCAGCTCCACCACACGGGAGGCCGAGCCGATGCCGCCCTTCAGGCCGTGGCAGCGCATTCCCCGGCCCGCGCCCACAGCGCCCTCGGCGAAATCGGCGCGGCAGTCGGCCAGCGCAGCCCGCACATTTTCTTCTGTGACGTGGAGGCCCCGGATGTCGTTGAGGCCGCTGTCGTTGCACTCGCAGACCACCGGGTTTACGCTGCCGGTGGTCTCGCAGATGTCGGGGTTCTTATCCAGCATATACTTCACCAGCGCTGTCTCCACAGTACCTACGCTGAGGGTATTGGTGAAGAGGATGGGCGTTTCCAGCGTCCCCAGCTCGTCGATCTGGACAAGGCCGGTGGTCTTGCCGAAGCCGTTGATGACATGGCTGGCCGCCATCACTTTATCGTGGAAAATATCGCCCTGATGGGGCATCAGCGCGGTCACGCCGGTCTGGACGCCGCCGTCCGCCAGTGTGCAGTGGCCCACCGTCACGCCCGGCACATCGCTTATCTTGTCCAGCGGCCCGCAGGGCAGTTTGCCCACCCGGATGCCCCGGCTCTTCCATTTTGCTTCGATTCCCATAAGTATTCTCCTTGCAAAAATGCCTCCTCCCCACCAGACGGAGAGGGCTGATTTTATTCTTTCTCGTGCTCCACCTTGCTGATAGCACCCAGGTCGTAGGGCGTATTCTGGTAGACGTAGTAGTTCAGCCAGTTCTCGTACAGCAGGTGTGCGTGAGCACGCCAGCGGAAGAGAGGCGGCTGCTCGGGGTCGTCGTTGGGGTAATAGTTCTTCGGCACCGCGATGGGCAGGCCCTTGCCGACATCCCGCTTGTACTCGGCGTCCAGCGTGTACTTGTCGTACTCCGGGTGGCCGGTGACGAAGATCTGCCGTCCATTCTCGGTGCTCATCAGGAAGGGGCCGGCTTCGTCGCTCTCGGCGAGGATGCGCAGGGCCTTGCAGTTCAGCACATCCTCCCGGCTGATGCCGGTGTGGCGGCTGTGAGGGGCGTAGAACACCTCATCGAAGCCGCGCACCAGCGGGTTCGAGGGACGGGTGACTTTATGCTCGAAGACGCCGAACATCTTCTGGTCGAGAAGCTGCTTGCGGATGCCATAGTGGTAATAAAGTCCCGCCTGTGCGCCCCAGCAGACATGAAGGGTGGAGTAGACGTTCGTCTCACTGAAGTCCATGATCTCGCACAGCTCCTGCCAGTAGTCCACCTGTTCAAAGTCTATTTTCTCCACAGGCGCACCGGTGATGATCATGCCGTCGTAGCGGTTGTTCTTCACCTCGTCGAAGGTCTTATAAAACGCCTCGAGGTGGGCCGCAGAGACATGGGTCGCCGCATGGCTGGCCGTCTGAAGCAGGGTCATGTGGACCTGAATGGGCGTATTGGCCAGCAGGCGGGCGATCTGGGTCTCGGTGGCGATCTTGGTCGGCATGAGGTTCAGGATGAGGATCTCCAGCGGGCGGATGTGCTGGGAGAGCGCCCGTTCCCGGTGCATGACGAAGACGTTTTCCTCGTAGAGGGCATCGTAGGCGGGAAGAGTCTTGGGGATGATCAGCGGCATAGCATCGTTGCTCCTTTTGACGGTTTTAGCGGGAAATTTTTATCTGCATCCGGAGACGCTTTTTCACGGGAAGGGGCCGAAACCGGCAGATGGCGCTGACCGTGTTTCTTATCGCAATTTTCAAAAATAGTGCCTATCAAAACGGCATATTTGCGATATGCAGTTTGCGGATGTTGCTTGTGCATTAAAAACGCAAACTGCTATAGATCTTATCCAGCGCCTGTGCAATATCGGCGATGAGGTCTTCGCTGCTCTCGAGGCCGCAGCTCATCCGCACCAGCTCAGCAGGCACACCGGCAGCGGCCAGCTGCTCGTCGTTCATCTGGCGATGGGTGCTGGAAGCCGGGTTCAGGCAGCAGGTGCGGGCATCGGCAACGTGGGTCTCAATGGCGGCAAGCTTCAGCTCCTTCATAAAGGTGCTGGCGGCTTCGCGGCCGCCGGCCAGGCCGAAGGAAACGACGCCGCAGCTGCCGTTCGGCAGATACTTCTCCGCCAGTGCATGGTAGGGGCTGGACTCGAGGCCGCAGTAGTTGACGTAAGCCACTTTCGGGTGAGCCTCAAGGAACTTTGCGACGGCCATGCCGTTGGCGCAGTGGCGCTGCATCCGGACGTGGAGGCTCTCAAGGCCGAGGTTCAGCATATAGGCGTTCATGGGGGACTGCATCGAGCCGAAGTCGCGCATGAGCTGTGCGGTAGCCTTGGTGATGAAAGCACCCTCTTTGCCGAAGCGCTCCGCGTAGGTGATGCCATGATAGCTCTCATCGGGAGTACACAGGCCGGGGAACTTCTCGGCGTGGGCCATCCAGTCGAACTTGCCGCTGTCCACGATGGCACCGCCCAGCACAGCGCCATGGCCATCCATGTACTTGGTGGTGGAGTGGGTCACGATGTCGGCCCCCCACTCGAAGGGGCGGCAGTTGACCGGCGTGGGGAAGGTGTTGTCCACGATGAGCGGTACGCCGTGGGCGTGTGCGGCCTTGGCGAACTTTTCGATGTCCAGCACGGTGAGGGCAGGGTTGGCGATGGTCTCACCAAACACGACCTTGGTGTTGGGCTGGAACGCGGCATCCAGCTCTTCCTCGCTGCACAGCGGATCCACGAAGGTGGCGGTAATGCCCATCTTCTTCATGGTGACGGAGATGAGGTTGAAGGTGCCGCCGTAGATGGTGCTGGACGCCACGATGTGGTCGCCTGCCTCGCAGAGATTGAACAGCGCAAAGAAGTTGGCAGCCTGACCGCTGGACGTCAGCATGGCGGCGGTGCCGCCTTCCAGCTCGCAGATCTTTTTCGCCACCATATCGCAGGTGGGGTTCTGCAGGCGGGAGTAGAAGTAGCCGTCGGCCTCGAG
>ENA-OQKC01000264-OQKC01000264.1-human-gut-metagenome-genome-assembly--contig:-NODE-264-length-23167-cov-5.284766_pt1 | contig 23167 bp, 22 predicted proteins | sample MGYA00242774_ERZ504790 | MGnify/ENA primary metagenome ERZ504790 (study PRJEB26092, sample SAMD00036419) | human gut metagenome | host: Homo sapiens | study: EMG produced TPA metagenomics assembly of...
AAAATGTATGCATATCCATATGATTAAACCAGGTTGCCAAAGCACCTAGAAGATCATGATCTGTTGCATACCAGTAATACGTTTTTCCTCGTTTTTACATTATTGATTTCTCATTGATTGAAACCTCTTTTCTTCGTTTTAATAATGAATAAATACAGGATCTCCGATCTTCGTCAGGTTATATACAGATCTTGCATCTGATAATGTTAAGTTAACACATCCATGAGATCCATTCGTCTTATAATACGTTGGTGACCTAGCTTCCCCAGTCTCCTCTGCTGCTGTAATGATATCCTGTTCCTGTCCACATGATCCTTGTCCAGTATCTTGTTGGAACACTGTAATCCGCACCTGTTAATGTCTTTGTAAGTTTCTTCTCTTTGATGTCATAAACACCGGTTCTTGTGATACGATCTGGTGTTGCTTTTCCAGTGATACAGGTTGTGCTGAATACAAGTTTTCCTTTCTTGTAGACGAAAACTTCCTGTGCTGACAGGTCAACTTCACTGTAGTTTTGTGTATCCCAGTCGTTTTGCTTGTTCGTATAATCCATACGATATCCTTTGTGGCTGTAGACTGGTTTTAAGCTTGTAAGTAAAGCCTGTTCATTCTCCTTGGAAGGTTCTTTCTCATAAGCTTTGATCGCAGATTCATCTGGTGCTTTCTTTAACGCTTTCATTGTCTGTGCGATAACTTTATCATAATCGATACGCCATCCATAGTCTCCACCACTGACTTTGATCTTCTTGCCAGAATGTGTTTTAAATGTTCTTGCGATTCCCTGTGTCTTGTATTTTAAGCAAAAGCTTTCTAACCATTTCTCGACAGCAGGCTGATCTAATTTTACAGTATGTCTCTTTGTGTTTACTTTGATGCAGTCTTTTAACGCATCTGGACCTAATGTTTCTTTGACATCATTGCCCATATCCCACTGAATGAAATGTAATAAATACTCATTGTAGGTTGTCTGCATCTGTTTTAATTCTTCATCATCATGATACAGACCAGGCTTTTTATAAACGTCCGGATTCTTCTTTTCATCTGTCAGATTCAGTGTGTTACTTAAAGACTCTATGGATTTCTCTACTGCGTCATAAAATGCTTTACGGTTTAAGTAATTTCCTTCATTTTCTTTCTGGATTACACCGTATTTCTTATCTGCAGAATATACGATCGTTGCATCCACTGGTTTTGTGATCTTATATGTATCACTGCCTTTGATCAAAACGGATTGTTTTAATTTGGCCTTTAATTTCTGCTCTGATAATGCAACTGCTGTCACTTTGGTTTTTTTGCCACCAAAGATCGTTGAAAATACACTTTGGCTGTGCTGTTTTTTGTAAGCATCCTTTACATGCGATTCTGTCTTAAATGCAAGATCGATCTCCTTACCGGAAATCACTTCCTGTCCGTTATTTCTTCCCTTGATCTTTAACTTGTAAGAATCAATGGATTTCTTTACTTTCTTCACTGATTCTTCGTATGTCATTCCTGACACATCAACTTTGTTAAATGTACTCCCCGGATACCAACGGTTCTGATAATGGGCATGGACACCGATAGCGGCTGCTATTAAAACAACCGCTACGGCACCTCCTATGATTCCCCCTTGTTTCTTTGTAATCCTCATATTGATTTCTGCCTCCAAATACGACTCTGTGATGGATTATTCATAGAGTGGATATTTTTCTGTTAATCCTAATACTAATTCGTTTGCTTCATCAAGTTTCTTGTCTAATAATGTCAGACGAATAGCTTTTGCGATCACTTTCATATCGTCTTCTTTCAGTCCACGAGTTGTAACAGCTGGTGTTCCAAGACGAAGTCCTGATGTTACGAATGGAGATTTTGGATCGTTTGGTACAGTATTCTTATTACATGTGATATGTACAGAATCCAGTACTTTTTCAGCTTCTTTTCCTGTCAGATCATATTTCTTAAGATCTACTAACATTAAGTGGTTGTCTGTTCCTCCAGATACGATATCGAATCCTTCTTCGATCAGTGCATTTGCAAGAGTATCTGCATTCTTCACAACCTGTGTCATATATTCTTTGAATGATGGGTCTAATGCTTCTTTGAATGCTACAGCTTTACCAGCGATCACATGCATTAATGGTCCACCCTGGATTCCTGGGAAGATTGCTTTGTTGAAGTTGTATTTTTCGTTCACTTCATTGCTGCACATGATCATTCCACCACGAGGTCCTCTTAATGTCTTATGTGTTGTAGTTGTTGTTACATGAGCATAAGGGATTGGGCTCTGGTGTAATCCTGCAGCTACTAATCCTGCGATATGAGCCATATCCACCATTAAAACTGCCCCAACTTTGTCAGCGATCTCACGGAAACGTTTGAAGTCGATCGCTCTTGCGTATGCACTTGCACCAGCAATGATCATCTTTGGTTTGCATTCTAATGCGATTCTTTCTACTTCATCATAATCGATGAATCCTTCATCATTAACTCCGTATGGTACGCAGTGATAGTTCTTACCAGACATGTTGACTGGGCTTCCGTGTGTTAAATGTCCACCGTGGTCTAAGCTCATTCCCATGTATGTATCTCCGACATTCAATACTGCGAAGAATACTGCCATGTTTGCCTGTGCTCCAGAGTGTGGCTGTACATTTACATATTCGCATCCAAATAATTCTTTGGCACGTTCTCTTGCAAGATCTTCTACCACATCTACATACTGGCATCCACCATAGTAACGTTTTCCTGGATATCCCTCTGCATATTTATTTGTTAAATGACTTCCCATTGCAGCCATAACAGCTTTGGAAACAAGGTTCTCTGATGCGATCAACTCAAGATTTGTTCTCTGTCTTGTTAATTCGTTTTCCATTGCTTCTGCTAATTCTGGATCGTAGTTCTTTACTTCGCTAAAATCAAACATTGTTTTCTCCTTTATATATTTATGTAAAATAATATTGTGTCTCGTATGTTGTGTCTTATTCTTATGATCATTCGATCACTTGATCTATCTGATTATTCCTGGAACTGTTCTTTTAATGCTTCTACTGCACGTTCTACACGGCTTTCTTTGATCAGAACAGTAATCTTGATCTCTGATGTGTAGATTAAGTGAATGTTGATTCCACGATTATACAGTGCTTCAAACATCTTAGAAGCTGCTCCGCTGTTAGACATCATTCCAGCTCCGACGATAGATACGATTCCGACTTCTTTATCACTGATGATATCTTCGTAATCTGCTTCATCAAATGCTTTCTTTAATGTTTCAACGGCATGATCTGCTTCATCCTGTGCTACAACGAAAGAAATATCTTTATTCTCTCCACGTCCGATGGACTGAAGAATCAGTTCCACGTTGATTTTTTCTTCTGCAATGGCACCAAAAACTTTTGCTGCGATTCCTGGCTGGTTTTTGATTCCTTTGATTGCGATCAGTGCAACTTCAGAGTTAGACTGAACACCGCTAAATAACATTTTCTCCATCTGATTATTCCTCCTCTGGTGTTGAAAGTTCAATTCCAAGTTCTTCTAGCTGTAATGTATCAACCGGTCCTGGAGCCTGTGTCATCAGGCAGGAAGCATCTTTTACTTTCGGGAAGGCGATGACATCACGAATGCTGTCTTCTCCTGTTAACCACATAACAAGACGGTCAAGACCATAAGCTAAACCAGCATGTGGTGGTACTCCAAATTTGAATGCATCTAATAAGAATCCAAAACGGTTGTAAGCATCTTCTTTTGTAAATCCAAGAGCTTCAAACATCTTCTCCTGAATATCATCCTGATGGATACGGATTGATCCACCACCAAGTTCTGTACCATTTAATACGATATCGTATGCTTTCGCACGGACATCTCCTGGTCTTTCATCAATGAATTCAAGATCTTCTTCAAATGGCATCGTAAATGGGTGATGCATTGCTGTGTAACGATTCTGTTCATCGCTCCACTCAAGTAATGGGAATTCTGTAACCCATAAGAACTTATACTGGGATTTGTCGATCATATCGTACTGTTTCGCAATGTGAAGTCTTAAGTTACCAAGTACATCAAAGACAACTTTGTCTTTGTCTGCGGCAAATAGTAATAAGTCTCCTGCCTGTCCATCCATTGCTTTGATCAGTGCATCCATCTCTTCTTCTTTCATGAATTTAGCGAAAGATGATTTCACTGTTCCATCGCTCTTTAACTGAATATATGCAAGTCCTTTCGCTCCGAAGTCTTTGGCGTAGTCAACGAATCCATCGATCTTCTTACGTCCAAGATCTCCTAAACCTTTAGCGTTTAATCCTCTTACGGATCCACCATTCTCTAATGCTCCTTTAAATACCATAAAGTCGCATCCGGCAACTGTATCGGATACATTCGTAAGTTCCATTCCAAAACGCATATCTGGTTTATCAGATCCGAAACGGTCCATTGCTTCTTTATAAGTCATGCGAAGCATAGGAAGCTGTACATCAATATCTAATACTTCTTTGAAGATCTTCTTTAACAGACGTTCATTTACATCGATCACATCATCGACATCAACAAATGAAAGTTCCATATCGATCTGTGTAAACTCTGGCTGGCGGTCTGCACGTAGATCTTCGTCACGGAAACATTTTGCGATCTGATAGTAACGGTCGAATCCAGAGCACATTAAAAGCTGTTTAAACAGCTGTGGTGACTGTGGAAGTCCGTAAAATTCTCCTGGATGTACACGGCTTGGTACAAGATAATCTCTTGCTCCTTCTGGTGTACTCTTTCCTAAAACTGGTGTCTCGATCTCTAAGAATCCTTCATCCCCTAAGAAGTTACGTACCATTCTTGTTACATCATTACGAATGCGTAAGTTTCTCTGAAGATTTGGTCTTCGAAGATCAAGATAACGGTATTTTAAACGAAGTTCATCTTTGACTGTCTGATTCTCGTCAATTGGAAATGGAGGAGTTTCTGATTCTGATAAGATACGTAATGTATGTACCTTGATCTCGATATCTCCTGTCTTCAAGTTCTCGTTGATCGCTGCACTTCTCTTCTCTACAGTACCTACTGCTGCAACGACATACTCACTTCTTAAAGAGTTTGCCTTATTATAGTCTTCCTCAGATAATACTTCCTGATCAAAAACTAACTGTAAGATTCCTGAGCGGTCTCTTAAGTCCACAAATATAAGACTTCCTAAATTTCTTCGTTTCTGTACCCATCCCATGACAGTGACTTCTGTTCCGATAAGTTTGTTGCTTACCTCTGTACATCGGTGGGATCTGGCTAAACCTGACATTGATTCTGCCATGATATTTCCTCCTTCATCCTTTTCACTTTGTACGAAAGGCAGAGCCCGTATCTTCGGTTCTGCCTTATATATTCTTTTATGAATCTTTTCTTACAAGGATCTGTTCGATCTCTGCAGCGTAAAGTACGTGATAATCCTTCTCTGGATACCACTGTTCATCTAAAGATTTATCAACAAATCCTTCTGGATCCATTGGCTGAGAATATAACTTCTTACAGATCAGTACGATCTTTGCTTCCTCAAAAAATGGAATTCCATTCGCATCTGTTGGTGTCAGACGTGTCTTCGCGATCTTGTCTTCATCTCTTCCAGATACACTTCCAAGATAGCTTAAATCCTTCTTAAAAGTATCATCATAAAAAGATAATGTAAATGATTCTGACTGGTCAATGAATTCTTTTGTATATCTTTGTGGTCTTAAGACTGTCACAGCAACATTCTTACCCCACATAACACCTAAACCACCCCATGAGGCAGTCATTGTGTTAACTTTTCCTTCCTGATTCTTTGCAGTAACAAGCATCCATTCCTTACCAATCAGGCGAAATACGCTTTGGTCGAAATCTTCTGGTGCCACGATCGCATATTCACTCATGCATGTTACCTCCTTTCTTGTAATTATTACTCATTATATATGATTTTGTCAAAAATGTCACGAACTAGTATAAGAAAGCATGATTTTATTTTAAACAATCTGCGATCTTATCAAGCGAAATGGTCGTAACTTCTCTTGTTTCCATATTTTTGACATTTCCTTCATTCTTCGCTAATTCGTCATCACCAATGATGATCGTATTCTTGGCATTCAGCTTATTTGCATATTTCATCTGTGCTTTTACGCTTCTTCCAAGATAATCTGTTTCTACGACAAATCCCTGATCACGAAGATCTACAACGATCTGGTAAGCTTTTGCTTTTGCTTCCTGTCCAAGAATTCCTACATAAAGGTCAATATCTCTTGTGCATGGAAGATCTACTTTCTCTTCTTCTAAGAAATAAAGGATTCTCTCTACACCCATACCAAATCCAACAGATGGCATAGAAACTTTTCCATCGATCTCATGAACAAGATTGTCGTAACGTCCACCACCACATAAAGTAAATCCATCTTCATTTACAAATTCGAATACGGTCTTTGTATAGTAGTCTAATCCACGAACGATTTCTGTATCAACTTCATATGGAATATTTAATGCATCTAACAGACTCTTTAATTCTTCAAAATGTGCTTTACATTCATCATCTAAATAGTCGATCGTTCTTGGTGCATCTTTGACGATCTCTTTGCATTCTGGAACTTTACAATCAATGACACGTAATGGATTCTTTTCCATACGTTCTCTGCATGTAGGACATAAATGTTCTTCATGTTCTTTTAAATATGCTAATAATGCTTTGTTGTATTCTTTTCTACAATTTTCACATCCAATGCTGTTGATGTGTAATTTTGCATCTTTTAACCCAATTTTCTTAATAAAAGTGGATACTAATGTGATCAGCTCTACTTCTGCTAATGGACTTTCCGCTCCGACAAATTCAACTCCGAACTGGTGGTGCTGTCTTAATCTTCCACTCTGTGGTTTTTCATAGCGGAATGCTGGTGTGATATAGAACATCTTGATCGGCTGTGGCTCATTTGCCAGACCATTCTGTAAATATGCACGGATCGCTCCTGCTGTTCCTTCTGGTTTTAATGAAATGCTTCTGTGTCCTTTATCTTCAAATGTATACATCTCTTTCTGGACAACGTCTGTTGTTTCTCCAACACCTCTCTGAAAAAGCTCTGTATGCTCAAATACTGGTGTGATGATCTCGTGAATATTATAGGATGCGCATAAATCTTTGAAAATATTCTCTAAATATGTGCGCTGGTCCATATCTTTTCCAAACCAGTCTTTTGTTCCTCTTGGTGCCTGTGTAATCATTCTTGTTCCTCCTCAAATAATTCATCCAGATTGCCTTTTTCCATCACAGTTTCCATAACTCCGTCTGAAAATGCGACTCTCTGGAATGCTAAAAATACTTTCATATCAAAATTCTTTACTTCATCGATCATGATATCAAGTGCAGTCTCAACATCAAATCCTTCTCTATAATCCCTGTTTGAGATCAATGCTCCGAAAATATCACATACATGCATGATCCTTCCAACCAATGGAATCTGTTTTCCTACCAGATTATGTGGATAACCGGTGCCATCATAATGTTCATGATGATATAGAACTGCGTCTAAAACCGTCTGGTTATAATCGTAATCTGCAAGGATCGCATATCCAATGGATGGATGCATTCTCATATATCTTGTTTCGTCAACAGCCAGAATCTCATCTTCCACTTTCTCATTCATATAGAAATTAAGTCTTACTTTCCCAAGATCATGTAACATTCCTGCAACCGCAAGATCATAACACACTTCTTCTTGTAATCCTAATTCCTTGCCAACAAGATAAGCCAAATTACTGACAATGATACCATGACTGATCGTTTCTTTTATATCCGCATGGATCGGTGTCTCAATATCTGTTCGTCCATAACTGATTGCCATAATCAAACTCCTGTTTATATCATCTTTAATTCTTTTCTATGAATGATCTCATCAATTCGTGTAATGTATTGCTTTATATCTTTAAGATTTTCGATGCGGTCCACCTGATGGTTTTCCTGATGGACGATACTTTGAAGATGACCTAGCACAACTGCTATAATATCATGTAATTCCTCCATAATCAAAATATTATAGAGACATTCTTTTCCTTTTTTGAAAAACCGACATCTCAAGGTTCCCTGGAATGTTTTCTGCCGGTATAAATAATATGGTTCCATATTCATATCTCTTGCACATGAAGCGGCATAAGATACCATCTCTTCACTCGCTCCAAAGTGATATGTATCTTTCATTCGATTCAATCTCGATGAACGCTTGACTGCAAGTGCATGAACCGTTAAACTCTCTGGATTAAGTTTTTTGATCTCATCTAAAGTATAGGAAAGTTCTTCCATGCCTTCTTCTGGAAGCCCACAGATCATATCCATATTAATGTTATCGATCCCAGCCTGTCTCGCAAGATTAAATTTCTCTTTGATATCTTGTGCGAAATGATTTCTTCCAATGAGTTTTAATGTCTTATCGTTCATTGACTGTGGATTGATACTGATCCTTGTCACACCATATTTCTTTAGAATCTTTAATTTCTCGAAATTCAAGCTGTCTGGCCGTCCTGCTTCCACAGTGATCTCCTGGATCTTTGAAAATGGGAATCTCTTATTAACCTCATATAACAGATATTCCAGATCTTCTTCTTTTAAAGATGTTGGTGTTCCACCGCCAATATACATCGTCTGAAGTTCTTTGTGCGCATAAGTCTTCGCCACAAAATCCAGTTCTTTCAATAAAGCTTCAAGATAGTCTTGTACAATATTCTCAAATTGATCGATCGAATACGATGTAAAAGAACAGTACAAACATGTGCTTGGGCAAAATGGGATTCCTATATATAGACTGTATCCTTCTTTGTATGGAAATGCTTTTAACAGTTCTTTCTCTTTCTGAACGGTTTCTGTACATAATCTTGCTTTTTCTTCGGATGCCAGATAATCCTTTTGAAATCTGTGAATGATCTCTTCACTGCTCTCACCCTTTTCATATCCATCAAAAGCAATCTTTGTCGGACGAATCCCAGTCAACGTTCCCCATGGAAGCTGTTTGTCTAATGCTTTGGAAAACAACTGATAAATTCCTTGTTTCATCCGGTTTTTAAAAATCTTCTTATTTTCATAATCACCAAATAACTGGATTTCATCTTCTAACTCGCCCTTTTTATATAGATTCATGACGATTTCCTGATCTTTATAATCCACGTCCAGTATAAAATCATAGATAGAATCAACGTGATCCGTCAATTCTATCTTCTCTCCAAGCATAAATGCCAATATTAAACTTCGAATGTCATATTCATAAATGGTCTTGTTCTGAATTAATCCAATCATAATCTATTGCAGAAACGGATTGCATCTGCTTTCCTCCTCGATCGTCGTTGGTGGTGTATGACCGGATAGTACCTTTGTCCATGGTGGGAGTACGAATAATTTCTCTCTGATCGCTGTCAGAAGATCATTCAAATTGCCTGTCGGAAAGTCTGTTCTTCCAATGCTCATCTGGAACAGTGTATCTCCAGAGATCAGCCATCCATAATCTGCAAAATAATAACATACTCCACCTTTTGTATGTCCTGGAACATGGATACATTTTACCTTTGTTCCTAATACATCTATGATCTCTCCATCTTTCACCAGATGATTCGCTTTTAATGAGAGATCCATTCCCATCATCGCTCCGAGATTGAGCTGTGGATCTGCCAGAACATCTGCTTCATCTTCATAAAGATAGATATCAAGATCTGGTTTTTGTTCCATCAGATATGGAAGGGCCATTACATGATCAAAATGCCCATGTGTCAGACATACGCCTGCCAGTTCCATTCCATCTTCTTCTAATGTATTCATAATACGTTCTCCCTGATCTCCCGGATCAAAGACGAATGCCTGATTTGTTTTTGTATTCTCAACAATATAGCAGTTTGTCTGCATCTGCCCAAGACAGATTGTTACCATCTTAAGAGGTCTGTCAAGTCTTAATGTTGTTTCGCTCATATTTTCACCTATCCTGCTGTTCTTTCTATGTCGATCACGCCTTCTACATTCCTGATCTTCGCAATAATACGGTTCAACTGCTCTACGCCTGTAATATCAAAGGACATACTAAGCGTTGCTCTTCCTTTCTTATTGTTTGATACGTTGATCGTTATGATGTCAATATCTAATTCTAAGAAGATCTTTGATACTTCTGCTAACAATCCCTTTCGATTATTGGCATAAATATTGATCTCTGTCGTGTAAGTCTGTGTTGTATCTGCTTCACTTACCTGCCATTCAGCTTCAATAAGTCTTGCCCTGTCAGATTCTGGCATATTCAGAAGATTCACACAATCTGTTCTGTGAATCGAGATTCCTCGTCCTCTTGTAATAAATCCAACGATCTCATCTCCTGGTACTGGATTACAACACTTTGAAAAACGAACAGCAACATCATTCGCTCCACGTACAACAATTCCTCCTTTGGATTTCTCATCCTTTTTCTTCTCTGGATTCGCTGCTGCCTGTGCTGCTTCTGTTGTTTTCTGCAAGATCTGTTCATCCGTGATCTTTTGTTTCTGGATCTTACGGTCTTCTTCCTGCATCTTATTGATAACCTGGCCTTCTTTTAAACCACCATGTCCAACAGCTGCACATACAGAATCCCAGTCTTTAAATCCGTATTTTAGTTCAACCTTCTTAATGTATTCAGGTTTCATGAGTTCTGGGAGCCTGATGCTCTTGCTCTTACAGTATTTTTCTAACAGTTCCTTACCTCTGACGATATTCTCTTCCTTGAACTGTCGTTTAAACCACTGATTGATCTTACTTCTTGCCTGTGCTGATTTTACGATTCCTAACCAGTCTCTGCTAGGTCCTTTTGAATTCTGTGATGTAATGATCTCTACACGATCACCATTCTGCAAATGATAATCAAATGGTACCTGTCTTCCATTGACCCTGGCTCCAACCATCTTATTACCGACTGCACTATGGATTGAATATGCAAAATCGATCGGTGTCGAACCATTCGCAAGGTTTTTGACATCTCCATTCGGTGTAAAACAATATACCTGTTCTGCAAAGAGATCCAAGTTCGTCTTCAGCAAACTTAAAAACTCTTTGTTATCATCCATATCACGCTGCCATTCCAGCACTTCTCTTAACCAGCTTAACTTCTCTTCTTCTTTGTTAAGTCCCTTGGTATTGTTATTTTCTTTATATTTCCAATGGGCTGCGATACCATATTCAGCAACACGATGCATCTCAAATGTACGGATCTGAATCTCAAATGGATGTCCTTCTGGTCCAATCAATGTTGTGTGAAGTGACTGATACATATTCGGTTTTGGCATAGCGATATAATCCTTGAATCTTCCTGGAATCGGTTTATACATCTCATGAATGATCCCAAGTGCCGCATAACAGTCCTTAACCGTATCAACCTTGATCCGGACTGCAAATAAGTCATAAATCTGATCGATCGTCTTATGCTGATTGACCATCTTCTTATATATACTGAACATGTGTTTTACACGTCCATCAATCTCTGCCTTAATTCCAGCGTGGTCAATATGTCCTTTCACTTCGTCAACGATTTCTTGAATGAACGCTTCTCTTTCTTCCTTTGCAGAATCAAGAGAGCGTTCTAAATCTTCATAAACATCTGGTTTTAAATATCGAAGTGCCAGATCATCTAATTCAACTTTGATCTTGGAAATACCAAGACGATGTGCGATCGGTGCATAAATATCCATCGTCTCTCTGGATTTCTCTTTTTGCTTCTCTGGACGCATAAACTGCATGGTACGCATATTATGCAAACGGTCAGCAAGTTTAATCAGGATCACTCGGATATCTTTTGCCATTGCAAGAAACATCTTTCGTAAGTTCTCCGCCTGAACTTCGATCTTGTCTTTGGAATAGCTTAATTGTCCTAACTTTGTTACGCCATCAACTAACTGGGCAACTTCTTCCCCAAAATCTCTTACAATATCTTCATGGGTTGTTTCCGTGTCTTCTACTACATCATGAAGCAGTCCTGCCATAATCGTTTCTTTATCAAGTTCTAATTCTGCCAATATGATCGCAACACAAATAGGATGAATGATATATGGCTCTCCAGACTTTCGTTTCTGTTTCTCATGTGCCTTATATGCTACTTTATAGGCACGTTCTACAGCCTCAATATCTTCTTCATCATAAATGCTTTGCATGGTTGTGATCAGCTGTCGTTTCAGTTCCTCAGGCGGTGTGAAACTATCTGGACTGCTGATATCCTTCTTTACACGATTAATGTTTGTTCTGCTTTCTTGTTTCATGCACGGATACCTCTTGTTTCTTTTGATTATTTTTTAAGCTTTGATTCGCAGTAAATACAGCGATATACTTGGTGTTCTCTGTCTGTCAATTTAAACACATGATCGATTTCTTGTTCTACAGATGTAATACATCTTGGATTCTTGCATTTTGCAATATTCACGATCTTCTCTGGAAGTTCTACTTTGTGTTTGGACTTTACACTGCCATTTTCAATGACACATACCGTAACTTCTGGATCTATATAACCTAAAACATCAAAGTTCACTTCAAATGCATCTGAAATCTTAATGATATCTTTCTTACCCATTTTGCTGCTTTTTACATTCTTAATGATCGCAACACTGCAATCTAACTGATCTAATCCAAGACTATTATAAATCTGCATTCCGCGTCCTGCACGGATATGATCTAATACGATTCCATTCTTAATGCTATCAATGTTCATCTGCACTTACCCCCAGTAATTCCATGATCAATGCCATTCTTACATGTTTTCCATTCAATACCTGTTTAAAATAGCAGGCTCTTGGATCGTTATCAACTTTTACAGAAATCTCATTCACACGAGGTAATGGATGTAAAATAGAAAGATCTTTCTTGGCGATCTTTAATTTATCCATATCTAAGATATAGCTATCCTTCAATCTTACATAATCAGCTTCATTAAAGAAACGTTCTCTCTGTACTCGTGTCATATAAAGAATGTCAAGCTGTGGCATCACATCTTCCATCTTATCAACTTCTGTAAATGTGATTCCTTTCTTCTCAAAAACATCTTTCTTCAGATACTCTGGAATCTGGAGTTCTTCTGGAGAAATTAAAATATAATTGATTCCTTCATATCTTGATAATGCTTTGATCAGAGAATGCACTGTTCGTCCAAATTTTAAATCTCCACAAAATCCAATCGTGAAATTACTTAAACGTCCCTTTTCCCTTCGAATTGTTAAAAGGTCTGTCAATGTCTGTGTTGGATGATTATGACCACCGTCTCCTGCATTGATCACAGGGATATTTACATACTGTGACGCTACATATGGTGCTCCTTCCTTTGGATGACGCATCGCAATGATATCTGCATAACATTCAATGACTCTTGCTGTATCTGCAACACTTTCTCCTTTAGATGCAGACGATGAATCAGCAGAAGAAAATCCAAGAACACTTCCCCCTAATTCAAGCATTGCTGCTTCAAAGCTTAATCTTGTTCTTGTACTTGGTTCAAAGAACAGCGTTGCTAATTTCTTGTGTTTGCACACTTCCTGATACTTCTCAGGATTCTTTGCGATGTCATCAGCGCGGTCTAATAATCTATCAATATCTTCCACGCTTAAATCCATCGGATCAATCAAATGTCTCATTACATATTCCTCCTAATGGTTTGTCCTACCTTCAATTCTACATTTTTAGGCACCTAGTGTCAATTCTTTACTTCTGATTTTAGACGAAGAACGCCCTTGTCTACCATAAAGACTGGTCGATACGATAATTTTGACTTTCTAAGTCCCTCTTCTCCAGCATCGTCTTCTCTGTTCACATATTTGAAATCTTCCATCTCATGGATCACAAACTGTTGATTGATCATCGGATAAGCTCCTTGGATATCTGCAAAAGCTTTTTCAATATGAACGATAAATGTATCTTCATTTGATGCACGTTCACCGATTGAAAATCCTACGACCTTTCCTTCCGCACGCAGAACACCTCCGACAAGTCCTAATTCTTTATAATTGATCACACAATTTTTAGAAACGCAGATCTCGTCATGTTTCTCTATATCTTCTGGATCACAGTTTTGCATCTTCCATTCCATCAGCATTGCCAGTACTTCTAGCTGGTTTTCATCGGAAAGTGGTTCATAGGACCATTCATGATTTTCTTTAAAACGATTGATGTGATTTCTCTTTCCATGAAGTTTCTTTCCTGATAATGTTGCGAGTTTTTCTCTGTCATAAATATATTCTGAGATATCTCTGTCATATTCAATCTCATAGATATCCCCAAACATCTCACGAAACTCTTCTTCCATCTCATGAGTTACACCATGTAATACAAACGGAATCTGTTTTTCTTTGCAATCATCCATGAAATATTGCAACACTTTCTTTTTATCTCCTTTTCCAAGTGGATAACAAAAAGAACCTCCCTCCTCATCAGTATGAGATACAAATAATCCATCTATGATCGCATACTTTACTTGATAAAAAGGACTCCATAAAATAATATTCGCTGTTGCATAATCACAACTTCTTGTATCATCTGCTAAGATACATCGGTCAATTTCTTCCTTATCTTCAATCGTTGGTGTTTTAAACTCCATCTTTGTCAACTCCATTCTAGTGTTTTCTCGTAATACTTTTATTTGTGATATGGCTGATGATTCAAAATCCGATAAGCACGATAAATCTGTTCTAATATGATCGTGCCTGCCAGCGAACCACTTTGTGTAAATGACGATACATGAAATGGCTTTGCTTCCTCTGATCCTAAATCTCCAATATAAAAATGAAACTTTGAAATTACCCTGTACAGAACTTTCATTGATCAGTTTTGCAAGCCCCGGACTTGTCATACTGTCTCTTCCAGGCAGGATATGATAATGTTCTCCCGGTTCTTTTAATATTTTCTCTACTTGTTTTGCATTCTTCTTATATACTACAGAAACTTTCGCGTATGCACCAAGACGTTTTAGATACTCACCCATTGCTTCCTGATACATCTTAGGATCCTGTGATTTCTTCTGCAGAATATAAATTTCAAATTTCATCATATCTTTTAATTTCCTTCAAAAAATTGTTTTAATTTTTTATCTTGTTTTAAAACCAGCTCATATCTTTTGTTGATCTGTTTTGTAAGTTTTTTAATTTCTTTGCTATTCTGGCTTTCTTTTTTTGCATCTGTGATCTCATCCGTATCATGTTTTTGATTATTATAGATACAGAATGTATCCCCTTTCTTCATCACATAATACGATGTCATCCCCGGTGCAAGTGTTTTAATCTTGCGGATCTTCATCTCATATGTTACATAAACGATATAGGATTCATCGTCTGCTCCTTGTTTGATCAGATATGTAAGATTCTTATATTTCTTCACATACTGATGGATTGCCTTTTGATCCTCAGTTAATTCATTCGCATCTTCTACCATATTCTTAAGATTTTCCAGATCATTTTTCTGAACTCTCTCATAATATGTTTTCATAAAATTCTCAACTGCTTTTTTCTCAGTCTCTGAATCTTCCTTCTTCGTTTCCGCTGCATCATTTGTTTCTCTGATCACGCCTTGTGAGGTATTCTTTTGTGTTGTTTGTTGAAAAATCTTTTCATTTGTAAGTCGTTCTTGTTTCATCTGGTCCAATTTCGCATATGCCAAAAAAGCTGCAATAAAAAATAAGATCCAGCTTGTAATGATAACAACAACTGTAGATTTTCTAAGCTTCACGCACATCCCTCCAATCCACCTACAGCTAAATTTACAGTATATTATACCTTACCTTGCGAAGCAAGTCCAGTCCGAAGGACTATGCATTCACGAATGCCCTGCGGGTATACCGTTATCGAGCGGAGCGAGTCCAGTCCGACCCCAAAATATCTCTTGCTATTTTTTTGAATATGTTGTAATATAATATAGCCTATGCACCAGTAACTCAGTGGATAGAGTGGCAGCCTCCGAAGCTGTTGGTCACGGGTTCAACTCCCGTCTGGTGCATTGCTTTATCTAGATAAAATCAACGAATACAATTTAATATCGTCTTATAAGAGACTATAGATTTTACTGTTTCTGATTATTAAACAGCAAGGTCTATCGTCTCTTTTTTGTTATTAAGGAGGAATCATTTTATGGATCAGATGTATATGAAAAGAAAAACCAATTTTACCATTATTACTATCAATGGCTCTGCCAATGGTAATCTCAATGTTTGTAAACTCATTGTATAACATCATTGACAGTATTTTCGTTGCCAAGATCAGCGAAGATGCAATGACCGCATTATCCCTTGTATATCCAGTACAAAATCTGATCAACTCAATTGCAGTTGGATTCGGTGTTGGAATTAATGCAGTCATTGCAATGTTTCTTGGTGCAGGAAAAGCAAAGGAAGCCAATAAAGCTGCAACTCAGGGATTGTTTTTAAATGTCATTCATGGAATTCTGCTTACGATCGTTGGATTAATGATCATGCCATCATTTCTTGCAATGTTTACGAATGATCAAACTGTTATTGGGATGGGATTACAATATTCAACAATTATATTAATGTTTTCAACAATCATTATGGCAAGTATTTCCTTTGAAAAGATTTTTCAAGCAGTTGGAAATATGGTGATCACTATGATTGCTTTAATGACTGGCTGCATTGTAAATATTGTGTTAGATCCACTTTTAATCTTTGGAATTGGATTCTTTCCGAAACTTGGAATTCAGGGTGCAGCACTTGCAACAGGTATCGGACAAAGCAGTACATTGATCCTTTATCTGATTGCATATGTATTACGCCCAATTCATGTAAAAATCAGAAAAGATTACTTAAAACTAGAAGCTGTTTGTGTTAAGCGTTTATATGCGATCGGAATTCCAGCAACTTTAAATATGGCACTGCCATCTTTCTTAGTATCTGCTTTAAATGCGATCTTAGCATCATTTTCGCAAACATATGTTGTTGTGCTTGGTGTTTATTACAAATTACAAACATTCTTATATCTAACAGCAAATGGAATGATCCAGGGAATGCGTCCGATCATGAGTTATAATTATGGAGCAAAGGAATCAGCTCGTGTTCGTAAGATTTATCTTATGACGTTTGAGATTGTTGTTGGAATCATGGCTGTTGGAACGGTTATTTGTTTTGTGATGCCACAGACACTGATGAGTATGTTTACAAGTAATCCTGAAACATTGACAGAAGGTGCGATCGCACTCCATATTATCTGTGCAGGATTTATAGCTTCTTCCGTTTCTGTTGTTTCTGCAGGTGCGTTTGAAGCGTTAGGAAAAGGTATCCAGTCTTTTTTGATTTCATTTTTACGTTATGTTGTAGTGATCATTCCTGCTGCATTTGTATTAAGCAAAACAGTTGGAGTGCATGGTGTATGGCATGCTTTCTGGATTGCTGAAATCATTACAGCTGTAATAGCTTTTATTCTTTATTACCAGTTGATCGGAAAATCAGGAAAAATTAACTAAATTTTGACAGATTGTAAAGAAACGCTTACAATAAACAAAAGAAAAAGGAGAGTAAAGTTTATGGGACATATATCAACCGTTGAAGTTCGTTATGCAGAAACAGATCAGATGGGAATTGCTCATCACAGCAACTATGCCGTCTGGTTTGAAGTTGCCAGAACTGATTTTATCAAGGCTGCTGGCATTTCTTATACAGATGTAGAAAAAGAAGGAATCATCACTCCATTAACGAGTCTTGAATGTAAATACAAAAAAGCAGCTTTCTATGAAGACCAGTTACAGATTCATGCAAGTCTTACAAAGCTGTCTCCAGTTCGTCTGGAATTCTCTTATAAGGTTACAAGAGGTGGGGACCTGATCGCTACTGGAAAAACAACACATGGTATGGTGACAAAAGATTTAAAACCGATCAACGTAAAAAAAGAACATCCGGAAATTTACCGAATGTTCGAAAATGCTTTGGATTAAAGATAACTTAACTGCTCAATTAGAATTAACCGCATTAGTTGATGTGGAAATGTCATTCTACTGAAACTTAATTTTAATTTTCCTTTGGATACAACCTTTGGTGATAATCCGAGGGAACCACCAATAATAAATGTGATATTGTTTATGGACTCCTTGTTCCACTGATCCCATTTCTTCTGGAATTGTTCGGTGGAGTAAGGAGTTCCTTCTATACAGAGAGGAATTACGAAAGATCCTTCTGGAATCTTATCAAGAATTCTTTGACCTTCAATTTCTTTAATCTTTGATTCCTCTTTGTCACTGGCATTATCTGGTGTTTTCTCATCAGGGAGTTCTATGATCTCAAAATTATATTTTTTACGGATGATCTTTGTGTAATGATCGATCAGTTCTCTTAAATATGTTTCTTTGATTTTTCCGACACAGATCATTTGGATTTTCATGTGTTTCGATACCTTTCTTTATAACTTAATCAGCAATTCCCAATAGCCTTTGTGACTGCTGCCAATTCGTCTAATTGCCTCTTGTTTTTTCATCTTATTTAAATAATATTTTACTCTATCCACTGTCCATCCTAATTCCATTGCTATTTCTTTCTGACTTAATGCTGGATTATTTTGAATCACTTGTAAAATTTCGTGATCATTTTTGGTTAATTTTATCGTAGTTTGGGTAGTAATTTGGGTAGTAGTTTGGGTAGTAGTTTGGGTAGTAGTTTGGGTAGTAGTTTGGGTAGTAGTTTGGGTAGTTTTTGATTTTTCTTCTCTTCGATACATATTCACTCTAAAATCACCATCAAAATCAATTAATTCTGGTTTTTTTAGACCATATTCTTTACATTCCCTAAGAATTCTTGGTATTCCGGTTCCCCATTTTTCGATAATTTTCATATACGCAAATGCATTGGCTATCGCTGGATTTCTTAGTCTTGAATACCCTTCAATCATTTTCTTTATTGATACCGTATTTAAAAGCATACCAGGTGATGTTACCTCTAACCGATCATCAAATATCGCTACCTGTATATTACCTGGTTCCAGATAATTACGATGAGCAACTGCATTGGCTATTAGTTCCCTTACACTATTTATTGGAAGTTCATAAACATCTTGCCGATATATTCCTTTAATCTGCATACCCATATTAATCTTTTCTAACACATACTGAAAAGCTAATTGTACCTGATCTTGAATCGGTCCGCTGAACTCTCTGCGATCCACAAAATAAGCTCTTGTTTTCCCTTTAAATACTGCACATTGAATTGTTGGTTGAATTTGCATTTTCCCTGTCAATAATGCATAAGCATTGGTAGGAATAATTTTCCCATTATCTTCTTTCAAAATTCCCCACGTAATCAATATATTCTTTGTAACATCACGTATTGCTGCTTTCTCTTCATCATTCCATGTATTTTCAATTGCTATTTTTTTCATTTTGTCACATAAATCTTTTATGTCATCTTCATTAATTTCAAGATATTCACATGGCTCATTATCAAAATATCTATTTTGTCTGGTAGCTATGCCTTTGTTGTGATAATGTACAACGATGTTTTGTCTCATCATTTTTAAAAGCATAACTACAAAAAAATCTTTGTAGAAAGCACCACCTTTTGCGTTAGGAGTTACATAACAAAGTTGTGGCACTATTAATTTTGTTTGTTTCCTAATTTGTTTTAGTTGCTTATAGAACTCTTTCAGTTTTCTTATTCCTCCTTTACCAATATCATCCAGATCTTTTGCTAATGCAAGATTTAGATAATGACATTCAAAGGCATTATTTATAATTTTACTGTCATGTATATATTTTCCTACCATGGATGCACCATGTACTGGTGGGGGCATGTGGAGGATAAATAGGACTTTGCTATATTTTGTAGATTTGTTCATATTCAAATTGCATTTTTTCTATAGAAAAATTTGTTTTCGCATACCCGTATGCTATGCTTGCGTATTCCTCATAATACGTTGTGTCTTCTAAGGATAAAATTAGTCTGATAAAATCATCCACTTTGTTGTCATTTACTTTTAAAGGCCATGTTTCAGGCAATGTGTCTTTTAAACCGGGGCAGCTATTGATAATGGTCGGCGTGTGTGCCAAACTTGCCTCGATAGGCATTAAGGCAAGGCCTTCGTGATTTGAGGGCATAAATAAATAATCAAAATCTCCTATGTATTGGTTCAGTCCGAAAATCTTGTCATAAAGAGATGCATTAGATAGTGGCTCTAAAGCCTTGTGTACTTTCTCTTTCATTGAGCCATTTCCCACAACGTGAAAGTAAAACTTAGGATTGTCTTTTAATGCTTTTACGACTTCTATCAGCTGATCTACTCCTTTTTGATATTCCAATCTGCCGGCAAATAAGATATTTATTTTGTCCGCTATGATGTGGTTGAATTTTTTCTGTTCTACAGATTGCAATCCATTGAATATGATTTGTGGTGTCTCTCCATAAATATGCTGATAACATTGTTGTGTTGACTCGCTGATGGCTATATTGGCATGCTTTTTAGAATAAAAATATTCAACTTTTTTGCCTATTTGGGCCCATTGATTCCATAGCTCTGTGTTGTGGATTGTTCGTACATATTTTATGGATGGAAACATCCAACCGAATATTTTGTTCCATAAGTATATGCTGAGGTCTGGAATTTCTGTATGTGTATGGATTACTTGTGGTTTCCATTTTAGTGACAGATATACAAACCATAGAGGAAACAATAAAATAGCGATTTTATTGTTTGTAATATGCGAACGGTGGAAACAAATACCGCAATCATGCAGTTCTTTAATGAAAGCCTGGCTGAATTCTCCGTTTCCACGTACTACTTCCACAAGATGATATTCCATCCCTGTAGTTTGTGACTTGGCAATGTTGACAGCTACTCTTTCTGCCCCTCCTATATCAAAATGAGTGATAATGTGGAATATACGCATATATTAGTAGTTTTAGTGTTGTATATAATCCAAAAACTTTTTAGCGGTTGATTCCCATGTAAAATATTCTATGATTCGTTTTCGTGCATTTTGAACTTTTTTACCGGAGAGTATTGTTTGGGCTATTTCTTCCACTGAGTTGCATAGGAACCCACTTCTCCCGTTTTCTATGATACAGTCTGGGCCGGGTGCATGTCGCGCTACTATTGTTACATTATGGTACATTGCTTCAAGAATTGCCATTCCGAAAATTTCATTGGGGTTGAAATTTATCACATAATCAGCAACTTCATAATATGCATGGAGTTTTTTCATTTGGAAGTTTCCCTATGAATAATATATTGCTATATTTCTCACTTGACTTTAATTTGGCCATATATTCCTCTGTTTGCATCCAAAGAGCTCCTGCATGCACTAATAAGTATTTGTCTCCTAATCTTTCTGCTAAGGGAAAAATATCCATCGGATGCTTGTCCGGTCTTAATGCACACACCAAGAATACGATACTTTTATCTTTAGGTAATTTCAGTTCTGCCCTTTGTCGCTCTTTAGAGCTTGTCGCCAATGGAATAATGTCTGTGTCTAAGCCTACAGGAGCCCATTCTGCACTTGTCACCCCTTTTTGTTTTAATTCATTTACCACAGTTGGAGTTTTACAAAAGACTTTTGTCTTTTTGAATGCGGAAAAATTTCTGCTGCTTAACTTGTCCATTATCCAGCGTGAAATAGCTTTAGGCGAAGAGCTATGCACTGTACCTACGTAGCAATAATATTTCAGATTATGTTTCAGGCAGAAACTCACGGCTTCCGGTACACAAAGCAAGTTGTCGCTTTGCAAGTGATACACATCGATGCCAAGTGTTAGTAGTAATGAAAAATCAGGCCATACGTGATGTACAAACTTTCTTTTATAGGGCAAATACACTTTCTTAATATTGGAGGTCGTGTTTACTTCCGTTCCGCAGCGCCTGTCTTTGGGAGACATCCAGTACACAATCGTTGTTTGGTGTCCCATTTGTTCCAAGGCTTTTGCCAATCCGATTTCTTGGATGTTATAACTTCTGGTAGTCCATTCCCCATAGTCTAAATGAATATATCCAATGTTCATTTGTTTCAAAGTTTATAACGCTTTAGTAGATGTTTAAAATGCATCATAATGTTGCAATACAGAGCTATGCCTCTTGAGTATTCTTTTTAAGAAGCCACAATTCTATTCTGTGCAGTATGCCTTGAGGAATAAAATGCATCATAGCTGTATAGTAAGGTTGGGAATAGACAGCAGCTTCAATGTCTTTACTTTTTAAGTTTTGGCTTTTATAATTAGAAATTAAATCAATAATCCAGCGTGTCCATCTGCGTTGAAAAATATTCGTTGTTTCTTTGGGAAAGTTTTGTAAATTAAAAACATTACTTATATTCGTAAATACTATTTGGTAGTCCAATCCATGCTGTAGAGCCCGTTTTCCTGTAGCGCTGTTTAAGTTTTGTCTATAATAATATACAGGTGTATTTATAGCCAATAAAATTGTGTATGTATTGATAATAAGACAAGCGAAAACATAAAATCCTCACACGTTTTCATACTTTCAATTAAAACGGATGTGATGTGTTTCTATAATATTTCTATTAAAAAACTGCACAGCATTTCGGCAAAAACGGCGCGGCATCGCAATGGATGATCCGCGCTGTTCGTTTTAGAAAGAAACTTAATGACCGACTCACTTTGACCGTTTCTCGAAAGCACTTGTCTGTTCCGAGGATTCCTAGTGCTTAGGGCCTAATTCAAAATAATCATGTGGTTGATGAGTGCATCCCGAATGGATCCCCTCAACCGCAGGACCCTATCCATAAAAAAAGGAACAAGGAGACTTTCAAATGCAAAGACGAGAACTCGTCCGTACCGGTCTCTTCGGCGTCGCCGCTGCAACTGCAGGCGCCGCTCACGCCGCACAGGACGCAGCACCGGCCAAAAAAACGTCTCTCAGAGAACTGGGATGTCGTTGTTGTAGGAGCCGGCTTCGCCGGCATGTGCGCCGCGCTTGAAGCAGCCGAACGAGGCGCAAAAACGGTCCTTCTGGAAAAGATGAACCGTCCCGACGGCGCCACCGTTTATTCATCCGGCTGGATTGCTGCCGTTGGGAGCCGCTTCCAGAAAAACCACCCTGAAGACTCTCCGAAAGCCTTCTTCGAAGACATGATGCGGCTCTCGCATCAGCGCTCTGATCCGGAACTCATCAAGGTATACGCTGAAGAGTCCGGCGCAGGCATCGATTGGCTTGCCGATCACGGCACCCCCTTTTATCTTTGGGAAGGTCTTCCTGCACGGAACTCTCACGCTGTCTGATCAGCCCGGGAGAA
>ENA-OQKC01000265-OQKC01000265.1-human-gut-metagenome-genome-assembly--contig:-NODE-265-length-23142-cov-3.966022_pt1 | contig 23142 bp, 33 predicted proteins | sample MGYA00242774_ERZ504790 | MGnify/ENA primary metagenome ERZ504790 (study PRJEB26092, sample SAMD00036419) | human gut metagenome | host: Homo sapiens | study: EMG produced TPA metagenomics assembly of...
GCTGTTTCAGGTAATCTATCTGGGCATGCACGCTGTTCGGCTCCTTCTGCACGCCTTTTGCGCGGTATCCCGCCTTCTGCCACATCTTGATACGGTCCGGCTCCGCAGAATCGCACCACATGCGCAGGCGCTTGTTGAACTGCCCCTCCGCCAGCCGGATGATCTCGTCCGTGTCCATCTCATACACGTACAGTTCCCGGCATAGATACAGATCACCATCCTTAAAGCCAACCTCACCGATGCAATTGGCGTGATTGAATCCGAAATCCTGTGCATTGACCATGTAATCGAATCGTTCCGGTGAACAGTCAAATTCTTCGACAACATAGTTTTTGAGGATCAGTCCGGCGACCTCGCCCCATTCCCCCAGGCCATACACCCGATACCCCTCTGGATCCACTTCCTTACGCCGCATCATACGTCTTCGGTAGGCATCATCGATAAAGCGGTTCTGCTCGTAGGTTGACTGATGTGTCAGAACATCCGGATCTGACCGGTCAAAGAACACACGCTTAATCCAGTGGTACGCCGATACCGGGTTGAACGTCATCCGGATCTGATAGAACTGTCCATCCGGCAGTTCACCACGGAGACGGTCATCAATGATCTCGAAGTCCGCCTGCGTAATTTCCGTGGCTTCTTCGATCCAGACATCCGTCAGCTTGCCACGTTTGAATGTAATGGATTTCAGTTTTTCACGCTGCTTTTCATCGTTGACGCCTCGGAAAATGATCTGATTGCGGTTGATTTTACACTCCACAATCATGTTGGAGCTGTTAATATGCCAATATTTCTTGTACTGCTCCCCAAACATGCGAAAAATAGCACCTTGCAATTCTGCAAAAGTGCTATCCCTGTTGGTCACGTCCGCCTTTCGAACGCATAGAAGATTTCTTCCCGGATCCTGCATCAGCCGCAGGATATAATTCTGCGCCGTATCAACACTCTTTCCTGATCCAGCAGAGCCTTTCATAACGATATATCTTTTCCGGGAACGGTCAACTTCTTTGAAGCCCGGATTCATCTGGACGTTTATATTCATCCGGAATCGTCCTCCCCGTAGTCAATCGTGATGTTGAGATCCATATCGGTTGCCACATCAACTTTCTCTGTATACAGTCCGTATCGCTTGCCGAGAAGCTCCGCAGCCTTTAAGCGCTCTTTCTCAGACGGTGCCTTTTCGATGGTTCGTGCCTCGGAGCAGCCGTCGCCGGTTCCTTCAACTACAATTTCTGTGGAACTGCTTTTTCCGCGAAGCACGGAAGTCAGATACTCTATTACTTCCTGGGCGTCCGCCGTCTTCTCGTTGTGGATCTCTTCCATCCGATCAGCTATATATTTTTTAACGTTAACATTAGTTAACAATCTGCTTGCCGCCGCTTTAGCTACTTCATCACTTTTCACGCCTTTATACACTGCTTTATATGCCCGAGTGGCGTTCAAATCACTCAAATATTCATCGCAAAACTTTTTCTGTTTTTCCGTCACTCAAGCTCACCTCATTTCTGCACGCAAAAATTCCCCGCATCTCTGCGAGGAATCCTTGTATAAGAGTAACAAATCGGAGAATCTCCATCCACTGGAGAGTTGGAACGGCAGGATTCGAACCTGCGCCTCGTGCCGGCGTCTCTGCGCTCTCCTTGAGCTACGTTCCAATAGCACTTCCTACCGTTTTTTGTAGTTATGGCACTACATAACTATAAAATTCAAGCAGGCCTTGTCAATCTCTCTAAGGCGGTGCATCGCTCTCAGTTCAGATGTCTGGGGCTTCGTTCAACACCGTGCATCATTCGGGCTTTTTCCACGGGCTGATGCCGCCCAATCAGCGGCCAGACTGTGACACCTGACCGCCGCTCGCCGCTCAAAATACATTCACAAGGAGGTTAAAGAAAAGATGAAACCCTTCCTGCCGTTCTTCCATGATACACTATAACATTTTGAATCGTAACATATGTAACAAACGTTAACAAAGTTTACTCTTTCTCGAAAAATCTTTGAAATTCCATTTTTCACACTGCCCTCCGTAGCTTTCCGCCCCAGTTTACTTGCCACCTGGCTCCAGCTCATCTCCTCGAAGACTCTGTACTTGATGATCCGCTGCATCCTCTGTGGAATGTGGTTCATCCACTGCTCCACTTCCGTTTTCAGTTGCTGGGCGTTCTCCCGGCGTTCTTCCAGGATCTTTTCCTCGTGTCGCAGTCTACTATCCTCCTCATAAGTGAACGCTGTTCCCGCGATCTTGAAGTGCTGCGGGTTGTACGGAAATCCGGATTGCTCCGGACACGTTTGTCTGCACGATTGTCTGCCTTTTCTTTTTTCAGCCGTCTAATGTCCTTTTCCGTCTCTTTGATCAGCTCGCACGCGTCTATGTACTGCTCCAGAACCTTTTTCTCCATTGGAATCACCTCCCCATGTATGTTCTCTTCCGGTTGTTCTGTCTCTCATTCTGATCTCAACCAACTCCAAATGCGACACGTTCAAAACCTCCCGTACAGCCTTGACCACACTCCAGATCTGTCTCGGCAGGCGGGCGGCGTTTCGAATTGCCCTGTCCGCTGTCGGATCACGATAGCCTTCACTGTTCATATTCAATCCTCCTATTTTACGCAAATCTCAACTGCTCCTGGCTGTCATCAATGTTAAGGTTGGGCACCCGCACTCCTACTTTTAGATACGGGCAGTTTGCTTCTACCAGCTTTTGCGCCATGATCGGCACCACGCTGTTCCCAATCCGCGCCACCTGCTTTGCAACCGGGTAACTTTTGAAATTATAATCTCGGTTAATGATATAATCTCGTGGGAATCCCTGCATCAGTTTCAGTTCTTCCGGCTTCAGCATCCGCAGAAAAATATCGTAGATGATATATTTCTCGCCTTTGATGTCTAAAATCACATTTACCAGTCCGAATCGGTCTTTTGTCGTGATGGTTCCCAGCGGCCGGTCGAGCATCTGCCCGCATCCTGCCCCGTAATATTTGATCAGAAACGCAGATACCAGTCCAAAATGCCCTGGCGAAGTCGTTATGGTATGCAGTGGCTCGTCACATCCCTGCCCGATGCCGGATTTATAATATTTTGTGATGAATGCAGTTACCAAGCCGTATCGATTTGAAGTGTCGATGGTCTTGATCGGCTCCGTCAGAAGCTGTCCTCTGGAATCTCCGTCTCGTGTCTCGCCGTGGTACTGAATGATAAATGCCAGCGCATCCTTATCCTTTACGATATATGGAGCAGGCGCATCGGTAATATATTTCTTAATCCCGTTAGCTATACGCTTCTGTGTAGCCTCCGCCAACGGCTTTTTCCGGTTAAAGATCGATGTGCCTAGGTCTGACCAGTCAATATAATTTCCGCATTCTTCCCAATGCCTCAAGCTGATCTTTGACGTATTTCCGCAGGTTGACCTTGAAAATATCCTCGGTCAGATGCAGCGTGTTCGGGTGATTCGTCTTATGGATCAAAATGGCGTCTGGATCGTGATTAATCGCAATATCTACCGGTCTCCCCAGTGCCATCTCAATGCCAACGGAGGCACCGCCTCCGCCAGCAAAACAGTCAATAATCAGACCTTTCATTGTTTGACCCTCTTTTCGAGAGCTTCTTTTAGCGCCGCGATGACTGTATAGTCTAATGGGCTAATGCTTTCTGGTTTTTCTGCTTGTCTAAACTGTAATTTTAAAACCTCACTTCTCAGTGCACTTGCGATCTTAAGCGGCTCGAGTGGATCGGTTATATTATCTAAGTACTGCGTCTGGCACGCCCGTGCCGTCTGCATGGCTTCCGCGCACTCTTCCGGTGTCCCGATATCTTCATATGCGCTAAGCTTTTGAAGCACCATAAATGTGATTTCGTAAAATAGATCATAAGTTCTGTACGGATGCAATATAGCATCATTTTTGCTTTTCAGGCTATATCGCGACGGCGAAAACGCCTCTCCCGCATCCGTAGTCAAACGACTTTTCATAAAATTGTTTTCTTTGATATTTTTCATTTTTTTCTTTTGCCCCGGCCGGAGGCTGGCTCCTTTCTGTTTATTTCACGCCACACCGATACTGGCACTGTCTCGTGCAACCTGCACAACATTGCCGTTCGCATGGTTCAATTTCAGCTCCAGATGCAATTGCATCCAACATTCTATTCTTTGCTTCGATCAGCTTGTTACAGCCTGAATCCGTCATATACTGACAGTCGAAAATATTCTTATCGTTTCTCCCCATTGCACATGCTTCGCATCCGATCCGGTCTTTCAGCGTGCATTTTAGGTATCCATCTTGAAAATACTGCACCGGTGCTCGTATACAATCTCCTATCTCTGCTCCCTGATATTTTACGAAGTGTTCACAGTATGACACTGGGTAAAAAGTTCCACCCCTACACCAATGCGCCTGCTCCCCAGGAAGATTCCAATTTGACCACTGCGTCCGTGGTGAACGTTCAGGGAATGCTTTGTTATAAGGCTCTTCTTTCGCCCTCTTATCGTCATAGCATTCGCCTTCCGGGCATCTGCCGCTCCACCAATACAAGCATTTTTGACACACGCAGCTACCGCAATGGGGAAAACTACCGTACCGAGTTTTTAAATACTCGCTCATAGTAACTTGCTGCATTGTCATTTCTTATGTTTCCTGTTCCACTCGTTCAGATATTCCATCTGTTCATCGTCCTCCCGCGGATCCTTCGGATGTTCTGGTCGGTTCAGCAGCCACGCTGCTGCTCCGATTACCAGCGCACAAAATACTACTATACATTTGGTAGCAGTGTTAAATCCTCTCTCTGTACTCTTGTGATGTATGAATATTGTCCGCAATGTGGGCATTTCTCCGTTTTAATTGTCAGCCCTTTTCCGCGCACAACCTCCGTGATTGTAACTGTCGCCCCTTTCCCTATCGCTACGCCTGCCACATTTCTTATATCGCGTTCCAGCGTTGCTTTTCTTCCTTTCAGCATTTCTCCAGTAAATTTTCTCGGTATCATTTTTCTTTGTCCGTCCTTTCATGTTTTTTCTTCCATGCTTCCAAGTATTCCATCTGCTCCTGATCTTCCCTCGGATCCTTCGGCCGCTCTGGCCGGTTCAGCAGCAACGCCGCCGCACCAACGACTACTCCACAGAACACGATAATTCCAATCACTGCCATTTCTCACCCTCCTGCACTCTGGTTTTCAAGTAACATCTGCTCAAGCGATCCCATATCATATTGCCGCTGGTGGAAATTATTGAACTTATTTCCTGTGATCGGCTTCGCACTTTCCGCCTGACGTGGTTTGTTATCATAGTTTCCATCGATTACCTTCGCAAAATTGGCATCTTTCATCAGCCAATCAAAGTTTGCTGACCAGTTCCGGTTATTGGCACCCTTTAAGAAAGCGGATCCCTCTGCCTTTTCAAACATCTTTCGAAAATCTTCTAGGCTGTAAACTTTCAATCTGGCTCTGATTGCCTTCTTCCTGGCTTCGGATAATGTTTTTACAGATGGATAAGAAACGCAGATGGACCGGTAAAGGTCCACAACCTGCTCGCAGGTTACTTTCTCTTTACTCTCTTTATTCTTATCTTTATCTTCTTCTTTATCTTTCTCTTTATCTAGGCTGTTAACGTTGGATTCATGTAAATATTTATGTAAATGTTTACGTGAATCTTCACATGAACTTTCCTCTGTATTTTCTTCCTGCTCACCAGTCAGCAGAAGCTTCTGTTTTCTGCGGTAGTCCCGCTGGTATTCTCTCTGGTACTTCTTCCGAGCCTCCAGCTGCTCCAGATTCTGATGCTTTCCCCAGTTCGGGATGGTAATCACGCCGTCCAGAATCTCAATCATGCCAAACTGCTCGAAGGTCTTAAGTGCCAGCTGCACCGTAGACTCCTTCCGCCGGAAGATGGTTGCCAGCATTTTGTCCGTGTAGGCAATCTTATCACTCAGCAGGAACACTCCGCTGTTATTCATCTTTCCGGCAAGGCATAAGAGCTTAAACCAGATCACAATGATCGAATCCGCCTCCGGCAGGCTCTCAATCAACAGAATCTTCTCATCGTCGAAGATATCTGTCGTGATCTTAATCCATTTGATATCCGCCATGTTACTCTCCTCCCTAAATCTCCCTGATTCGTATTCCATACACGGAAAGCATCAGCTTCCGTTTGATGATATAATCTTTCGTCCGGAATCCCTTGGTGTCTTCTACGATCGTAAGGGTATCCCCGTCCGGCAGAATCGTCTTGTATACAAAATCCGCTATGTAGGCACATTCCCGCTCGACGCATCTTCCACGCCCCTTTCTGGTTGTGCTTTCCGGATGCTCATACTGCGCCGGGATCAGCACATATTTGACCTGCCGCCGGATATCCTTTATTTCTCCTGCTTTTTCGAGGAGCAGAAGCTCCTGGTACCGCGCCGCCTCCCGCTTCGAGTCGAACACGATGCCATTCACTTCCACTTTTCGGCTGCCGTATTTATTTCCGGCATATCTTTTCCACGCCATTTCGCACCTTCTCTCTAGTTGAATGGAAGTTCTTCGTCGATGCCATCCGGGAGGCTCATAAAGCCATCTGGGTCTGTCGCCTGCGGTGCCGATCCTTCGATGTTTCCACTTGCACCCTTACTCTCTGCAAACTCCTGTTCCTCAACCACTACATCCGTTGTATAGACCTTCTGACCTTCCCGATTGGTATAGCTGCCGGTCTGAATCCGGCCGGTAATTGCGATCTTCGTACCCTGGCGCAGGTATTTCTCTGCAAATTCTGCCGCTTTTCCGAATGCAACACAGCTGATGAAGTCTGCAGTCTGCTCCCCTTCCCTCTTAAATCTCCGATCAACTGCCAGACGATACCGTGCAACGGCGGTCTGGTTCTGATTCTGTGAATATCTCACTTCCGGGTCTGCACACAGACGGCCCATCAGAATTACTTTGTTCATACTATGTATCTATCCTTTCTATCTGCCCCGCGCAGTCATTTTCCGGCTGCACGGGTACCTTTTTTCTTAAGATGCTATTCCGTGGCGTTTAAAGCGCCTGTTACATACCTGGCACCGCGCCAGGATAATCCGTGATATCCATCTGCCCCGGAAGGTTTTCTTCCTGCGGCGGTGCATTTCTCGGAGCACTCTGCCGGTTCGGTGTTTTCTGCAGGCGGCGCATGGCTTTGTTGTACTGCTCCACGCTCAGATCACTGATTTTTCCGACCTTGAATGTATTGTTGATCTGCACCTCCTGCACGCCGGTTCTTGCCAACTCTCCTTGCAGTCTCCGCAGCATCTCACCGTTGATTCTGCTGGTTCGCATATCAGCCGCTGGTGTATTCTCTGTCTGCTGGGTCTGCGGCGGGTTTCCGGCTGTCTGCAGACCATTTACCGACTCCGCATCCGGATCCGCCATATCAGATGTTGGGATGCAGAACACTTGGAAGCACGCATATTTGTACGCAATCGCCATTGCTTTGTTGGTCGCCTTGTCTCCCATATCCAGTGCTTCTCCCACGAGTGTAGACTCAATGGAAGATCCGTCCTCTGCATAGAACGTAAACTTGATTGTGCAGGTAACATGATGCATCAGCGTTCCTTTTGCCGTCTGCAGTTTCTCTACCTCCCGTTCCAGAATATCCGGCACGATGACCACCTTATTTTTCGCCAGCGCCGGATGCAGGGCATTATACACATCATCGATGCTGCGGAACTTAAATCCCTGCTGTTTATTCATCTTATCTTTTCCAACCGCGCCAACATCCGCAATCACACCGGCAATCGAGCGATAGATCATCGGATATTCCTTTTTCTCTGTTTCTGCCATTATGCCTGTCTCCTTTCGAAATAGATGCCGAGGCTGTTCAATGCCATTTCCGCCTGCTCCAGTTCATCCGGTGTAGCAATAATCTTATACCACATCGTAACTGTCTGCGGCTGTGGAACGGAAGATCATCGCCGTCCTCTGCATCATCGAGGGAAAACGGTACTTCCGGCTCTGGTGTTTCCATTGCCGCAGCTTTCAACGCTTCTTCCGCCTTTTTCCGTTCTTCCTCTCTGGCCTTGGCGATTTCTTCGAGTTTCCGGCGCTCTTCCTCACGCGCTCTCTCGATCTCAGCCTGTCGGCGCTGCTCCTCTTCCTGCTGATAGCGGATGCGTTCTGCTTCCAATGCACGTTTTTTGTTGTCCTCGTATGTATTGACTTTTGTCAGCGCCGCCGCAAGATCACGACCCTTTTTGTAGAGCAGCAGCGCATCGTCCATAACATCCGACTGCGTATTGCAGATGATTGCCACCTCAGAAGCAACCTTTTCAATCATTGCCAGAAGCTCTTTTTCGATCTGCTTCATGCTGGTGGTTGCATTGTCCCACTGTTTTACGTAGATCTCTTTGAGCGGCAGGTACTCCGCCCAATCACCGGCGCATTCTGCATACAGCGTTTCAACCTCTTTATGGCGCTTGCGGATGCGTTCTGCTTCCATCTCTTTCAGCTGACCATCGATCAGGCAGATCGGCTCGTCGATGATTTCCAGCAGCTCTTTCACCTTCTCCTCGAAGTCATTGTACGGTACCAGGCACTGCGCCTTGACCTCTTTCCGGCGCTTCTCAATCTCGTCTCTGGTCTTTCGGAGAGACGCAAGCTCCGCCTTGGCGACGCTCTTGGACTCCTCCGTAAACACCGCGCCCTGGTACTCCGCCATCTTTGCAGACAACTGTGCTTTCACATCCTCAAAGTTACACCGGATCACCGCCGGTTCCTGACTGATCTTAATCTGCAGTTCCTTCATTCTCTTTCTCCTCCTATTTCTTCCATGGCTCTCCCATGATTCCGAGCAATACGCACAGCGTGTTTACAGCAACATCTCCTTCGCGGATCACCATATCGCGGATGATTTCCACGGTTCGCTGGTCCTTTGCTTTCTCCTCATAGTCATCCAACGGCACCAGGATCTTATCTTCATTCACCTTTCTTTTCTCCTTCTTTTTTGTTTTCTTCTACCCGCTGCAATCCCAAGATTGCCGCGATTGTATCAGCGTCTGGAATGTTTTCAGCTTCCATGTAACGGCGTACCGCTTCGATGTAGCAGGTTGCCGCATCTGCCGCGCTTTTCTCTGTGCTTACGTCAATACCAGCATATTCATACTTTTTCATTCTTCTGCCTCCTTGTCTTTGTTAAAGTAATTCCATACGGTCCCCGCACTGCAGCCCATTTCGTCTGCAATCTTCTCATAGGACCATCCGGCCTCCCGAAGCGCCCTCATCTTGCCGGTATCCAGTTTCCTCTTACGGCCCTGTCCTGCAGGGCTCTTCGGGGGGGCGTTGGTTTTGCCTCTGCTTTTGGCTCCGGCTCTTTCTTCGGCCGCTCTTCCGCCTTGGCCTGCGTCTGCATTACCGCAAACACTGCACCAGCCTCTGCGGCCGCCCGCACATCCTGCATGGTCATACTGCTGATGGCAACCGGATGCATGACGTAGATATCATCATGCATTCCGTGCATCGTCAGATCCACTGCCTCCGTATATTCAACAATCTGCATCATTCTCACCCTTCTTTCAACGACCCTGAGCGGATCCACGCCGCAAACACTGCGTCCCGGCGCTCTTCTTCCCGCTCTTCCTGCTCCTCTCGGCATTCTTCAATATAATCGCCGATCTTCTTACCAGCGAGCGCAAGAAGAAACATTCCGGCTCCCAGGGCGGCGCGGCCCCACAGATCCGAATCCACGCCGCCGATGTAGATCCATGTGCCAACCGCGCCGACCGCCAGCGCCGCTTTATCTGATCTCTTCATTTCTGCGTCCTTTCATAACCAAACGACTCCACTGCAGCTTCCACCCGCGGAAGCATAATTTCTTTTGCTTTTTCAGCAACAAATTCTTCCACGATCTCTTGCTGCCCATTGATTTTGATTCTCCGGGTAACGAACACAATTTCTTTCATAAGGCACCACCTCTTCCTTATCTCCTTATCGTATGCAACCCGGCTCCGTAATGATTTTCTATTGATTCATAACCATTTTTGAGCTATTATGTAGTTGCAAATTGTTTTTGTATTGCGTCCCGCGGGAACTGGTCCTTCCTGTGGGACTTTTGCTAAAGACATCATTGACACGAAAGGATAAACGATACCATGCGCTTTTTAGCATTATTTCTTTTGGTTGTTGCATATAAATTTCTTACAAATTTAATGCATTATTTTAGAATCAAAAAACTACAAACATATTTTTCTGAATTTCTTGAGCATAAACGCAGCGATATGAATCTCTATCGTCAAGAAGTACTTTCCTTGTTTGAAAAAGCTCATGTCAAAGATATAAAAATCCCTGTATCCGAGCATATCGGAAATCGAAAAATTGTTTCGGGAAATGTAAGTACCTTCTCTATGTTTCCGAGCACACGAACCGAATTTTCTGTCACTGTATTAAACATGTTCGAAGAGGCAGAAGGCGTGTTCCGCAAAAATATGCTTGATAGTTTTAATCCGTTTTACTGGATTGATTTAATCGTTTTCCTTCCAAAATCATTACTGTCTTATATTGGAATATCCTCTGAAGTTACCGCTTACAAGATATGCAATGTCCTATTTACCTTCATCTGGTGGATACTCGGAATTCTTGTTGTTTATTTCAAACCCCAACTCCAAGATTTCGTTATCAAACTGGTGCGAAATCTTTAAAATGAATTTTGATAATATAACAAGTCCTCTTGCATTCCCAGTCTCTGCTATTTTCGCTTGTGAAGATAGCAGATTTTTTATTGCCTGTTCTCTTATAAATGAACCATAATTCATTTTCAAACAAATTCCTTTCTTTTGTGCTACAGAAGGTACTTTGCATCAACATCAAGTGCCGCCGCGATGCGGACTAAATCACTTACTTTAATCAGCTTCCGTCCGTTAAGCATATCGCTCAGCCCGTGTGCGCTATATCCGGCCTTTTCAGAAACATGTACCTGCTTCAGCCCTTTTTCAGCGATGATCCGTGCAATGTTCTCCGCTACCGGACTGTTACACTCCGTTATCGTCATCGCTCATCCCTCCTACAAATTTATTCACGAAGTAGATCTGTGCCTTCCCGGTTGCCTTCGGCGTTCTGGTTACGATGTTGCAACCGTTTCCGTCAATGTGCGTACTCTCTTTGATCTCGAACAAGCCCATGTTCATCGACTTCTGCGTTGGCATATTCCAGTCAGAACCTTTTCTTTTAATCAGGTATCCATGGTTTCTCAGATACTCGAAGAGACGCTTCGCCCCAATATCCACGCCATTCTGACGCAGGAGCTTTGCAAGGTCACCGATTAAGATGGAACTGGAGCTTGCTCTCACCGCATCGGCGAAGATCACCTTTGGCTTCATTTTCTCGTTCTCCTCGATCAGCTTCTTGTTATCTTCTTTCAGAGTGTCGATGGTCTTGTCTGCGAGCTTCAGCGCTCGCGCCATCACCTGCTCCGGAGTGTTCCAAGCCTTTTCCAGATCAATGAAATACTGGCGGTACTGCTTACCTTTCTCGGATCGCTGGATCATGCAGATCTCTCGCCGACACGGTTGGTTGTTCCATGTCGTAATTAATAGGAATCAACATTTTCTCCATTTAATTTACCTTCCTTTTTAATTTTATACGGTTGAGCTTTTCTCAACTATGTGAGTAAAAAAATAAGCATGAATATCCGACTCTGGGATGTCGAGTACAGAAATCGCATGTTCCATTTCTTCCTGACCCCAGTCGACCACATTATTAAGCTTATTGCTCACAGACACTTCAGAAATTCCCAACCGCTTTGAAAATTCTGCTTGAGTGCCAAATTTTTCTTTTATTCTTCCTCTTAATTTTCTGTAATCATAAGAGTGTGGCATTCGTTTTCCTCCTCCTTTCCGGTTGAGTTTTTCTCAACTGCATTTAGGATAGCACCGCGCCGCTCGTATGTCAATACATTTTTTAAGTTTTTCTCAATTTTTATAAAAATATATTGATATTTTCTCAACCTTGCTTTATAATTCGTTTTAAAGAACTCTTTAAGAAATGGAGGGATATATTTTGAAAAAAGCAGAAATAAAAGATCGCATTAAAATTGCTCTTGAATTACGCGAATTAACACAATCGGAGCTGGCGGAAAAGGCACATATTGATAAAGGACAACTCAGTTCCTATTTATCAGGAAAGTACAAGCCACGTCAGAATAATATCGACGCTCTTTCCATCGCTCTCGATGTAAACGAAGCTTGGCTGATGGGTTTCGATGCTCCAATGGAACGGCAAGGTTCTGTTGTCTCTTCTAAGCTCTATTGCAATACCGAAAAGGAAAAATCTTTGATCCAGTCATATCGAAAACTGAATTCATCGAATCAAGACAAAGGGCTTTCTTATATAGAAAATCTTCTGACTACGCAGCGTATGGAAGACGAAGTATTCCTGAATGCGGCTCATGACCTTGGTGCTACTCCAGAGCAGAAAAAGCATGCTGACGATATTATGATGGATTCTAAAGAGTGGGAGTGATTATTTGACTTACGAAGAATTACTAACAGAATCAGATTCCATGAATTTGATTGTAAAAGAAAAAGATATTCCAGGCTACGGCGGACGTATTTGCAATAATCGAATTGCTATTCATAAAGGGCTATCAAGCCAATCTGAAAAGGCCTGCGTTCTAGCTGAGGAACTTGGACATTATCATACAACGTATGGAAATATCCTTGATGAAAGCGACATTTCCAATAGGAAGCAGGAACTTCGGGCAAGGGCTTGGGGATATGATAAACAGATTGGCCTACTTGGTTTAATTAAAGCATACGAACACGGATGCAAAAATCGGTATGAGATCTCCGAATATCTTAATGTGACAGAGAAATATCTGAATGAATGTCTGGTTTACTACCAGAGTAAATATGGAATGTGCAAATCTATTGATAATTATGTTATATATTTCATACCGAATTTGATTGTTTTTAAAAAATTATAAAATTGAGGTGATAATATGGGATTTTTCGATCTTTTTAAAATAAAAAAAGCTCTATCCCCTGAACGACTTGATAATAAATCTATTTTCCCGGAGCAAATAAATTTTTCTCAGTCAGCAAAAGCCAGTGATAACTATTGTCAAAAAATTTATGATCTATATTACAAGGATTATCCAGAAATGCCTTTTATTTCCAAAGACCGTGAGCTTAATACTAATTGGTTTGAACAGGCCAAAACGTTTTCTCAGCAATCCCTTGTCTCTAAATCAATGATGAAACGCTACTCCGATGGTTTGTTGCCTGGACATATTTATATGCTATATTGGTTAAAAAAATACAGTAATAAAAAAACACCTGCATATTTTGAATATGAATATGGAATTGACTTCGTAGCAGAAAAAACATTTTTAAAAAGAAATGGCTATCTTGACGAATTAAATAAGCCAACCCCGAAAGGGAATTTAGCAATACAACGTCACTCATCCGTTATCGAAGAAAGACATCCTTCACCAAGGTATTCTGGAGTTCCTGATGCTTCTTCTCCTGTTATACTGCCTGTCGGCAGAAATATACCGAGTAGCTTAAACCATGGAATTATAACAGTTCCTTCGTCTGATAAAGTCCTAAATTGAAAAAGAATTTAAACAACTAAATAAGCTCATTTCATTTGCTCTTAAACAAGCTCATTTGAGCAATCGTCTATCCATAGATACGAATAAATTTCTGTATTCTACAGATTTTACTTTTTATGAAGCATGTCCTTACACGCAAACGGGTAAATTGTCTAAATATCCTTTGTCCCTCCATTACGCATATGCTTCTCATAAAGATCTCAATCCTCCGCAAGATTATTTCGGGGAAATTCATTATATGCAAGACGGAAGCATCGGCAAAGCTCGTTTAATTTTTTGGCAAAAAAAACATGGTTTCATGATACATCTAGCTAAATCAGGTGGAAAATTATCTGTAAAAAAAGTAGAAAAAATCACAGATGCTAAGTGGGAAACCATATATAAACTTTAATTAATCCGTAATTTTTTGAATTGTTAAACGTATATACATGGGATATTGTATCCCGCACAAAATACATTTCAAAAAGGAGAATGTCTATGAAAAAGAAAATCATAACCCTCATTCTGGCAACTGCCCTTACCGCTTCCTCGCTGACTGCCTGCGGATCGTCAACCGCTTCCAGCTCCTCGAGTTCCTCAAGCTCTTCGTCTACTGCTTTCAGCAGCATCAGTGAGACTGAAACTCCAACACCTACGGAAGAGGCTACCCCGACTCCGACCGAAGAAGCCGTAAGTACGCAGTCTGAATCCGAAGACTCCAGTGTTCCATGGGACTACACATCAGCTCTTAATTCAGCGGAAAGCTACAGCGAAGTAATGCACATGTCAAAAGCTGGTATCTACGATCAGTTGACCTCTGAATATGGAGACCAGTTCTCGGCTGAGGCTGCCCAGTATGCAGTTGACAATATGACCGCCGACTGGAATGCAAACGCGCTTGCAACAGCAGAAAACTATAACGAAACAATGCATATGTCGAAAGCTGGACTCTATGATCAGCTTACTTCTGAAAATGGCGAAAAATTTACCGCTGAAGAGGCGCAGTACGCTGTCGACAATATAAATGCCGATTGGAACGAAAACGCGCTCGAGACCGCAAAAGACTACCGCGATAACATGGATATGTCGCCAGAAGCGATCCGCGATCAGCTTACTTCTGAATACGGTGAACAGTTTACCGCCGAGGAAGCCGATTACGCTATACAGAATTTAAACTAAAATAAAAAAACCGCCCCGGTGTGCCAACACCAGGACGGCTCAGTAACATTCCGAAGAATGATACCAGTTCGACAAAACATATTGTATCATCTTCGGAAACGTCAGACAAGCAGAACGTTTGTTTTGGCGTTTTTTCTTATATTCAAAATTGAAAACTTAAAGAAGGTGATATTATGTCAGCACTTAAAAATGGTGCTCTCTACATCCGCGTCAGCACCGCAGATCAGACCGAACTCTCTCCGGATGCGCAGCAGCGTCTGCTCCTGGACTACGCGAAGAAGAACGGGATTGTCATTGCAAAGGAGTTCATCTTCGAGGAATCCGTCTCCGGCCGACATGCGGACCGGCGGCCGAAGTTTCAGGAGATGATCGCCCTTGCAAAGCAAGACTCCCACCCGATCGACGTGATCCTTGTCTGGAAATACAGTCGTTTTGCCCGCAATCAGGAGGAATCCATTGTTTACAAGTCGCTCCTCAAGAAAAACAACATTGATGTAATCAGCATCTCCGAACCGCTGATCGACGGCCCGTTCGGTACGCTGATCGAGCGTATCATTGAGTGGATGGACGAATACTACTCGATCCGTCTATCCGGTGAAGTCCTGCGCGGCATGAAGGAAAAGGCCCTGCAGCACGGCTACCAGACAACGCCATGTCTTGGATACCAGGCGGCAGGCGGCGGCAAACCGTTTGTGATCGATGAAGCGGAATACCAGATTGTCAAATACATCATGGACCAATATGATCTTGAGCATCTGGATCCGACGGCGATCGCCCGCAAATGCAATGATCTTGGATACCGCACCAGACGCGGAAACAGGATGGAACGCCGCTCCATCGAGCGTGTGCTGCGCAATCCGTTCTATGCCGGTACTGTGATCTGGAATGGCATTTCCTTCGACGGTACCCACGAGACGCGGCTGGATCCTGCACGCTATCAGGATCGCATCAAACGCATGGATGCCCGCAGACGCTCTCCTAAGAGCCGCAACCCATCAACCTGCCGCCACTGGCTCTCCGGTCTCTTAAAGTGTCCAATTTGCGGCGCTACAATGACGGTAACGGCCGGGAGCACATCTTGTCCGTACTTTCAATGCTGGAAATATGCAAAAGGTTTCCATAAAGGCTCCAATTCAATCACAGTTGCCAAAGCAGAGCGGACCGTCTACCATTACTTCGATGATATCCTTGCCGGTGCGGACTTCTCCTTCGCAGTCCGCGATCGAAAGCAGGAGCAGGAAGACGATGAGACCATCCAGCGGCTGCAACAGGCCCTGGAGCATCTGGCTGCCCGCGAAGCTCGCGTGAAGATGGCTTATGAAAATGGGATTGATACGCTGGAAGAATACGGTGCCAACAAAAAAAGGCTCGCCGAAGAACGGCAGAGCCTGCAGGAAGAACTGGACCGCGTGCTTACGCCCGCCGCCCCGCCGGAAACAATCTCAAAAGAAGATTTCCGGAAAGAGATAAAAAACATCAATGATATTCTGAAAAATCCAGAGGAACCAGCCGAGAAGAAAGGACTTCTGCTCCGCTCCATCGTAGATCGTATCGTCTATGAAAAAGCTTCCGGGACCATGTATTTCGACTTTTTCGTTTCCTGATTTTTGTTCCGAAATCCCGCAAACCCGCATAAACACTGTTTTTTTTCCCTTATCATCTGGTATGGAACTCCGGGCCACCATACTGACTCATGATAATTTGGGCGATTTTGGGGTTTGGTGTCGTAATGTTTACAGGATACTCGAGGCGTTTTTCATAATTCCACATCCGTCAGCACCCTCCTTTCCGGTTGACTTCCCACGGCCATGGCTGCATAACCCATTCGAAAGAACGGCTCATGCGGTCGTTGGCGGTATCGATCGTGAGCGGGCCGTACTGTTCGGCGTACTGTTTCAGTGCTTCTTTTCGAAGCTCCACTTTTTCCCGGAAAAAGGCAAGTGCATCTTCATCCTCCGGGTGGGTGTCGAGGTAAAGGTTCATTTCAACAACAGCAAAGCTGACCTGATCAATCCAGGCGAGCAGCTTTTCGCGGGATGGCATCTGCGGCATCATAGGCACTGTCCTCCTCCCTTTCCACAGAATGGTTTACAGAGTTCCGGGAATAAGGTTCCATTTTTTAATGCAGCGGAAAGATCATAGATCTGTTCAAACCGCTGCATCGGAACGTACGCCATTGCAGGTATCATATGATCTACATGCTGCATTTTCCGCGGGAAATTCCTTGGTTCCATCTTCAGTTCCATATTGTTTGAAGCGGCGCGGCGGTTCTGCATATTGTTCGCACCGCAGCAGCCGCGATTCATACGGGATGAATCCATACCATGTTCCTCTTTCATTTTCTGTTCTTTATAGAGTATGAAGAAAATAAGAAAGTGTCAAAAAAGGCAGCGGTTTCTCTTCCGCTGCCTTTCTGTCATACTAATGAAATTTTCATCAAAACTGCATCTCATACAAATGCGCATAAATCCCGCCTTTCGCGAGCAGTTCCTTATGTGTGCCTTCCTCCGCAATTCCATTCTCCGTCAGCACCAGAATCCGCTTTGCATTCCGGATTGTGGACAGCCGGTGCGCAATCACGAAGGTTGTCCTGTCTTTCGCCAGAAGTTCCAAAGATTTCTGGACGACTTTTTCGCTTTCGTTGTCGAGCGCTGAGGTTGCCTCGTCGAAAATCAGGATCGGCGGGTTTTTGAGGAATACGCGGGCGATGGAAAGCCGTTGTTTCTGGCCACCGGAAAGTTTTACGCCGCGCTGGCCGATATCGGTGTCGTAGCCGTCCGCCAGCTCCATGATAAATTCATGTGCATTGGCCGCTTTCGCTGCGCGGATGACCTCCTCGTCGGTCGCATCCGGTCTGCCATAGCGGATGTTGTCGATGATCGTTCCCGCAAACAGGTACACATCCTGCTGCACAATACCGATTTCATCGCGCAGATCCTTCAATTTCACATCGCGGATATCCTTTCCATCCAGCAGAATCCTTCCTTCTGTCACATCGTAAAAACGCGGAAGCAGAGAACAGAGTGTCGTCTTTCCGGCGCCGGAGCTGCCCACCAGCGCCACATAGTCTCCTGCCGGGACATGCAGATTCACATTGCTTAACACATTCTCCTTCGACTCCTCATAATGGAACGAAACGTTTTCAAAGCTTACTTCTCCCTGCACATTCTTCAGTGGCAGTGCATCCGGCTTGTCCTGGATGTCCGGTGCGATGCTCATAATTTCCAGGAAACGTTCATAACCGGAATAACCATTCTGGAACTGCTCCGTAAAGTTCACCAGCTTTTTCACCGGATCTGTGCAGTTATTGATGTACAGAAGAAAGGTAACCAGATCCGCCGCCCCAAGCTTCCCGCCTGTCATCAGCAATGCGCCGACAATCAGCGAAATAACGGTAATCAGCGTCGAAAAGGCTCCCATTCCCGAATTGTAAATTCCCATATAGCGGTAGCTGACCTTCTTCGAATCGACAAAACGGTCATTTCCCGCATTGAACTTACGCATCTCTTCTGTCTCATTTCCAAACGATTTGACAACACGGATCCCCGAAAGACTGTCCTCAATCTGACTGTTGATATCCGCAATTCTGCGGCGGTTTTCCTTAAATGCACTCTTCATGCGGCTGTTCATCACTAACGCAAACAGCAGCATCACCACAATAACCACAAGCGGCACACATGCCAGCATCGGATTTACCACAAACAGGATGATCATCGCACCGATCAGTTTGATAAACGAAATGACAATATTCTCCGGCCCATGATGTAAAAGCTCACTGATATCGAACAGATCGCTTGTGATGCGCGACAACAGATGGCCGACCTTCTGGTTATCGAAAAAAGCAAACGAAAGCTTCTGATAATGGCCGAAGATCTCGTTCCGCATATCATGCTCAATCCGCGCCCCCATCACATGGCCGTAATAGGCAATATAAAAGTTACAGTACATTTCAACCAGAACCATAGCAATCATCAGAATACCGAGGCGGATAATCTCACCCGTTGCCTGCTCCAGCGGCTTTTCCACAACCGTACTCGTAATATACCGTACAATCAGTGGAATCACCAGTGTAATGGCTGCTCCAAGCATTGCAAAAAACATGTCGGTAAAAAACAATCCCTTATATGGAATGTAATACCGCGCCAGCTGGCGGATTCTTCCCTTCTCTTTTCCGGTTTCTTTTTCTTTACTCATCCTGTCCTCCCTTTCCGTTGGAAACCATTTTGTAATCTTTTCGGAACTCAGACGGTGATACGCCGCATGCCGTTTTAAATGATTTCATGAAATGCTTATCATTTTCAAATCCAACCTGTTTGGCAATTTCCGTAATTTTATCTTCTGTTTGAATCAACAGACGCTTTGCCTCCGCAATGCGGATCTCCTTCAGATAGTTCACAAAATTCACACCGGTATGTTCTTTAAACGCTGCTGAAAACAGCGAATAATTCATACAAATATGGTTAGATACCATTGCCATATTCAGATCTTTTGCATAATTTTCCCGAATATATGAAATTGCCTCTTCCATTTTTTCTTTTCCGGCTGTCTGACTTTTCAGGCTTTCCCTGTAAACGTGTATCCATTTTTCAAACGCATCCAGAAACAGATCTGCATCACGGTACTGCAGAGGGCGCGGACATTTTTCCTGTTTTTCCGCCACTCGATGAAAAAGATCCAGCTCTTTACAGATTGCTTCTGTTACTGCCAGAAGCTGATAGGGGGAAACCCTCTGATGTGCTGCCTCAAAATACCAGTTCCGCATTTTTCGCAGCACAGTATCTGCCCGGTCCGTTGGCACCTGCAGAATAAATTTTTCCTGAAACTGTGCCAGTTCCGGCTTTTCCTCAAAACATTTTTTCTGATATTCTTCCACAGGATTTTTCTGTATAAATGCCATTTCCCGGGCCAGCAGTGCTTCCTGGTATGCCTCTGGAATTTCCATCACAGAATGATGTTCTTTTCCCACTCCGAGACAAAATCTCTCATCTTTTTCTTTCATGATCCGCTCTGCCTCCGGTTCCGGCAAAAGATACAGAACTCCTCCTTCTACGCCTTCCAGCAGAATTCCGCTGCATTTCGAAAACCGTTCCCCATTTGCCTTGCTGGTCAGCAGGATCCGGAAGCTGTCGTTTCCGATGTATCGCCGGATCCTGCTTTCCATATCCATCCATTCGTTTTCTTCGGCCATTTCTGCATTCATCATCAGATAACGGAGCTGATTTAAAAAGCACCGTTCTTCCTCTTCTTCCGTTTCCCGGGTCTCCGAAAGCTCTCGTTCCAGATTTTCCAGAAGCTGTTCTATCGTCTCCCGCTTGATCGGTTTTAAAATATAGTCCCGAACTCCATGTTTCATCATTTCAACCGCATAGGAAAATTCATCATAGCCGCTTAAAACAATAACAACAGGTTTCTGTGATAACTCCTCCATTTTGTTGACCAGTGTCAGACCATCCATTTTGGGCATACGGATATCAGTGAACATGACGTCCACCCTCTGTTTCCCCAAAATCTCCAATGCCTCTTCTCCGTTTCGACACTCCAGAATCTCCTCCACCGGCACGCTGCTTCGCCGGATCATCGCCACGATTCCCTGTCGAATCAATTTTTCATCTTCTACAACCAGTAGTGTATTCATTTTCTTTTTCTTCCTCTTTCTCGTCACCCTCTTGATCCATCAGAGAATATTTCCCCCTCGTGATGGGAAGATGAATACTCACCTTCGTATAGCAATGCTCTTTTGTATAAACTGACAGTCCATACTCTGTTCCAAATTGAATGTGGATTCTGTCCTGTACATTCCGAAGCCCGATTCCATGTTTCGGCTGTGTATCTGAATTCAGGCGCATTCTTAGTTTACGTCTCAGAATTGCAAGCTGCTTTTCTGACATGCCTGTTCCGGAATCTGTGATTTCAATCTCAAAGCTCTTTTCATGCTCTATTCCTTTGATTTCAATGACGGCGTCTGCATCCAGCTCCTCAATTCCATGTGTGATTGCATTTTCCACAATCGGCTGAAGAGACATCTTGGGGATATCCTGCCGATATAAATTTTCCGGTATCTGAACGGACAGTGTTATTGTGAAATCATACCGCAGATTCATCAGTTCCACATAGTTCTGAATATAATTCATCTCATCCTGAACGGTTACCAGAAATTTATTCCAGCGCATATTGTAGTGCAGCATTTCACCAAGTGCTGTTACCGCATCGGAAATCGTATACTCTTCATCAATCTCAGCCATCATCTTAATGGATTCCAGAACATTATAAATAAAATGAGCGTTAATCTGGTTCTGCATTGCCCGGATTGCCGTATCTTTCAGCGCTGCCTCCCTTTTGATGCTTTCCTCGTTCTGTTTCTGAATTCTCTCCAGCATTCCGTTGATACCATAGCTCATTTCCCGCATCTCTTCTGCGCTGTAACAAACCTTTATCTTTGTTGTTCCATTGTCAATCTGACGCATCTCACCCAGGACGTCATAAAACTCCTTCAGCAGGCCACGCACAATCAGATTGACCACCACAATCAGAAGCAGTCCGAAGCCGGCAAATTCAAGCAGCATTCTCTGCTGCTGTTTGATCATGTTTCCGGTTGCATCATCCAAATTGATCAGTGTTACAAACATTCCATTGAGTTTATCGACTTTCCGAAGCACAATTGCAACGTTTTTCCGGTCAATCACCGCGCTCTGCTGACTCTCTTTTTTTGTCACGGATTCCTGCCCGGAACAGAATCAGCCCCCGATAGGACTGCCATTTGCAGGCTGCCGCTGTCTTCCCGCAGTCATATAAATTCCAATTTTCATCAACAAAACAGGCCCAGCTGCTGTCACCGGATCGATAGATTTCAGGAAATATGTCTGCCATACGCATGGATACCTCGATCACGCCAAGTCCTTCCTCCGCTTTGAATCCCGCAGCTCCCGTACATAAGTCACTCAAATGGGAACCTTCTTTTTTTGTACCGGAGATAATATTTTTTTCCTGTACGTCAAAAAACCACTGTCCTCCGCCCTGATAGCTTCGGTACCAGGCGCAGTTTTTCATCTTTTCCTTCTGGTACAGGATCGGCTGCTGCTCCAGAAAACCATCTGCCATGGCAAAAATATGGATCTGGTACAGATCCGGCATTGCCTCCTGCATTTTGTCGATTATGCTGATGCTGTTATTCCGAAATTGCTGATAATAGATCTCCGAGATCTCCTCTCCCCTCCTGAGATGAAGAAGATATTTTTCCAACGGTTCATACTCCTGCAGCGTATCTACAACCATTGAGCAGGCATTCGCTTTTGCATTCACCTCCGCACAGGTAAGATCTGTTGCTGTTACTGCTTCATTTACCCCATGATCTATGGCATTCTTTTTGATACTCCTAAATCCAAAGCACATCATGCCAAAAAGTGGAATAAAAATAAAGATCAACGTTGTTACGGTAAATTTTTGGTTCAGTTTCAGTCCGCGAAACCAGTTTCCCATTTTTTATCCCCCAGTTTTCTTTTCGGTTCTGTAACTTTACTAATTTTACCAGTTTTCTCTTCAAAAAGCAATTTTTTCAGAAAAATTATTGACAAAAAGAGAAGACGGTACACTTTTTTTCCGTGTACCGTCTCTCTTTTCGCAAGACTCATATATGACGCAAAGCATGATTCCAGGGAAACAGCTTTCGTACCATTGTTATACTGTTGTCAGATCCCACGGTTCATAAATCTTTGGAACATCGCTGATCAGACGTTTGGTATACGCTGCTGTCGGGTGAAGAATTACTTCTTCTGCCGGTCCCGATTCCACAAATTTTCCATGCTCCATAATATAAACATTATCGGATACATAGTAAGCAAGACCAATATCGTGGGTGATGAAGATAATCGTCATATTGATCTCATCACGCAGCTTCAGCAGCATATCCAGGATTGTTGCACGTGAGCAGGCATCAATCATAGACGTCGGCTCATCGGCAAGCAGAATCTTTGGTTTCAGAAGGAAAATACGTGCAATCATCAGTCGCTGCATCTGGCCTCCTGACAGCTCAAATGGATATTTGTTTGTCAGTTCTGCGTATTTTAAGTTTACAAAGCTGCAGGCCTCTGTCATCAGACGTTCTTTTTCTTCTTTCGGCAGATTTTTGTCACCGCGCATATTAATGCAATCCAGCAGAACAGAATCTACACGTTTGAACATATTGTAGGAAGCGAACGGATCCTGGAAAATCGCCTGAATTCCCTTCCAGTACTCTTTTTTCTTCTTTCCGTTCGAGATGTCTCTTGGTTTACCCTGGAAATCAATTTCGCCTTCCGTTACGCTGATCAGCCCGAGCAACATCTTCGAAAGGGTTGTTTTTCCGGATCCGGATTCTCCTACGATAGAAACAAATTCACCTTCATGAAAATCGAAATCAACATGGTCTACAGCGACCGTTTTTGCATCGCCAAAGCCAAACACTTTCG
>ENA-OQKC01000270-OQKC01000270.1-human-gut-metagenome-genome-assembly--contig:-NODE-270-length-23008-cov-4.748875_pt1 | contig 23008 bp, 18 predicted proteins | sample MGYA00242774_ERZ504790 | MGnify/ENA primary metagenome ERZ504790 (study PRJEB26092, sample SAMD00036419) | human gut metagenome | host: Homo sapiens | study: EMG produced TPA metagenomics assembly of...
CTGTGGTCAAAAAAGGGCAAATATGAGTACTGCTACCTGTTTAGTAGCAGCGATTTTGATCACTTCAGGAACTATTCAACGTTCCACTCGTCCGCAGACGACGTTATTTCTCCTCATATGTTCAATAAAAGTAGCTCTTAATGGGAACAAATCTCATCAGGAGCTACAATTTATAGCAAATAAATGCAACCATAATGGCAACAGTACTCATATTTGCCCTTTTTTGACCACGACCCTCCAGGATAGTCGCTGAGAGCGACACTAAATGACAAAATCCGACACTTGAACGTTCTTATATGAGTAGCCATTGAAGGACACCTAACGACTACTCCCATTCGCGACACGCTGTGTCGCGAATTAAGCTGGCCCCATTACCGAAGACCAGTGAGAGCTCCTGCCCAGAATCTCAATAGCTTAATAAAGGGCTCCCCTCCGGAAGTTCAATGAGCATCCAAATTCCAAGCTGAAAAGCAAAGGAGTATCGAAGCCGTCAATGCTCATTTCCTATCGAACAGGCAGGTCAAAACAAGCTAATTAGCCCGATGAACTGCTTGTATTTTTGTCTACAAAATTGTATACAAAAAGAGAATCCGAGAACCGGCGCTCGACATTATGTCGATCGATAGGAGGCGCCATGGATGCTAAGCAGCTCGAAAAGATGATGGGGTTTGCTCCCGGAGAGTTGAAGAAAGCCGCGGAAGCCTACGAAAAAGATGAGTGGCCGAAAGGTCACACCATCAAGTTGGGAAGGCCACCAATCTCCGATGAGCCGAGCGTCGTTATATCAGCACGTGTGGGCGAATCGATTCTTGAGGCGTTTGACGAAAAAGCCAAACGCCATGGGCAAACACGCACGGAGCGGCTCAGAGAGCTCATTACACTTGATGCACTGATTGCCTAGGCCCGCTCCCCCGTCGGACCCAAACATGTACACCAGCATCCAAAGTCGACATTTTTCGACATCTTTGGATGCTGGTGTACATGTTTTTGCTACATAGTCGTTGGGGACGTCCTTAAATGACCAGTCGTTAAAGAACGCCCCCGATGACTAGTTAGCCGTTGAAGCGAGCTGTGGGTGCAAGCGGCTGTTCGCGAAAGACGCGCTCGACGGCAGCGCGGTATTCGTCGACCTTTTTGGTCTTGCGTACGATCTTGTGGACGGTAGCGGGATCAGCGAAAGCGCACTTGGCGTAGAACCACCACTCCTTCATGCGGAAGACCGCATTGCCGCCAATCTCTTCTGCATATGCCGCAAACAGCGTGTCGTGGAAGCGCTGCAGCTCAGCAGCCGTTGCAGCAGGGCCGCCCTTGACCATGCGAGCCAGAGCGGGGTTCGCGAGCAGGCCACGCCCCAACATCACATGGCGCGTGCCGGGATAGGCCTCCACCAGCGCGTCCATATCCTCAAGATCAAAAATGTCACCGTTATAGGCCACGGGGAACGGCACACGCTCCAGCGTCTCGCCATAAAACTCTTTGCGCGGCGAACCCGTATAGCGGTCCTTTTGCACGCGCGGATGCACAATGAGCTCTGCCAACGGCATGCGGCAATACAGATCGAGCACGCGCTCGTATTCGTCGTCATTCTCCAGCCCCAGCCTGGTCTTTACCGACACCGGCAACGGCGACCGCTCGCACACATCGCTTAAGAACGCCTCGAGCTCGTCGAGATTGCGCAAGAAGCCCGATCCTTTGCCCTTGGCGACAACCGTTCCCGAAGGACAACCCAGGTTGAGATTGACCTCGCGATAGCCCATGTCGGCGAGCACCTGCGCCGCCCACACAAACTCGTCCGCGTTCTTGGACATCAGCTGAGGCACCACGTTGAGCCCCTGGTTATTGGCAGGATCGATCTCCTTAAACGCCTTGCCGCCAAAGCGATTTCCCACCCGCGGCGGCGGCAAAAACGGCGTGTAATAGCAATCGAGCGCACCGAAGCACTCCGCATGCACGTGACGGAACACATGCCCGGTAATCCCCTCCATGGGGGCCAACGAAAGGATCATCTACTCTTCTCTCATATCAACGAACGTGACAAAGGGACAGTCCCTTTGTCGCATTATTCGGAGCGCAGGGCTTCGACGGGGTCCTTCTTGGATGCGCTGCGGGCAGGCAGCAGGCCGGCAACGACCGTTAGCAGCACCGAAATTGCAATGAGTACCAGCGCATCCTGCACGGGTAGGCTCATCAGGTTGGGTACTTGTTTGGCAGCAAGCGCCCAGGAATTAACCGGGAAGCTCACGGCCACCACGACGACAATGGCAAAGACGCCGGCGATGAGGCCCTCGATAAAGGTCTCGGCATTGAACACGTTGGCCACGTTGCGCTTCGACGCGCCGATCGCGCGCAGGATGCCAATCTCCTTTTTGCGCTCCAGCACGCTGATGTAGGTGATGATGCCGATCATGATGGAACTCACCACCAGGCTGATACTCACGAATGCGATGAGCACCAAGCTGATGGTGTTCACGATGTCGGTCACCGAACCCATGATGACTGCCCATGTAGTCGGTGTACGAAATTGCCCGATCATCATGGCCAGCGGCTTTGACCTGCTTGTTGTACGCATCGATGTGATCGAGTACGCGCTCCTTGGCCTCAAAGTCGCGCGGGAAAATCTTGACCGAGATGGGATCTGCCTCGTCCGCATAACCCAACGTGGTCAGATTGTTGTCGTAGGTAAGCTTCGACGCCTTCGCATAGCTCATCATGAGCGAGCTCAGGTCCTCGGCGTCCATGTTGAAATGGATGGCATGAGCAAAGGCACTCGCATCCACGCGCATGGCGCTCGCCAGGTTGGCAAAACTCGACGACATCTGCGTCGCCATCTGGCCCATGAGCCCTGCTGCGCCTGCCCTGAGCTGAGCTGACACCGTCGCCGCAATCTGATCGCTGATCGACTTCATCACCTGATCCATAGCCTGCTGCAGATACGGAGCCAGCTGCTTTTGCACATAGTCGGTCATCGCCTGCTGCAGGCGCTCGGCCAGGGCATCGCCGCCGAGCGCTTTGAGCTGGGCCAGGATTTGCTGGGCTGCCGTATCACTCTCAAGATACGCCGAGAATGCGGCAGCAAGCTTTGACGCGTCCTTAAGATCATCGGGTGACAGCGCCCTAAACTGATCAGACTGCAAAAAGCTCTCAAACAGCTGGTTGGCTAGCGTTCCCACCTGCTGCATTTGCTCGGGCGTAAGTTCCAGGCCGTCAAAGATGCCCGAGAAATCTGGGGTTGGCGCTTTTGCCATGATGTCGCTGAAGTCGATGTCCTTGCCAACGCCCGAAAGGTCAATGTCCAGCCCGGACAAGTCAAGACCCGACAGGTCCATACCGCCGGCAACACCCGAGAGCGCGGAGGTATCGAACGAGAACGCGCTCTTGAGCGCCGCCTCGTCCACACTGAACATGCTGCCCAGATCAACACCTTGCTTGGCCTCGCCTTGCAGTTCGTCGAAGGTTTTGCCCGTAAAGACATCCGTCTCGGGGTGGGCAAGCTGCTCCTGCACAATCTGCGAATTTGCGGCGCGCTCCATAAGCTGGCGAGTCAGCGCATGCGTGTAGGCAATGCCCGGGGACAACGCGCTCGCGTTGGCGGTCTCGTTGGGTCGCACCACGCCCACAATGTGCACGTCGATACCGTCGGCAACCTTGGCGGCCATAAAGTCGGTGTCGCCAGACATATCGGTCCATATGCCGGTCTCTTCGTTTTTGCGATACGCATCGGCCGGCGACAGCACCTTAAACGTCGTGGACAGCGCATCGTCGTAGGTAAATTCGGTGCCGGTCTCGGGCGTTTCGACCCCACCGTCAGCCGTCATAGCGCTGTTTACCAGATCGTTGAGCTCATTGATATCCAGCGCGCCGATGCTGTAGAGCGTGTAGTCGCCCACCGTGCCACGACTCGAGAGCACCATTACGGCTTCGTTAGCAGACGTGGGCCAATGACCGGCGACGACATCGTACTGGCTGTCGAGCAGACTCTGGTCGTCAATCATCTCGTTAAAGACCGAGGTTCCCATGGATTCCATGCTCACCGTTGCCGCCGAGCTCGCGCCTCCGCTCATTGCCTCGGTCATAGCGTTGGGAACAAGCCGAACGGGCTTCTCATCGCCCTTACCCGCACGATAGACAACCGGCGTCACGCCGTAGCCGTACTGGATAGCGTTGACCTCTTTGTCGATACCGTCGCCACCGGCATCGAGCCATGCCTTAAAGCTCGTCATATCGTTGGACTTAACGCTCGCAAACATATCCTTTACGGCCGTGACCACAGGAATCTTATCGGTTCCCTTGGCCTTGCCGCCGGCACTGTCGTCGGACGAATCCACGTTTTCAGGCGAGTCATCATCCGCAGCCCCCTGTCCGCCCATCATGGACGACAGGTCGTAATCCTGCTTGGAAATGGTGAGTGGGTAGCTCGAGAGCGTATCCTCCTCGACCTTTTTGATGTAGCCGTTTACGCCATTGGACAGCGCCAGAATCGCAGCGATACCGATAATGCCAATCGAGCCCGCAAAGGCCGTCATGGCCGTACGGCCCTTCTTGGTCATGAGGTTTCGGGCAGAAAGCCCCAGCGCCGTCACAAAGCTCATCGAGGTTTTGCGCGTAGGCTTGGCCTCGCGGCGCGTGGCGTCAGCGACATCGAAAGGATCGGAATCGTCGGTGATCTTGCCGTCCGCCAGGTTGACGATGCGTGTGGCGTACTGGTACGCCAGCTCGGGATTGTGCGTGACCATGATGACCAGACGGTCGCGCGCAACTTCTTTGAGCAAATCCATAACCTGCACGGATGTCGTTGAATCCAAAGCGCCGGTCGGCTCGTCGGCAAGGACGATCTCAGGGTCATTGATCAGGGCGCGGGCAATGGCCACGCGCTGCATCTGCCCGCCCGATAGCTGGCTCGGGCGCTTGTTAACGTGCTCGCCCAAGCCAACCGCCTCGAGCGCCTCGCGCGCACGCTGGCGGCGCTCGGCATGCCCCACGCCCGTGAGCGTGAGTGCCAGCTCCACGTTTTCCAAAATGGTCTGATGCGGAATGAGGTTATAGCTCTGGAACACAAAGCCGATGCGGTTGTTGCGATAAGCATCCCAATCGCGATCGCGAAAGTCCTTGGTCGAAATGCCGTCGATTAACAGGTCGCCGGAATCGAAATGATCGAGCCCACCGATAACGTTGAGCATCGTAGTTTTGCCCGAGCCCGAGGGGCCCAGAATGGCCACGAACTCGTTATCGCGAAAAGACAGGCTTACGCTGTCGAGCGCCACCTGCGTAAACGACTGGGTAACGTACCTTTTGCAAATACCTTTGAGCTCCAACATGGACGGCAACCTCTCCTGCACAGGCACTCTGCCCGCTCTCACCCGCCGTTCGTATTCGACGCGTTTGTCCTACTCTATCCCCATTTTTTACCGACACCAGTGAGGAATGTAGGGAACCGCATCAAAAAACGAACGGGACGGCGCCCAAAAAAGAGGCCCCAAGTGGGGCCTCTATATGGTGGAGATTATCTTGAAAGGCAGCAGACTACTCCGCACAGCGGTGCACGATCATCGCCATGCTTTACGCGTTTTCTACTGCTCGCTATTCGCAATCGCCTGGTCGATAAGCTTGTCGAGCGCTGCGCGCTGCTCAGCGGAGCTGATGGCGCCCACGATGGGCTCCCCTACGATGTTGCCATTCTGATCGATGACATACGTCGTCGGGAACGAGAACAGATTTGACGTAAACTTGCCGGCCTCGCTATCCGACTTGAACCAGATGTTCTTATATGTCACGCCCTTCTTGCTCAGCACGTCCTTGGCATCTGCAATCTCGCCCTTGTTGCCATCGAGCGTAAAGGAATTGACGCCCACGACCTGGCCGCCCCTCTCGGCAAGCTCCTGATTCAGTTTCTCAAGATCGCCCAGCTCGCCCACGCACGGCTTGCAAGTGGTGAACCAGAAGTTCATGACGGTGACCTTGTTCTTAGAGAACAGCTCGTCGCTGCTCACGTCGTTGCCATCCAGGTCCTTGCCCGTAAAGCTGGGGAACTTCGTCGCCTCGTTCGAAGCATTGGCACCAGCCGTCATGCCAGCGGTCGAAGCGTCGACGCTCTCGCCTGAGCTCGGCGTGCTTCCACAGCCGGGGAACTCCTTCTCCAGGCTCTCGAGCTTGTCCTCGATCTCCTTGATCTGCTGCGCACCGGCCTTGAGCGTCTTAAGCTCATCCGCCATGAACTCATCCTTGGCGCCGTCGATGGTCTTGAGCAGGAAATCGCCGTAATTGCTGCCGTCCTCAATCATTGCCGAGTCTTTATTTGCCGCATTGAATACCTTTTCCCACAGCGCGTTATCACTCGAAAAGATCTCGTTCTCCTTCTGCATGAGCTTCGCATACAGTTCGGCGGCCTCGTCGGCATTGGTCGGCTTCTGCGCAGTGAGTTCTGCGATCTTAGGATCGGAGCTCGTAGATTCGCCCGCATTGCCACCGGGCGCCGAACATGCCACAAGGCACAAGGCCAATACCGGCACCATAAACAGGGCCGCAATCTTAGAAAGCTTCATGGTCATTCCTCCGTTTTGTCGAAGCTTGTTTACTTTTTATCGGCGGTCAAGGGGAGCTTTTCCGCCGACACATCCAGGCCATAGCGATAGCTGATGGCATCGACAGGACAGGCCCCGATGCACTTTCCGCACCGGATACATTCGGCATGATTGGGCGCGCGGACCACATCAACGTCCATCTGACAAACCTTTGAGCACTTGCCGCACGAGACACATTTGCATGCATCGACCCGGATCCCCAGTAGGGATACCTTATTCATGAGCGCATAGAATGCGCCGAGTGGACAAATCCATTTGCAGAAGGGGCGGTAGAACAAAACGCTCAGCACTACCACGGCAATGAGAACGGCAAGTTTCCAAGTAAAGAGATGTCCCAACGCAGATCGAATGCCGGCATTGGCAATGGCCAGCGGAATGGCGCCCTCGAGCACGCCCTGCGGACAGATGTACTTACAAAAGAACGGGTCGCCCATGCCCACGTCGTTAACCACCAAGACGGGCAGCAGCACCACGGCAAACAGCAGCACGACGTACTTGATGTACGTGAGCGGCTTGAGCTTTTTCGTGGAGAACTTTTTGCCGGGAATCTTATGAAGCAGCTCCTGCAGCCAGCCAAACGGGCACAGAAAGCCGCATACAAAGCGTCCCGGCAGCACGCCGAGCAAAATGAGCGTACCGGTGACGTAGTAAGAAAAGTTGAACTTGGATGAACCTACCACCGACTGGAACGACCCGATGGGGCACGCACCCGATGCCGCGGGGCACGAATAGCAATTAAGTCCAGGTACGCAGACTGTTTTTCCCGCGCCCTGATAGATGCCGCCTTTGGCAAAGTTTGGCAGGTGAATGTTGGTGACCAGCGTCGCCGCCGCCTGAATGAATCCGCGAAATCGGACCAAAACATGCGACGCAGTGTTTTCTCTTTTATCCAATTCCGATACACTCCAAGCACAGCCTAATCGCTTTGGCCAGCACGGCATCCGCCTCGCCACGCATAACACCAAAGCACACCATGGTAATTCCGACGATCAACAAAGCGACCTGTACCACGGGTTTTACCGCTTTGAACAACACAACCACTCCTTTCGTTACGCGACCATTGGACCATATCGACTATAAAATCCGTGTTAAGTGCGATTTGGAATGTGCAAGGAGACTGTTATGCGTATTTTGATCGTCGAGGACGAGCGGGCGCTGTGCGACGCAATCGCGCGCAGCTTGCGGAACTTGGCGTACAGCGTCGACTGCTGCCACGACGGACAGGAGGCGCTCGACCTGCTGGGCGTCGAAGTCTTTGACCTCGTGGTACTCGACCTCAACCTTCCCCGTATCGATGGCATGACCGTGCTCAGGGAACTTAGGAAAACCGACTGCGAGACCAAGGTACTGATTCTGTCCGCACGCGGCGAGGTCGCCGACAAGGTCGCCGGACTCGATGCCGGCGCCAACGATTACCTTACCAAGCCGTTTCATCTTGACGAGCTTGCGGCAAGGATCCGCAGCCTTACCCTCAGGCGCTTTGCACAAAGCGACATAGTATTAACCTGCGGAAAGCTCCGCTTTGACACCAAGGCGCGCATCGCTTCCGTGGACAGCGAGGCTTTATCTCTTACGCGCAAGGAAACGGGAATCTTGGAATACCTGATGCTTAATCAGGGGCGTCCGGTAAGTCAAGAGGAGCTTATCGAGCACGTTTGGGATAGCAGCGTGAACAGCTTTAGCAACGCAATCCGCGTTCACATCTCGTCACTCCGCAAAAAGCTACGCATCGCTTTGGGGTACGACCCGATTCGCAATCGGATTGGAGAGGGCTACGTTATGGAGGATAGCGAATGAAAAGGTTTTCGCTGCAATGGCGCATAACGATTATGACGGCACTGCTCACGTGTGCAGCATGCGTGCTGACAAACTGCCTGGTCGGCTATACGGGCATGCGCTACATGGATGCCATCGGCAGTGACATCTCGGCCCTTAACGCGACCGTCGAAGATTCGCCCCAGGCGTTCGACCCAACGAAAGCGACCCCCGATGACAAGGTCACGATCGTCGTAAACGACGCACAGGAGTCTTTTGGCACGACAACCTGGTACATCACGGCTGGAGTCACACTCCTTGGCGGCGCGCTGGCATACTTTGTGAGCGGCCGTGCACTCAAACCGCTACGGGCTTTTGCCGCCCAGGTAGAGCGCGTGCAGCCTGACAACCTAAGCGAAATCAGACTCAGTGAAGATGTGCCCACCGAGCTACAGCGATGCAGCGCCTCTTTCAACGACATGATCGCCCGTCTTGGCGAAGGGTTCTCTGCGCAGCGTCAGTTTACCGGCAACGCCGCACACGAGCTGCGCACCCCGCTCGCCCTTATGCAAGCACAGATTGAACTATTCATCTCTGAGCACTCCGGTTTGCAACCCGAAACAGCCGAGCTGCTCGGCCTGCTACAAGAACAAACCGAGCGCATGTCTCGAATGACCAAGGTATTACTCGAGATGAGTGAGCTCCGCAGCGTTCCTTGCGAGGACGATGTTGAACTCGGTCCCTTGTCCGAAGAGGTCCTCACCGACCTTGCGCCACTTGCCGAAAATAAGGGCATAGCCCTCAATTGTGCTGGAGACGCTTTAGTAATCGGGAACGATGCGCTCCTCTATCGGCTGGTGTTCAACCTGGTCGAAAACGCCATCCGCTATAGCCGCGCCGACTCGAGCGTTACCGTCTCCATCTGCGACAACGACAGCCACGTGTTCCTGCGAGTCGAGGACCAGGGCCCGGGAATACCCAAGCAGTACCGTGAGAGCATCTTCCAACCGTTCTTTCGCCTGGATAAATCCCGCAGCAGGGCATACGGCGGCGCAGGACTCGGGCTAGCGCTTGTTTGGGAGATTGCAGCGCTTCACGGTGGCACGGTAGAGGTCGAAGCAAATTCCGAGAACGGAACCGTGATGCTCGTGACCCTCTCAAAGGGGGCCACCACGTGATCCGACTGTCCAGGAGTCCCACTCGACATTGTGAAACGCGTCCCAAAACTTGGACATGAGAAATGGGAGACAGTTCGCATCTATGCCGAGGACGAAGTCCTGGCGGGGATTCAGGATGCGCAGAGGAAGCTTGCGGCAGAAAACCCCGACAGAATCGTGACCGTCGGCGGCAACTGTATGGTGTCGCCTGCCCTCTTCGATTACCTGCACGGGAAATACGAGAACGTTGGAATCGTCTGGATCTATGCGCATCCGGATGTATCCACGCTGAATGATGGCTACCCCAACGCTCACGCCATGGTACTTGGCAGCCTTTTGGAACAGGGTGCACCGCAACTCGTTTCGCGGATGCGGCATCCGGTGTTTAAGCCGAGCGATGTCCTGCATGTCGGGCTACAGCAGCTCCACGACTATCAGGAAGTTTGCTTAAACAAGCATAGGTGTTGCGGTTTTAGCCGATGTCCTCATGGAGGAAAACGACATGCTGGGTCTGTCTGATTAAAGTCCAACAGTTTCCATGAGGCATCTAGCACGGTAAAAGCTAAAGACCCGGGAGACCCCAAACTGTCAACCATCTTTACGGGTGCAAGGGAAACGGGCAAGACAGCCCCCTCTCGCTCCTATCCGAAACGGCGCTTGAACACGGCTGGATTGCAGCGAATGTCTCCGCCATGCCCGGCATGCTCGAAGATATCATCGAGCACACAAAGGAGGCCGCAGGCCGTTACCTCTCGCAGCCCCATACACGCGTGAGCGGAGTTCAAGTTGGGCAGCGGGGCGGTTTAGCGCGCCAATATAATCAAATCGTGCACTTCCATAGCCTCTCGTCTACGTGGTGTACCGTCGTCTCCCCTTTTATCAGAGTTGGGCGATTTTCAGGCACCCGAGCTGAACTCAAATTGAACTCAACGATGCCTTATCGGTCGAGGGCGTCCTAGCGAGAATATACAGAGGCGCACATTTCGCAGGGAACCTCCCATTCGTTATCATATCGGGATGCTGTCAAGGCAGCGTCAATGCGTTCGACCTACACCTTCTCGCTTTTCGAGGCCTCGTCTGCAGGACCATCGGAATCGATACGGAATCGATCGGCATACCATTCATCCGAAGCAATCACCTTATGGAGCATCTGGAGATGCAGGTCGACATAGTGGCAGAACGCCTTGCCGCATTCCACGAGAGGCGCATTGTTTCTCTCGTTGGGCTCGGCTCCAAAATTAAACTCGACCTCATAGCCCTCCCCAGGCACACCCATGCTCGGCAGAATATCAATGGAGAAGTGGACGAATCCAGACGTCACCTTGTATACATCTTTTACCTTTGGATCGAACTTCTCGAGTAAGTCTTGAAGTCTTCCATCGGACATCTTCTCACCCGAGAAATCTTTCAGCTTGTTCACAGGCACACCTTGAAACACCTGCTTGAGAAAGTCATCCTAGTCTTCGGCGGCGAATAATGCGAATGTCCGCAGGCAGACTCCAACCTGTGCGCGGAGAAGCTGGGCGACGCAAACAGATTCCTCGACTCGAGCATGGAGATGAATCCGTCTATCAGTCTCATCGCATACTCTAGAGGAGGATTGCCAGATATAGATCCCATTGGGTAAAGTCGCCGTTCATGAACGGGAATCACTGCATTGCGCTCGGCGACTCTCAAGGCACTCAGGCTTTGTTCTATTTTCTCAGCTTCTTGTTTGAACTGTTCGCTATCCAAAATGCCCCCAAATGCCGGCTTCTCAACAAATCAAAAAAAGCAAGAGAGACAGAGATTAGGTTCCTGCTCCACTGAACCCACGCTTCCAGTCGAGACACTCCTCCTCGAAGATCTCCCCAGAGTCCCGCCTCTCGCGCCCCTCACGGAAACTGTCCATATCAGTGTAGCCAATCCAAGCACAGCCCCACCGCACGGCCCAGTCGCTTCCGGTCCTGCGTGGCCCCGTGAAGGCGGAAGGGCGTGGTTGTCGTCATCGCGTTCCTTTCTCCTCGTACCTTTTTGGGCATGCGTCACGGGCCCCCGCGCGGCGCTGAGAGCGAATCGGCGCAGGCTTGGGGCCAGTTGCGTAGAGGTTGAGGTTCGGGTTTCGCCGGCTTACGCAGCTTGGCGGGCAGAGCGCCCGGGCTCGCTGCGCCTAGGGCGCGGCGGGATCCGCGACGCCGGAGGTGTCGATCTCGCCCAGATTGGCGAGCTGCTCGATGAGGGGGAGGCCCATCGGGTCGTCCACCTCGACGCCGCCGAGCACGATGGTGCTGTCGCGTGTGTCTATATGGGTTGTGAACACGGCCGGGTCGAAACCCGAAGCGATAAAGCCAATGCCCGCGAGGACAACACCCGCGGCAACGAGCCCGCCCGCCACGGCGAGGTAGATCTTCTTCGCACTGGTCATGGTACTCACTCCTTTCTACGCCGCGAGATGCGCGGCAGCGCCGCCCTTCTCGCCCTTACCCTTCCAGAAGGGCGAGGCGGCCTTCCTCGCCCAGAGCGCCGAGAGGCGCGCAATTTGTTTTGAGGCTGCCCAAGCGCCAGCACCAACGAAGAGCGCCACGCCGACGAGGCCGAGCCCCACGCCCGCCGAGGCGAGGGCGTACGGGAAGTGGCCGATGATGACGCCGCTTACGGCAAGCAGGAGCCCAACTACGCCCACGCCCCCGAGTGCCACCGCGACGATCCACACGCAGAGCGCCAGCACCCAGATGCAGATATAGACCGTGACGGCCACGGCGGCGAAGGCGGCGAGCAGCGGCACCCACACCGGGGAGCCCACGATGGCCAGCACCCACAGCAGCGCGGTGCTGCGCCGGCGCGTCCTCGCGATCGCGCGCGGCACGGCGGGCAGGTCGTCGAGCGTGGCCTCCGCCACCTCGCCGGGCGTGCCCATGGCGGCCACGGCCTCCTCCTCGCTCATACCGTCCTCCATGCGGTCGGCGATGGCCTCCGCATAGAACGCCTTGGTCTCCTCCACCTGCTCGGCCGGCAGGCAGGCGAGCAGCTCGCCCAACCGGCCCAGAAACTCATCGCGCGTCATGGTGCGCCTCCTCAACGTATGCGTAAATCTCCCGTACGGACGGCCACTCGGCCAGGAACTCCTCGATGCGCGCTCGCCCGTCGTCCGTGATGCGGTAGTACCGGCGCAGCCGCCCGTTGTGCTCGGCGGAGCGCGCCGTGATGCACCCGGCCTTCTCCAGGCGCTTGAGCAGCGGGTAGAGCGTCGACTCCGTGAGCCCCATGCTCGCCGGTACGTCCTTCACGATCTGGTAGCCGTAGGACTCCTCGCCGGAGACGGCCGCGAGCACGCAGGCCTCCAGGAAGCCGCGCTTCATCTGTGCCTCCATCCGCACACCTCCTCTCGTCATATACTGTGCTATACACACTATACGATGCAAGGTATTAAACGTCAACTCTCATCGCGAAGGTTCTCCGGCCCCTGCGCGCTGCGAACGTGATGTCGCGGGACGGTTGGCATTATGCATGAAACGTCAAGTAACGCTCTTTTGATCCACTTCCACTCGGCCCCATATGCCTTGCACAACGCCCCCTTCGACCTCGGAATCAAGAGAGCCGCTAGGCTGGACATGCCGGACGGTAAGGTCCTGGACGCCATGGTGGACTTCTCCGATGCCATGGGGGTCATGGGTCTACGCCGATGGAGGCCCACACACGCGGCAGGGCTCGCCCGTCACCGCTGGTCGCCGGACGGTCCCCACGCCTCGCTCGCCAACGCGCAGGCGACAGCAGCAGTCCAGCGCTGGCTGGAGACGCCGGAATGCCCAGAAGATGCGTTTCCCATCGCTGCGGCAGAGCTTTTTGTAGGGGCGGCAATTTTTCCTAATGTCGAGGCCAGCTAGGCTTCAGTAGCCACCTTGGGAGCATCGCCAATAGACTCTTCCTTTATACGTTCGGCATAATCGTAGGCGATACCCACAAATTCCGGTCCCGAGCAACAGGAGTACAATTGCTGCATTGTTGCCAGCTGTTGGGAGATGGAAGATGGACTGCGATGGCTACCCATGCGTTCCCATGCCGTTGATGTGCACCGCCTTTGTGCCGGGGCAGATTGACGCTGCGGTTGCAGACATTTCCGACCCCGATTCACGCACCATCGCCACGGCAGAAGCGCTGTACTTTCGCGGACAGGCCACCCTCGCTGCCAAGACAGCACGCCCCTATCTTGACGCCACCGACCCCGCACTGCGCTATTCCGCATGCTTTATCTGCGGATATGCCAGTCTGTCGCTCAACCGTATCGCCGACGCCCGCCGGTGCCTTGCGGGCATCCTCGATACGCCGGCCGACGAGGAATCATCCGCTATCCACGCCACGCATATCCTGTTCGCCTCGGCCGCAAGCGTCCTGCTGCACTTGCCTTCCCCGTATTCTGCCGAAGAGTTTTATCCACTTGCGGCGCATCTGCCCGAAGGCCTGCGCCTGTTCGCCAGCTACGTGATGGCGCACGCCTTGTATCTGCGCGGCGAATACGGCCGCAGCCTGGGCATGGCGGAAAACGCCCTGATTATGAAACAGGGAAGTTATCCGATCTCGGAACTGTTCCTGCACCTGGCAGCCTCCATGACATGCATGAGCCTCAAGGACATCGACGCCGCAAAGGCACACTTCGGAGCCGCTTGGGGCATTGCGCGCCCCGACGGCCTTATCGAGCTCATTGGCGAGCACCACGGCCTTTTACAGGGGCTCATCGAGGCGTGCCTAAAAACGCAATACCCAGACGACTTCGCGCGCATCATCGAGATCACGTACCGCTTCAGCTACGGCTGGCGGCGCATCCACAACCCTGATTCGGGCGAGGACGTGGCCGACGATCTAACGACCACGGAATTCACCATGGCCATGCTCGCCTGCCGCGGATGGACCAACGCCGAAATCGCACGCCACATGGAAGTATCGCCGGGCACTGTTAAAAACCGCCTATCAGGAGTGTATGCCAAGCTTGGTATCGGAACTCGCGCCGAGCTGGTTGCCCACATGTTGCGCTAGCGGCCAGACTGCCCGGCGTATCGAAAGCGCTCCGGGGGGCCTGACGCTTTCGCGCGCTCAAATTGGACATTTTGGCCATCGAACGGCACTACCGTGACAGGATGCCTTCTCGCAAAATTGGATTATTTCCACCGATGCCTGCGGGATGGGAGCCAAAGATGCTTGATCGCCGTTCGTTACTTGTTGCCGGAGCGTCCTCGCTGGCGAGCATTATGTTGCCGCGCGTGCCAGGAAGCGCAAACGCCTTCATATTGCCGTTCGCGCCCACCGAAGCCTATGCCGACGAAAAAGACCCCTTCAGGGTGCTCGTTCTCTCGCGCACCATGTTTGGTGTGGTCGTGGTCGATGTCGCCAACAAGAATACGCCCATCGCGGGTGCCCAGGTCACGCTCACATCGCGCTATGCCGCAGGCAAGCAGCTCACCGCCACTACCGATGACGAAGGCACGGCCATTTTTGAGGTCGCGCCGCTTTCGGAAGGCTACGTGGACGAGGCAACACTCCTTGACGCGTACGACTTTAACGGCGGTATCTCCATCAGCATGAAAGGCTACCGCGATGTCGAGATTCCCCTCGCGCGTGTCCAAGGCGGCACCGCCATTACCGCACCCACACGTCCGCTCTCCGATGGCGAGCCGTACTTTCGCCAGCTCACATTCGACGAATGGGACATCCAGTACGCTGAAGCCACGTTCATGGCATTGCCGAAGGACGACACGGCAAACGAACAGCCCGATACGCACTCCTTTACCGTGCAGGCACATCTGCCACAGGGTGGACAGGCAACGCTGTGCATCAACAAGGTATTGCCCGCCACGGGCAGCTCGCCCGAAACCGTCACGCAAATTGGCCAAGTCAAGGCCGGTGCATCGGGTTCGGATAATCTGGCGACATTCACGCTCGAAGACAAGTTCCTCGATGCGGCATCGGGCCTTCTGGAGGAAGGATGCAAGCTGCGCTTTGTGCTCGACTATCAGGGCAAAACCTACACGCTCTCCTCTCCCATGGCCGTTGTCACCGCGCCGGCCGCAAAGGCAGAATCGGGCTCGACCACCATCATTCCTACTACCATGGACCAAGAGATCACTCCGTTTGATTTTCCGGCGGCGTTTCCCGGCATCGGCGGCAATAAGTTCACGTGCTGGATGCCCTCATTCCCCATTTTGTTCGATTTCTCTTTTGCCGGGTACGTGCTGTTTGGCGGAGGATACAAACCAGCCAGCTATATGAACGATTCGGGCAACCCTGATCTGGAATACTGGAAGAAATCGCCGCGCGAGTCGGGCGCCAAGCAGGCAAACCGCTACCTCGACGAGATGGAAGGGAAGTGGAATCAGTACAAGAGCATGAGTGCCGGTTCGGGCACCGATCCAAGAAACACCAAGCTCCTTCGTCACCATTGCACGCTGCTGTTCACGATGGATATCGCCACACAGGTGTACGGATCGCTCGCCTACGATTGGGTAGGCAAAACCTGGGGCAGCAACAACGACCCCGCATACGGCAATATTAAGGCCCTCTTCCAGGTAAGAACCGACCTCAATTGGACCGAGCAGTTTACCCTAGGACCGGTGCCCTTTTTCCTAAACGTCAACCCCTGGGTGCTGGCGAAGCTGGCGCTCGCCGTGGGTGCCCACACGCACGGCAGCGGCGCGGCGTTTTTCAAGAACATTTCGCTCGACTATTCCAACACGTCGGGCTCATTCACCATCCAGATCGGGCTTGCCGTTACCTTTGGCGCCGGCGTTGCAGGCGTCGCCTCGTCTGCCGTGCGTGGCGCCGCATCCCTCACCCTGTTCATTGGGTACGAGAAGGCGGACGGGCACCAGCTTCCGCGGCTGCGCGTGGGTGCAGACGTCGATGTCGATGTGATACTCCAGTTCGTAATGTTCAAGTGGACCACCAAGGCTTGGTCGGGATCGTGGCCCACACTCCTCGATTCGTGGAATATGTCGGTGAACAATAGCAACCAGTATGTGCTCCAGCGCTCTGAGCTCGCATTGGGTGGAGATACGCCTTACACGTTGGATGCCCGCTTCGGCATGCCCGGCAACATCGAGGCGGGCGGCGTGCCGCAATTTATCGCATCGGCCACCATCGTCACCAACGCCGAGCTGCTCGCACGCGCTGAGGTTAAGGCCACTGCCGTAAACGCCGCGCCTGTCGTGCGCGATTGGGATCGGGCGGTCACGCGCATTGAGCTCGAGGCGGATGCAGAAAGCGACGACACGGGACAGATCGAGCATTTCGTCCATGCACTGATAGAGAACGACGAAAACGCCGCGCCGATGTATGAGTACACCTACATCGGTCAGGCAACGAACACCGTTGCCGACCCGAACGCCGATTCTGCCGGCGTGTCGGAGGACGAGCGTGGCGGCATCAAGCCCTCGAGCGACAACGTGCTGTTTGCTGGCGTGCTCAGCGAAGCCCACATGAAGCTGGCAATGATTGCCGGCGTAGAATGCCTGTTCCGTATCGCCTCGGTGCGCTACGGCGACAATGGTCGCTCGCGCCTGGTGGTACACACAAAGGCAAACGGGACGTGGTCCGCTCCCACGCCTGTGGACTTTCCCCTTGGGTTTGGCGAGGGCGACGTGGAGCGCGACAGCATATACGATTACGACTTCGACGTAGTGGAATATACGGACGGAAGAGGAAACCAGGACGCCTACGTGCTGCTGGTCTCGGGCGAGCGCCCCGCCGGCGACAACACCCTTTTCGATACGGCGAGCACATCCGGCATACTGTCCGTTGTGCGCCTGCGCATAAGCAACGACGGAGTTCGCGTGATATCGCACACGTCGTGGCGCAGCATCTCGCGCGGCCGCCTTCAGGAGGATGGCTACCATTGCCTGCAGTGCCCACGCATCACGGTGGGCAAGACACTTGTCGACGGGCGCCTGTCGGGCGCCTACCTCCACCGCCGCGGAACCACCGCAGAAAAGACGCTCGGCAGCGAGGCCGAGGTTGCGCTGGAGTGCTTTACCCTGTGGTCGGACGTTTCGGGCGACAGTCTCACGTTCCGTCAGGTCCTCCGCTTTCCGCAGGCACCGTCGAGCATCGAGCTCGGCGCGCCCGAGAATATCAACGGCAAAATGGTGGTGCCCATTGCATACGAGACCGCAGGCGGTTGTGGCTGTGCATCGTACGCCGTGATCGGCCAGTCCATTGCGAGCTGGGGCGTTATGTCGCCAGATGCCACAGTACCCCACGCGGTGCCGTGGCCGCAGCACACGGGCTTTTTGGCTACCGTCAACGAGCAACTGCAGCATATTACTTGGACGCGAGGCGCATCGGCATTTGCAACGCAGCCCGTGGGTGCCGCAGGCTGTGGCCCGGCATCGTTTAGCGTAAGCAACAACGGCAGGTGCGTGCTCTATGTAGAGAACACCGATGGCAAGGTGGGGCAAACCTACGACGAAGAAGGCAACCCGGTAGCAGTGATGGGCAAGCACTTCCGCATCTTCGCCAGCACCTTGGCAGGCGATCTGTTTACGGAGCCGTTCGTGATGTGCGAGCTGGACCATCCCGTCGATCAGATAACGACATTTTTGACGTCGGGGAGCATGCTCTCCGCGCTCGCCACGCACATTGTGAGCGCGGAGAAGAGCGAGGCAGAACTACACGGCATCGAAGTGCCCTTGGTGGCGTGTGCCACTCCGACGGGCGCAGTCGCTACCTCGGGCGCGGTGGTGCCCGGAGCAGCAGGCGAATCCTTCATGGTCACGGTGCGAAACGACGGCAACACCTTGCTGACCGCCGGCACGATCGATCTGTACCGAGAGGGCTCCAGTCAGCCGTTCTCCAGCGCATCCATCGGGTTCGGAGTGAACGCACGCATGGCATCGATCTACGATCCAGAGCTTGCCGAGGACGCTTCGGCCAACGACATGACACACGTGAAGTACACGCTCGAGACGCTGGGCGCACATTTTGCAACGCACCCGCTGGTAGCCGACAGTGGCAACGCCGTGCTGGCACCGGGTTGCACGGCACAGTTCCGCATGAGCTTCGCCATCCCCGAGAGTTGGAGCGACGAGGTGGGCAAACGTGTAACGCTGTATGCGAAGGCGCGTAATCTGGTGGCGCTCGATCCCGTAACGCTCGAGGAAATTCGACCGGGCGCAAACTCGGCGCTGGGTGCCGTACTGCACGAGCTTCATGTGCCCGACGCGGCATGCGAACGCTCAGAAGTTCAGGTCGGCGTATGCGGCGGCGCGGATACGACAGGACTTCACGACGCCCCGATGACAGCAGACGGCGATAGCGGCTCGAGCGGCGGCGGTACTGACGAGGGCGGCGGCTCCGGCGGAAGCGGCTCCGGCAGTGGCAAGGACCACGGCAATAACAAGCGCTCCGGAAAAGCGGGCGCGCTTGCGGGCACGGGCGATGCCAACGCTCCCCTTACGGCAGCCGCTGCAGCACTCGCCGCGGCAGGCGCCGGCCTCATCGCCTACAGTGCCCGCCGCACGGCGCTCGAAAAAGACACCGCCGATGAGGTCAATTCGGATGAGCCTCGCTAGCTCCTAGTTGCTTTTACGAGAGACGCTGACTCGGCTCATCGAACATCAAAATGGGCTGGTTTTGGATACCCAGAGCCAGCCCATTACGCATTAGATGTCGTCAGAGGAGTCGAGTTCTGCCTCGAGCTTGGCACGGCGTCTTTTCGCCGTGAAAAACGTTGCGCACAGGGCAGCAAACGTGGCCGCAAAAATCGTCGCGCCGCAGAACACGCCCGTGGCCAGATTCGCCAACCAAAAGACACTTTCGAGCGGTACGATCTGCGCCTCAGCGATACAGCGCATTGCGGCAATAACAAGCGCGAACGCGGCGCCGCTAAGACCGCTGACAAGCAGAAAATATCCAACAGGAAGATGCTCGGTTTGCCCAAAACGATTGGTATCGACATAGCCCTTCCGCGTTTGCAGTCCTGCGCAAATCAACATCACGAGAACGAGCCACAAATACATGGCTGCCTCGAACGGCGTTGCAAAGCCATGCGGCATTTCACTGGCGTCGCTGTGAACCCACGCAACCTGTCGAGCTATAAACTGGTAGAAAAAGATCATCAACATGCCAAACGAAAGCAACACGAAACCAATCTTGTAGATCTTCGCGCTCTCAGCCTCCAGGCGCTCATCCTTTGGGCCGGCATATTCACGCCACTTTTGCACGAGTTTTAAATCTTCAAATTTCATAGCGAACTCCTAAAGAGCGTCAGGGTCGACGTCGCTCTCGTCTTCCCAAAACAAGTCGTTCAACGTAACGCGCAGCGCTTTACAGATTGCCACGCACAAATTGAGCGTGGGGTTGTAGCCGCCCGCCTCGATAAGGCCGATGGTCTGGCGCGTAACGCCCACGGCCTGGGCCAAGTCAGCTTGCGAAAGGCCAACCGCCGCGCGCGCCGCCTTCATGCGTAGGTTCTTTTTGCCCGGCATGGAGTTCCTTTTGTAGTAATGGACAGATATCCGTTGCAACATGACAGAAATATATTGCATATATCAGACAATGTCAACTATATCTGTCATTATGAAAACCATATTCGTCATCGCCATGCGGACATTACAACTTCGGTTCACTATTCAAACTTACTCGGACAGAACCGACTCGGTTTTGTCCGAGTAAACGAATCTCCATCGAACTCCGAACGATTGTTCGATGGATTTCGTGTTGGTTGGAATCGTCTGTGGGCTGGGCTATGCTACCTTGACTATCTATATGACTTAAACGCAGCAAGGGAGCACCGAGAGAGCGAGTATGGCAAAAAACACCGCAAACTATGGTAACGACAGTATCCGCCAGCTCAAGGACGAGGAGCGCGTACGCCTGCGTCCCGCCGTCATCTTTGGCTCGGACGGACTCGACGGCTGCGCGCATGCCGCCTTCGAGATCCTGTCCAACGCCGTTGACGAGGCGCGCCAGGGCTACGGCAAGCTCATCACCCTTACCGCTTTTCGCGATGGCTCTATCCAGGTAGAGGACAACGGCCGTGGCTGCCCGCTCGACTGGAACCCTTCCGAGAAGCGCTTTAACTGGGAGCTCGTCTTTTGCGAGCTCTACGCCGGCGGCAAATACAATAACAACCAGGGCGGCGACTACGACTTCTCGCTCGGCACCAACGGCCTGGGCTCCTGCGCGACTCAGTACGCTTCCGAATACATGGACGTCACGGTTTGGCGCGACGGCAACAAGTACTCCCTGCACTTTAAGAAGGGCAAGGTTGTCGGCGCCAAAAAGAAGGCACTCGAGATTGAGCCCAGCAATGAGGACCGCACCGGCACCACCATCAAATGGCGCCCCGATCTTGAGGTCTTTACCTCCATCAGCATCCCCCACGAGTGGTATCGCGAGACCATGCGCCGCCAGGCCGTGGTCAACGCCAACGTGACCTTCCGCCTGCGCATTGAGGGCGACGATGGCGAATTTTCCGAAGAGGACTTTTGCTATCCCAAGGGCATCGAAGACTACGTGCTCGAGAAGGTCGGTACCGACTACCTCACCGAGCCCTTCTTTATCGAGGCCGACCGTCGCGGTCGCGACCGCGAGGACCTGCCCGACTACAACGTAAAGATCACCGCGTGCATGTGTTTCTCGCGCACCTTCATGATGCAGGAGTACTACCACAACTCATCGTGGCTCGAGAACGGCGGTTCACCCGAAAAGGCCGCCCGTAGTGCTCTGACCAGCGCCATCGATGCCTACATTAAGCAACAGGGCAAGTACAACAAAAACGAGAGCGGCATCAAATGGCAGGACGTCCAGGACTGCCTGGTGCTGGTGACCAACTGCTTCTCCACCCAGACGTCCTACGAAAACCAGACTAAGAAGGCCATCAACAACCGCTTTATCCAGCAGGCTATGACGGCCTTCTTTAAGGAACGCCTCTCGACTTACCTGATCGAGAACAAAGACGCCGCCAACAAGATCATGGAGCAGGTGCTCATCAACAAGCGCTCGCGCGAGAACGCCGAAAAGACGCGTCAGAGTATCAAGACCAACCTGCAGCAAAAGACCGACATGGCCAACCGCGTGCAGAAGTTCATCGACTGCCGCTCCAAGGACAAGAGCCGCCGCGAGATCTACATCGTAGAGGGCGACTCGGCAGCAGGCGCCATTCGCACCTCGCGCGATGCCGAGTTCCAGGGCGTCATGCCCGTCCGCGGTAAGATCCTCAACTGCCTGAAGGAGGACTATCCGCGCATCTTTAAGTCCGACATCATCATGGACCTCATGCGCGTGCTGGGCTGCGGCGTGGAGATCAAGGACAAGCGCATCAAGAACCTTGGCGCCTTTGACCTGGACAACCTCAACTGGAACAAGGTCATTATCTGTACGGATGCCGACGTCGACGGTTATCACATCCGCACGCTCGTGCTCACCATGCTCTATCGCCTGGTGCCCACGCTTATCGACGAGGGTTACGTGTATATCGCCGAGTCGCCGCTCTACGAGATCAACTGCAAAGAGAAGACCTACTTTGCCTACACCGAGCTCGAGAAGAACGGCATCCTCAAAGAGATCGGCGACCAAAAGTGCTCGATCAACCGCTCCAAGGGTCTTGGTGAGAACGATCCGGACATGATGTGGCTCACCACCATGAATCCCGAGACGCGTCGCCTGATCAAGGTGGAGCCCGAGGACGTCACCAAGACGGAAACCATGTTCAACCTGTTGCTGGGCAACGACGAGGCAGGCCGCAAGCGCCATATCTCCGAGCACGGCAAGGAATACCTGGACCAACTGGACCTGCAATAGCAGCAAATCGATAACGACGGCCCATAAGAAGTTCAAGAGGATATCGTGGCAAAGAAGAAGACGAAGAACCAGCCAAAGAAAAAGCAGGTCAACGCCGAAAACGTCATCGGCCTGCACTCCGAGGTCACCGACCAGCCGATCACGCAGACGCTCGAGGTCAACTACATGCCCTACGCCATGAGCGTCAACGTCTCGCGTGCGTTCCCCGAGATCGACGGCTTTAAGCCCTCGCACCGCAAGCTGCTCTACACCATGTACAAGATGGGTCTGCTCAAGGGCGAGCGCCAGAAGAGCGCCAACATCGTGGGCCAGACCATGAAGCTCAACCCGCACGGCGATGCCGCGATCTACGAGACGATGGTGCGCCTGGCGACGGGCAACGAAGCGCTGCTTGCCCCCTTCGTGGAGTCGAAGGGCAACTTTGGCAAGTACTATTCGGGCGACCTGAGCTACGCCGCCTCGCGTTATACCGAGGCCAAGCTCTCCCCCATCAGCGCCGAGATCTTCAAGGACATCGACAAGGATCCGGTCGACTTCGTTGACAGCTACGACGGCGCCATGAAGGAGCCGCGTCTGCTACCCACCACGTTCCCTAACATCCTCGTCTCGGCCAACAAGGGCATCGGCGTCGCCATGGCATCCGACATCTGCGGCTTCAACCTCAACGAGGTCTGCACCGCCACCATGCATTACCTGCAGGATCCCGACTGCGACCTGCTAGAGTACATGCCCATGCCCGACTTCTCAACC
>ENA-OQKC01000271-OQKC01000271.1-human-gut-metagenome-genome-assembly--contig:-NODE-271-length-22972-cov-3.517750_pt1 | contig 22972 bp, 28 predicted proteins | sample MGYA00242774_ERZ504790 | MGnify/ENA primary metagenome ERZ504790 (study PRJEB26092, sample SAMD00036419) | human gut metagenome | host: Homo sapiens | study: EMG produced TPA metagenomics assembly of...
GAACGGGATGGTATGTTGCGAACGGACGGTCGGGAAGGACGGGAGGGGCGGGTGAGGCTTCGGAGGTCTAGTGCTTCTTAGGCTGCGGGGATTCTGCTAAAACCGACTGAAAAAAATCCCAGAACTCGCTGACGCTCAAACAGCTGGGATTTTTCCAGCAACGCAGCCTCCCCGCGGCCTAAGAAGTACTACGACTCCTGCAGAGTCACCCGCCCCGCCCGTCCTTCCCGCCCTGACTTTCGAACATGGAGAATTAGTTAGAAAAGTTTCTGTGTGACTGTATTGGCCCTGCAAACATTGCAATGTTTGTACTTTGCAATGTTCGCAGGGGATTGAGATAAACTTTATTCGAAAGAACGAAGAAGAAGAAAAATTGAATAACGAAGAGTGTTGAGACGGTCATCATTTGTTGAGCTTTTCTTGATATTTTTACCGAGGCTGGGGTTTGTCTCTGGGAATGTCAGCGTGAGGTGTCCTGTGGGGAGCAGGAGCTTCGGAGTGAGCCTTTGGTCATACTTGGCGGCTGAGGTGACCTGTGGAAAGGTATTCTGCGGATACAGGCCGCAGAATAAGGCCCATCTGTCTGAGCCAGGTACGCATCAGCGTACATGGCGAGTTATGGGCCGGCCTTTTCACAGGTTGCCTCAGACGCTTAGTATGACCAGGCGAAACGACAGCCCCTGCTCCCCACAGGACACCTCACGCGTCCGCATCGTCATAAGTATCCACAACCACACCTCTAAAAGTAAAAAACAGACCGGCAACCTTGATCAAAATGGTCACCAGTCTGCAAAACAATACGGAAATTCTTAAATTACTATATTCCTCTCTGCAGCATATTCATGAACACAGCTCCAACGCCTTCACGCTCTGCATATGTTCAATCCCTGCATCTATTTACGATTATAATTGATCAGACAACCCTTAAGGATGATCTCTCTCTCATCATCTGTCAGCTCACCCAGAGTTACCTCGAACTCCTTCAGAGCGTCACCTTCAACGGTATAGCCTTTGATCACGTCTGCTTTTTCCTCAACCGCCTTGCGGATTCCCGGGAAGAACAGATAATCACCGTTCTTGAACGGAAGATCTCCGGACGGGATCAGGAATGGAAGCATACCCCAGTTGATCAGATTGGATCGATACCTCTTGGTTGCATACTCATTGGCAATGTTTGCCCAGCCGCCAAGTACCTTCTGGCAGGATGCAGCCTGCTCTCTGGCAGAGCCATCGCCCGGTTTTACTGCAAAGATGGTACTTCCTACGCCAAGGTTGGTCTTATCTACATCCGGATAAGTCTTGTTGATGGTTTTAATAACCGGTTTCAGTTCCGGAACAGCCTCTGCCGGGCAGCTACCTGCCTGGATCGCCTTCTGTGCTGCCTGGATCTCTTTTGCACGGCCAACGTAAGCCGGATCCTTTCTGGACAATGTAAACTCTGCAAGTCCAAGCGGGTTGGAACGGTAGGAGGATGTCTCACCGGACGGGATCAGCTCGTCAGTGGTAGTAACCGGATCGTGAATCTCAGAAACAACCTTCAGGATCAGGTTGTCTGCAAGTGCAGCCATCTCCGGCCAATCTTTGATATTCGGTCCAAACTGGATCTCTACGCTTGGATCTGCCACGCCCTTGCTGTCAAATACACGGTTATCGTAGATAGACTTATCGAAGTAGTATTTATGCTCGGAATAGCTTCCGCCAAACTCCTCTGCTGAGGTAAGGAATCCCTTGTTTGCTGCTGTAGCCGCAATGGAACGTGCATCCATAAGTGCAACAGAAGAAATCTGACCGTTCTGGATCTTGGAGCCTTCACGGTTCGGGAAGTTTCTGGTTGTATGACGGATACTGAATGCATTGTTTGCAGGTGTATCTCCGGCGCCAAAGCACGGTCCGCAGAATGCAGTTTTCACAACTGCACCTGTTCCGATCAGTTCTGCAAGAACACCGTTCTTAGCCAGTTCCATGTAGATCGGAGTACTTGCCGGGTATACACTTAAGGTGAAGGCATCATGGCCGATATTTTTGCCCTTGAGGATATCTGCTGCTGCACAGATATTCTCGAATCCGCCGCCTGCACAGCCGGCAATGATTCCCTGCTCAACATAAAGCTTGCCATCAACTACCTTATCTCTCAATGTGAACGGAATCTTTCCGTCAAGGCTTACCTGTGCTCTCTTCTCCACATCTGCAAGGATATCGTCAAGGTTTGCCTTCAGCTCATCGATAGTGTAGGTGTTACTCGGGTGGAACGGCATTGCGATCATTGGCTTGATCTCACTGAGGTCGATCTCTACACAGCCGTCATAGTATGCAACGTTGCCCGGTTTCAGTTCTTTGTAATCCTCCGGTCTTCCGTGGATCGCATAGAATTCCTCGATCTTCGCATCTGTCTGCCAGATGGAGGAAAGACATGTGGTTTCTGTTGTCATAACATCAACACCGATACGGAAATCTGCGCTTAAGCTGGCAACGCCAGGTCCAACGAACTCCATAACTTTATTCTTCACATAGCCGTTGGCAAAAACCTCGCCGATGATGGCAAGCGCAACATCCTGCGGTCCTACACCCGGACGTGGAGCACCTTTCAGATAAATAGCAACTACGCCTGGCATATTAATATCGTATGTCTGGCAGAGAAGCTGTTTTACAAGCTCCGGTCCGCCCTCTCCCATAGCCATGGTTCCAAGTGCTCCGTATCTTGTATGACTGTCAGAGCCGAGGATCATCTTTCCGCCGCCTGCAAGCATTTCTCTTGCAAACTGATGGATAACTGCCTGATGAGGCGGTACATAAACTCCGCCGTACTTTTTGGCACAGGTGAGACCAAACATGTGGTCATCTTCATTGATGGTTCCGCCTACTGCACAGAGGGAGTTATGACAGTTGGTCAGTACATATGGTACCGGGAACTTCTCAAGTCCTGAAGCTCTCGCAGTCTGGATGATTCCTACAAATGTGATATCATGGGAAGTCAGTTTATCAAATTTGATCTGAAGCTTCTCCATGTTATCAGATTTATTGTGAGCCTTAAGAATAGAATATGCGATGGTATTCTTAGCAGCCTCTTCTTTCGCTACAGGCAGATCAGCCTGGTTCTCGGGAATGATTTCCTGTCCGTTCTGAAGATAAACGCCGGTATCGTAAAGTTTCATTTCGGTTCCTCCAATCTGTAATGATTCTTTTTTTCATAATTTCGTTTATTATAGAGGATTTTTACACATTAGTCAATAAAAGTGAGCATACCTGGTGCATTGTTTTGCGTACAAGCGTTGCTGCCCTGTGCTTTACTTTCCCTGCAAAATCCGCTATACTGAAGACCATATCGGACGGATATTTATATTCTGCCGGCTGTGGCAGTTTCAATACGGAGGTACTGTTTATGTTTCGTTTATGGGGAAAAATATGGAAAGACAATCGCATGCTTCAGGACACCGTTGTCTGTGATGACAGCGATGATACCAGAACCCACAAGATTTTTCACGGACTTGAGGAAATCTGCTATCAAATGGATCTGGGAAATCCTATCTGGCTGGATGCCACGGTGCGGGATTTCAAAAAGCATGATAAGGCCCGTTTTTATCAGGATAATTTCATTGAACATATTGAATTCGACTACCTGGAGATCCAGGTGATCGAGGAAGACTGAGTAACATGTAAAAGGACGCAGGAAAGCCACGAATGCTTATCCTGCGTTCTCTTTTTTTAAAAATTCCCAATCTGGGAGGTATATTTCAGAAGATCATGCTTACTGCCTTTAATGAAGTTTATGCTCTCAGCCAGGAGAAAAATGTAACGCTCCGTATGGCAGCTTACATGGTTGCGATCAAGAGGATCACCACAGCCGGCAAGCTCCGTGGCGGCCCGATCTCCATGGGTTGATAAGGTATAGCTGATAAATTCCTTATCTTACACAACTGCATACATAAAAAACTCTCCGGCGGATACAGAGAATCGTATCTGCCGGAGAGTTTTTTTTGCATCCGGTTCCCTTATTCCGGAATATCTTTGTGTACATTTCTGTATTTTCTCAAATATACCGGGATATGTTTTTACTCTGCATTCATAAACTCCCGTATGATTTCCCGCATGATCTCTTCCTCCTCCGGAGAAAGCATCTTGCTGAAGTGACTTCCGGTAGCAGCCGTCTGACGGATACTTCTGGTAATCTTATCTACGATTTCTTCCTGCAGAACAGGATCCGGCTTTTCTGCGACCGGTACTTCCTCCACCCAGGTACGGACCTGTTCCACATAATCTGCAAGAGAAGCCATCACAAGCTCTTCCTTATAAGAAAAGTCCAATGCCTGACGAAGAAGAAGCAGTACTACCGGCACTGCCGCCCCTATATAAAGATAAAGCATAGACAATCCTTCCCTGTATCCCAGTCTGCTGTTGAGAAAAACAGACAGTCCCAGAAGAAATGTACAAAACAGTGACGGATACCATACAAATCGGTTCATCCGATGCCAGAGCCTGTCCCTTGACTTCCACAGGTTCAGCCATTTTTCTTTGAGATTCTGTAATCGTTGCGTATTTCGGATCATTCTTCGGTAGGTAAGGTTTGTTGCCAGCATCCCCAGACCGCCGATACATCCCATGGATGTCATGACGTAAAGCGGGATGTTCAGCTTCATGATCATCTCCAGCATAAGCCCTCCCTTTTTCACTGCCGCACAGTGCCTGAGCGTGCTTTTGTTCTTTAGCCGCACTGCTCATCGCCTTAGGAATATTATACTTCTATATAACTTAACTGGAAAGAATTTTCGTTCGTCAAATGCTGCCCCTGTTTTTGGTCTTTTTACATTTCCTGCAGTGCTTTGACTACATTTTCAAATTTCATGAAGTGAGAAGCCTTTACGAGGATGGTATCTCCAGGTTTCACATATGTGTTCAGGTTCTTAAGAAGGCTTTCCAGATCTTTTTCCCGGATGACTGTCAGGTCTGGATTGGTCTGAGATGCCTTTTCCGCGATATGGGCTGCAAGTGGTCCTACGCAGATGCATGCATCGATCCTGCACTGACCTGCATGAACGCCTACACCTTCATGAAGTGCAGCTTCATCCGTTCCAAGCTCACCCATATCGCCAAGAATGGCAACCTTTCTTCCAAGTCCGTCCTGAAGAACATCCAGGGAAGCCTTCATGGACATGGGATTTGCGTTGTAGCAGTCATCTACGATCATGAATTTACCGGTCTCGATCATATTGAATCTTCCGCTGACCGGTTCCAGGCTTTCGATGCCATTTTTGATCTGCTCTGCATTCAGTCCGTAAAGTCTGCCCACAGCTGCTGCTGCCAGTGCATTGGATACCATATGACGTCCCGGCATTGGAATATCTACATGAAATGTCTGGAGCTCTCCGTTCTCTGCCATTTTTCCTTTCAGACAGATGTCACAGCTCATTCCCTTCAGGCCACGGCTTTCCACATTTTCACAGGTAAACAGAAGCATTTTCTCCGTTTCCGAAAAATACCGGCTGCATGCCGTTGTATTCCTTTACTGTGGAAAGCTTATCATCATCACCGTTAAGTACGATATTTCTCTTCACATACTGAAAAATCTCTGTTTTTGCCTTCAGGACGCCGTCTCTGTCCCCAAGGTTTTCCAGATGGCAGGTTCCGATGTTTGTGATCACGCAGGTGTCCGGTTTTGCGATCTTTGCAAGACGGGTCATCTCACCGAAATCACTGATTCCCATTTCCAGAACTGCGATCTCATCTTCATCACGAAGGCGGAATACTGTCAGTGGAAGTCCCAGCTCATTGTTGAAATTCCCCTGGGTTTTCAGTATACGGTATTTTTCCTTCAGCACAGAGGCAATCACCTCTTTTGTGCTGGTCTTTCCAACGCTTCCTGTGATTCCCACAACCGGAATATCAATCTGCTCCAGATAAAACTCCGCAATGTCTTTTACTGCCTGAAGGGAGGAGCCTACCTGGATATACGGATGATCCGCCCCTTCAAGAGTTCTCTCGGATAAGGTCGCGAGTGCACCTGCTTCCATTACCTGCGGGATAAAACGGTGAGCATCCACACGCTCTCCTACTACCGGTACAAAAAGACCTCCTTTTTCCACCTTACGGCTGTCCGTTGTGATCGCAGTCACTTCCTCCTGAAGTTTTTCCTGCGGGCCGTGGTAAATACCATTGCAGACTTTTGTGATATTTTCCAATGTAAGATTTTTCATGAATAAAATCCTTTCTTTTGCCAGAAACTCCTCCTGTCAACAGGAGGAGTTACGGTCAGATATTTTATTTGCTGTATTTCTTAAAAGAAATGCGGATCAGTTCTTCACAGAGGTCCGGATAGTCGATTCCCAGGACCTTTGCTTCCTGAGGGATCAGACTGGTGGGTGTCATTCCCGGAAGTGTGTTTGCCTCCAGGCAGTACATATCACCGTTTTCTTTCATCATGAAGTCAAAACGTGCATAGCCCTCAATGCAGAGAGCCTTTGCGCCAGCTTCCGCATAATGCTGCATCTTCTCAGTCAGTTCCGGTGAGATCTCAGCCGGACAGGTTTCTACTGTGGAGCCTGCCTGATATTTGTTCTTATAATCATAAAAGCCCTGCTTCGGTGCGATCTCGATGATTGGATAAGCCTTTCCGTCTACAACTGCAACGGAAAACTCACGACCCCTGATATACTCTTCAACAACTACCTCATCTTCATAAGAATAAGCACCATCAATGGCATCCTCATATTCTTTCTGGTTGTTTACAATATAAACACCTACGCTGGAACCACCGCAACATGTTTTTACAACAACAGGAAATTCCATACCAAGATCATGGATGTTTCTTGTACAGTTTTCTTTCAGCATGGAAACGCCCTTCGGTGTCGGTACCTGATCCATGAGAAAGATCTTCTTGGTGAGACCCTTATCCATAGCAAGGGCACTGCTTAAATATCCGGTTCCTGTGTAACGGATCCCCAGAAGATCGAAGGTTGCCTGAACCTTTCCATCCTCTCCGTTGGAACCGTGAAGACCCATAAATACAATGTCTGCTGCCTGACACAATTCCAGTACATTCGGCCCGAAAAAGCTTCTTCTTGTGCGTTTGATCTCTTCGATATCATCATCGAAGCTTCTCATATACTCTGCCGCAGAATCTACCTCATAATCTTTATCTCCAAAGGGCTCATCCCAGTCCACCGGCTCCAGTCCGCAGAAAATATCTACAAGAATGGCATTATGGCCTTTTTTACGAAGTGCCTTGCAGACACCGGTTCCTGTTACGATGGAGATCTCTCTTTCTGTACTGGTTCCGCCTGCCAATACAACGATATTCATACTTTCATCTCCCTTGATGATCTTGTGTTTTCTTTTTCGTATTCTTTTAATATTTCTTTTAATCTCTTATTCATAAACTACGATTGGTACTCCTACACTAATATTATTATAAATGATTGCCGCCTTATCCTTCGGGGTGTTTACACAGCCATGAGAACCATTTGTGATATAGATCTGCCCGCCATACTGTGAACGCCAGCTTGCGTCATGGATTCCGACTCCTCCGGAAAACGGCATCCAGTATGTAACCGGTGATGCATATCCAGGTCCCTTCAAAACTGCCGGTGAACGCATGGCATCCAGTGCAAAGCATCCGGTTGGTGTGGAATGGCCCTTTCGGACACAGCCGGTAACTACCGGTGTATCTACCAGAAGCTGTCCGTCTTTATAGAATACCATTCTCTGGTTGGTCAGGTCAATCTCTACATATGTATTTCCGATATCATTGGTATCTCTGCAAAGTCCACTGTAAGCATACGCCGGCTGTCTCACTTCTGTAGTTCCTGCAAGAATGGCATTATAAAGCCATTCAGTCTCTGTGGTCTGATCGATAGCCCATCCGTAATCACCGCCCTTGATAGTCTTCTGGCGACCATCGTAGGTGGTAAATGTCCTCGTGCAGCCAAAGGTATCATATTTATATCCCAGGCTGTTCACATAAGCTGCAACCTGATCTTTATTTACTATATAATCTCCGTTTGCGTCCCTGACCAGCCAGTCTTTGATGGTATTTCGGTCAAGCTGTTCCGACCGGTCCGAAAAATCATAGGTGATCACGCAGCTGGTAAGCTTGTTCATCTGGTCACAATCTTTTTTCAGAGCTTCATCGTCTTTATATATCGATGGTTTTTTGTAGCAGTTTTTCTTTTCCAGACTAACTGTTTTGTCTCCTGCGGAAACAGCTGCACGGATCACCTTCTGAACCTTTTTTGTATCCAGGGTCGTTCCTTCTTTTTCCGGCTGGATCTCGTAGGTTTCGCCATTATCCTTAATGCATGCGTCTGCAGGCTTTTCCATATTGTCCTTCTGCATGCATTTCAGATTCTTCACAGCCTCTGTCAGCTTGTTCTGATCTTCATAAGCAGTATCCGTTGCCAGTGTATATTTTTTCTCCTGATTAAAAGCAAGGAACCATTTGTACCGGGCCTGTTTCTTGATCAGCTTTTTGGCTCCGCCATCCGGCTTGTAGACCAGGCCGGCTTCTTTTGCGGTAATACTCTCTTTTCCGTTGTTTCTTGTATCAACGGTAAGAACATATGCCTGCACTTCCTTTGCAAGAAGCTTTTCTGTTTCATCTGCAGTTTTATAGGAGCAGTTAAAACCATTCACCTGAGATCCCGGCAAAAAATGATCTGTAAAATAGTGTACACCATATCCATAAGCCCCTGCTGTAAGGATCAGCAGGATCATGATCAGTGCAATGACCAACTTTTTGCCTGTTTTCATTTTTTCTTTTTCCTCATCCATGAGCTCTCTCCAATAGTTATGACTGCCCGGTATTACGCGTGCTGAAATACCGGGCAGTCTGATGTGATCGATTTATTTCTCCAGAAGTTTTTCCACACTTACAAGCTTCACACAGAGAACAAATACCTCTGCTGCCTTGCCAAGCTCCTCAACGCTTGGGTAACTTGGTGCAATACGGATATTGCTGTCTTTCGGGTCCTTTCCATATGGATAGGTTGCGCCTGCTCCAGTCATAACAACGCCTGCTTCTTTTGCTTTGGCAACGATGGCTTTCGCACAGCCTTCCATAGAATCAAAGGAAATGAAATATCCGCCGTGAGGTTTGGTCCACTCACCGATTCCAAGTCCGTTAAGCTCTTTATCCAGTGTTGCGAGAACAAGCTCGAATTTCGGACGAAGGATGTCTGCATGTTTCTTCATATGCTCATGCAGTCCGTTGATATCTTTGAAGAAACGAACGTGACGAAGCTGGTTCAGTTTGTCGTGTCCGATGGTCTGTACAGTCATGTATTTGCGGAAGTCATCCAGGTTCGCCTTGGATGCAGCAACTGCTGCGATACCGGAACCAGGGAAGCTTACTTTGGAGGTAGAAGTAAATTTATAAACAATGTCCGGATTTCCTGCTTTCGCACACTCATCAAGAATCTCAAGAAGGAAATCCTGATTGTCATCATAGAGATGATGGATGCTATAAGCGTTATCCCAGTAAATACGGAAGTCCGGTGCAGCCGGCTTCAGATGCGCAAAACGCTTAACTGTTTCTTCGGAATAAGTGTAGCCCTGCGGATTGGAATATTTCGGAACACACCAGATTCCTTTTACTGCCGGATCTTCATTGACATATTTCTCAACCATGTCCATATCCGGGCCTTCCTGAGTCATCGGAATGTTGATCATCTCAATGCCGAAAAATTCTGTGATACGGAAATGACGGTCGTATCCTGGTACAGGACAGAGGAATTTCACCTTGTCAAGCTTGCACCATGGTGTATTTCCCATTACTCCGTGGGAATAGGAACGTGCAATGGTATCGAACATTACATTCAGACTGGAGTTACCATAGATGATGATATTCTCTGGCTCTACCTCTGACATCTCACCGAGAAGTCTCTTGGCTTCCGGGATTCCGTCGATGACTCCATAGTTACGGCAGTCCACACCGGTCTCACATTTCAGATCTGCATCCCCTGCAAGTACTTCCATCATTTTCATGGAAAGATCAAGCTGATCCGGTGCAGGTTTACCACGGGACATATCCAGTGCCAGACCTTCGGCTTTGATCTCGTCGAACTCACGGTCGAGTTCTTTCTTTAAATCGAGTAGCTCTTCCCTGCTCATCTCACAATATTTTTTCATAAGTTTGCTTCTCCTCTTTTTGTGCACAGTTTCATATCTGCGGTTGCTGTGTTTCTTCTGTTAACGATTTCTGTCTGTCAGGAATTCTCTGCAAAATCTCTTCCGCAAAAAACAGCCACAGTTTCACGGAAACGGGAAACCTCTGCCCCGGCAGAAAATCTCTGCGTACATTTTAGTATGTAAAAGCGCTGTTGTCAAATCTTTCGTGGAAAATCCTGCACTTCTCTTGCACAGCATCCATTTTTCCTCTATACTGGAAAAAACATTATTATGGCGTTTTTATGGATTCATGTCCCGATCAGTCGGATCTGGTACAGTAATCTCCGGAAATGCTATATAAAAATGCTATATATATCTTATAAATTTACTATTATGAAAGAGGTATTGATCATCATGTGGATTGCAGATGGATGGAAAGAATATGAAGTTATTGATACATCAAAAGGAGAAAAGCTGGAGCGCTGGGGGGATTATCTTCTGGTTCGTCCGGACCCGCAGGTAATCTGGGATACTCCCCGCAAAAACCGTGGCTGGAAGCATATGAACGGACATTATCACAGAAGCAGCCGTGGCGGCGGTGAGTGGGAGTTCTTTGATCTGCCTCATCAGTGGGAGCTTCATTACAAGGACCTTACTTTTAATCTGAAGCCTTTCAGCTTCAAGCATACAGGACTTTTCCCGGAGCAGGCTGTGAACTGGGACTGGTTCGGTGAAAAGATCCGCAAGGCAGGGCGTCCCATCAAAGTGTTGAATCTTTTTGCGTATACAGGTGGTGCTACTCTGGCTGCTGCTGCTGCAGGTGCTTCTGTCACTCATGTGGATGCTTCCAAGGGTATGGTCAACTGGGCAAAGGAGAATGCGGCCGCTTCCGGTCTTTCCGGCGCGCCGATCCGCTGGCTGGTTGATGACTGTGTGAAATTTGTAGAGCGTGAGATCCGCCGGGGAAATCATTATGACGCGATCATTATGGATCCGCCTTCTTACGGCCGCGGACCGAAAGGTGAGATCTGGAAGATCGAGGATGCTATTCATCCGCTGATCAAACTTTGCACTAAGATCCTCAGTGATGATCCTCTGTTTTTCCTGGTAAATTCCTATACTACAGGTCTTGCACCGGCTGTTCTGACTTATATGCTTGCTACGGAGCTGAAGCCCTGGAAGGGTAATGTGGAGTCACAGGAGATCGGACTTCCTGTAACAGAAAGTGGTCTGGTTCTTCCTTGCGGAGCTTCCGGACGGTGGAGCTCCTCCCGGTAGGATAGGGATGTTGTGGCATCCTTATTAGCTGGCACTTTTTTCGCTGTTGCGAACTACTGTGAGTTGGGGTTTTTCCTTTCGAGGGGACACTTTGGCGTGGGCAGGTTTTTATCAGGTATCTTTTTGTATTTTCTGATTATTTGTATTGAAACGCTTTTTTGATAGGTCTATAATATAGAAAAAAGGAGTGTGATCTTTATGAGTACGGAAACTACGAAGGATACTCTTCCTTTTACCTGCACGCCGGCTTATGACCGGGATGCCTGTAAGGGATGTGTCTGTTCTACCTGCTATGAACAGGAATTTTGTGACCGGTGCAGCTCCTGTGTAGAGCAGGGACATCGGAAGGAACGATGCAATGCTTATGAGGGAGCCTACAATTACTAACAAAAAAAGGATCTGAAAAAGGCAGAACTATTTGTGAAATCTCGCCTTTTACAGATCCTTTTTATTAGTTTCTTTATCTGTCAGATAGAATCCCTGTCCAAAATCCTTGTATGGTCTGCACATTGCCAGATTTATATTATCAATCACTATATTGCTCCCATAATATAATCTTACAATGTACCCCCGTTATTTTTGCACAGAATTCCCAGATCCTCTAATATTGTTTCAAAATCCAGTGTATGCTCAACATCATAATTTTCTTAATCCAATAATTTTCCTGCCTCATAAGAACATCTAATATAGTCTGGATTACTGTAATATACACTGGAATTATAATCAGATATCTCATCGCTGATAAAAGAACTGTAAACCATTTTTATCGCTTCAACAATGTCCTGATATAAAGAAGCTACTTCTGATATCAATGTCTGATATACACGTCCTATTGCTGTTACAGTCGGTACTTCATATCTGCATTTTGAAATATTATCATAATTCCCATTCGGTATCCCATAATCTTCAATCCATTCATCAGCTACCTGTTCGAAGGAAAGACAATGATTAATGCCTGCAGCTTTCAGCTGATGTGCCAGAGCTTTATCAGACATTCGAACTACAACATCTTTACTTTTATTATGCGTTTTTCTGGAAACGTACTCAATCATTGTGCACACATAAAATAAATCATCTTTATTCCATTGTATCGTCATTGACAGATTCACTCCTTTCATATTCCAGACATTCCAAAGCACGAATACTATGAAAGCTTATCTGATGCGTAGGATGTTTGAACTTTGCATACTCCCAGAACACACTTCGACTGATATTATGATTCAAGAAATCATTTACAAATATTTATGCCCGTCATTCCGTTTGGTTTTTAAAGCAAAAAATAATGTTTCTTCCGGAAAGCACAATGAACGGCTATCAGTTAAAATCCAATCAATCTGTGCACTACGGTCCCCAAACCGCTTTGCTCCCAGAACTTTTTCTATATTTTCAATCGAGCTTGACATTGTTCTAATTCTTTTTGAAGGTCAAAATACGGGAACTTTTCTTTAAGTCGCTCTATCTTTAACACTATTTGAGTTAAAAATTTGCGATATGTTTCAGATTGGGCATTAAACGGTTTGTGAGCTAAAGCCTTCCGGATATCCTCCCACTCTTTCATTATTCTATCCGTTTCTTTACTAAAATAACATTCTGTAAAACATTCCCATAAATAAGATACAGCAACAGGAGAAGGATGCAACATGTCATCTGCATAAAAACGATAATCACGAAGTTCATCCATCATGATTTCATAAGAAGGGAAATAGTAACAATCAGACCAGCGGCGGCATAATTCATCCACCGCAAGAAGCAAAGTGGACTTACTTATCTGATTACCATGCATACCATCTTTGCTATGCCGTATGGGGCTGACAGTGAAAAGTATCTTCAAGAACGGATTTACTTTTCTCAATTCCACCAACACACATTCCCATTCAGTGACAATTTCCTCTACCGTAAGAAGTTGTCGGGTAAAAAGGCTGTCGGGCTGTTTGTGGCAATTTCCTACCACCATGGTCCTTTCCTTCAGCCAATAAGCAAATGCAGTCCCCCAAGTAATAACCAGCCAATCAAGCTGAGGAAGTCCGGCTGAAGCCTGTTCCAGCCGCGTATTTATAGAAGACAAACAAGATGCTGCCGTAGAGGCTGAAAAAACGCTATGATGCATCCAACTGTGCCAACAGCCTCCGGCATAGAACAAATCCTCTTCCGTATATGTTTGATGGGATAGGATTTGCCAAAGAGCTTCCACTATGGATAAAGGATTATAGAGGATTCCAAAAGGATTTACATCACAACGGAACTTATTTGCCAACAACAAATTTCCGATGTTTTCTGCAAAACAAGAAACCAAATAGCATGATTCGGTCCGAATGCCGGATTTCTGTTTCCCTTTTAGGTAATTCTACTTGCGTTCTGAAATTCATACGATAAGGAAAGCTTTTAAAATTTAAGGGCAAATGTAATCATAATACACATATTTATGCTATTTTTGCACGATATTTATCATATCATAGGAATGGAACAGGATAATTTATATAACTTACTGCAAAGCATAGATACTCCGGATGATTTGCGCCATTTAAGCGCAGACAAACTGCCCGAAGTGTGTAAAGAGCTAAGGCAAAAGATTATAGATGAGCTCTCATGTAATCCGGGGCATTTCGGTTCCAGTTTGGCGTAATAGAACTGACCGTCGCCTTACATTATGTATTCAACACACCCTATGACCGCATTGTATGGGATGTAGGGCATCAAGCTTACGGGCATAAAATTTTAACCGGACGCCGGGATGCGTTCTGTACCAACCGTAAACTGAATGGCATACGTCCTTTTCCTTCTCCATCCGAAAGTGAATATGACACATTTACTTGCGGGCATGCGTCAAATTCTATTTCCGCAGCTTTAGGTATGGCTGTAGCAGCCAAAAAGCACGGAGAGAATAACCGGCATGTCGTTGCTGTAATTGGTGACGGTTCCATGAGTGGAGGGCTGGCTTTCGAAGGGCTGAACAATGCCTCAGCAACTCCTAATAACCTTCTGATTATCCTGAATGACAACAACATGGCTATAGACCGTAGTGTAGGAGGCATGAAACAATATCTGTTGAACCTGCAAATGTCTGAAGGATACAACCGGATACGCTATAAAATATCGACAAATGTTCCATCGATGGGGTATCCTGAACGAAGAACGCCGGAAAAGCCTGATACGATTTAACAACAGCCTGAAATCCATGCTGGTACAACAGCAAAACGTATTTGAAGGCATGAATATCCGTTATTTCGGACCTATTGATGGACACGATGTCAACAATTTGGCACGTGTATTAAAAGAGATTAAAGATATGCAAGGACCTAAACTGCTCCATATACATACCACCAAAGGAAAAGGTTTCGGTCCGGCAGAAAAAGCTGCCACCATCTGGCATGCTCCGGGCATATTCGACAAGGAAACCGGAGAGCGTATCGTTGTCGATACCAAAGGAATGCCCCCTTTGTTTCAGGATGTTTTTGGAAATACCCTATTGGAACTGGCCCAAACAAATGATAAAATCGTAGGAGTCACTCCCGCAATGCCCTCAGGGTGCTCTATGAACATATTAATGAAAGCCATGCCCGAAAGAGGTTTTGATGTGGGAATTGCCGAAGGACATGCCGTTACCTTTTCAGGAGGAATGGCAAAAGATGGTCTATTGCCTTTCTGCAATATCTATTCGTCTTTCATGCAACGTGCCTATGACAATGTGATTCACGATATAGCGATACAAAAACTCAATGTAGTATTGTGCCTGGACCGCGCTGGATTGGTAGGAGAAGACGGTCCTACTCATCACGGAGCATTCGATCTGGCTTATATGAGACCGATACCCAATCTCATTGTGGCCTCCCTTACAACGAACATGAACTGCGTTGTTTAATGTATACCGCCCAGTTACCTGACAAAGGTCCTTTTGTCATCCGTTATCCACGTGGAAGAGGTTCATTGGTAGACTGGAAATGTCCAATGCAAGAGATTGAGATAGGAAAAGGAAGAAAATTGAAAGAAGGAAAAGACATAGCGGTCATTACGCTGGGGCCCATTGGCGTTCAAGCAGAAAAGGCTATCACACATGCCGAACAGGAAACAGGAAAAAGCATTGCTCACTATGATTTGCGTTTCTTAAAGCCGTTAGATGAAAGTATGTTACACGAAATAGGCAAGAGATTCAAGCAAGTGGTCACTGTTGAAGACGGTGTGCTAAAAGGTGGAATGGGCAGTGCCATACTGGAATTTATGGCAGACAATGAGTATAATCCGCAAATAAAACGTATCGGACTACCGGATCAATTTGTCCAGCATGGTTCAGTAAAAGAACTATATCATATTTGCGGCATGGACGAAGAAGGTATTTACAAAGTTTTGATATCATTCTAAGAGAGACGAACAATGAAAATCATTATTGCAGGAGCAGGAGCAGTAGGCACCCATCTGGCGAAATTATTATCGGATGAAAAGCAAGACATCATTTTGATGGATGAAAACGAAGAAAAGTTGAGCAAACTTGATTCCAACTTCGATTTAATGACTGTCAATGCATCCCCCACCTCCATTTCCGGCCTTAAGAATGCAGGAGTGGCAGGCGCGGATTTATTTATCGGGGTCATGCCGGAAGAAAGCCGCAATATGACGGCCTGTATGTTGGCTACCAATATGGGGGCAAAAAAGACTGTAGCCCGGATTGACAATTACGAATATTTACTTCCTAAACATAAAGAATTCTTTTCCCAACTAGGAGTACACTCACTGATTTATCCGGAAATGCTGGCCGCCAAAGATATAGTAGATGCCATCAAAATGAGCTGGATACGCCAATGGTGGGAATTTTGCGGTGGTGCATTGGTCCTGATAGGTACCAAAATGCGCGAAACGGCAGAAATTCTGAACGTTCCCCTTCATGAACTGGGAGGACGTAATATTCCATTCCACATTGTAGCTATCAAACGGGGAAATGAAACAATCATCCCCCGGGGAGATGATGTTATCAAACTGCATGATATTGTTTATTTCACAACAACAAAGAAATACATTCCCTATATCCGCAAGATTACAGGAAAAGAAAATTATCCCGATGTACGCAATGTGATGATTATGGGCGGCAGCCGCATAGCTGTTCGCACCACACAATATGTACCGGATTACATGCAGGTCAAGATTATTGAAAATGACATCAACAGATGTAACCGGCTGACCGAAGTGGTAGATGACAAAGTAATGATTATCAACGGAGATGGACGGGATATGGATCTGCTCATGGAAGAAGGGTTAAAAAACACGGAAGCATTTGTCGCTCTGACGGACAATTCTGAAACAAACATTCTGGCTTGTCTTGCCGCCAAACGTATGGGAGTAACCAAAACTGTGGCAGAAGTAGAAAATATCGATTATATCAGCATGGCAGAAAGCCTGGATATCGGTACGGTTATCAATAAAAAAATGATTGCCGCCAGCCATATCTATCAAATGATGCTGGATGCAGATGTTTCCAACGTAAAATGTCTGACTTTTGCCAATGCTGATGTAGCCGAATTTACGGTTAAAAACGGTTCACGTATAACCAAATGCGCTGTCAAAGATGCCGGCCTTCCCAAAGGTGCCACCATTGGCGGACTGATTCGCAACGGTGAAGGGATACTGGTGACAGGTAATACCGTCATCCAACCTAACGACCATGTCGTAGTATTCTGTCTAGGTATGATGATTAAGAAAATAGAAAAATCTTCAATTGATGATAAATGCAAAAATGATAGCCCGGATTATGGGGGCGTTATTCTTCATCGAAGCGGGGTTTCTTATTCTATGCTCGTTTCTTGCTGTCTATTATAATGAATCAGATATTTCAGCTTTCCTATATTCTGCCGCAATAACAGCCGGAGCAGGTAGCATAGCCGCTTTAGCAGGGAAAAATGCAGAAAAGAGAATCAGCCGCCGCGATGGATACGTTATTGTAACCCTTGCCTGGGTATTTTTTTCTTTATTCGGTATGCTTCCATTCTATCTAAGCGGATATATTCCCACTATAACGGATGCTTTTTTTGAAACCATGTCAGGATTCACCACCACCGGAGCAAGTATTTTGGACAATATAGAGGCATTGCCACACGGGCTTTTGTTCTGGCGAAGTATGACACAATGGATCGGAGGATTAGGAATTGTCTTTTTTACTATTGCCGTATTACCGATTTTCGGAGTAGGCAGTGTACAATTATTTGCAGCGGAAGCCACCGGTCCCACCCATGATAAAGTACATCCGCGTATTGGAGTTACGGCCAAATGGATTTGGACTATCTATTTGGGGCTGACCATTACAGAGATTATTCTGCTGGTTGCTGGAGGCATGAACTTTTTCGACAGTGTATGTCATTCTCTGACTACTACCGCCACAGGAGGATATTCAACCAAACAAAATAGCATTGCCGCCTTCAACTCTCCTTACATAGAATATATAATTACGCTATTCATGTTTTTGGCAGGTATCAATTTCACCTTACTATATCTACTGTTCTTAAAAGGAAATTTCAAACGCTTATTCCAAAATACAGAACTCCACTGGTATTTGGGAACTGTGGGATTTTTTACCCTTTTCACTACCGTCACTCTTATTTTCACCAGTCCGTTCAGTATTGAAGAATCTTTCCGTAAAGCCATATTTCAGGTTGTTTCCTTACAAACCACTACCGGATTCATTTCTGCAGATTATATGACCTGGGTACCTGTACTTTGGACATTAATGTGCATCATCATGCTGTTTGGAGCTTGTGCCGGATCCACCACAGGAGGAATAAAATGTATACGCATAGCCATTATGAGCCGTGTTTCTAAAAATGAATTCAAACATATCATTCATCCCAATGCTATACTTCCTGTACGTATCAACCGCCAAGTTATTTCATCAACAACCAAGTCAGCAGTACTTGCATTCATTTTTCTATATATGGCTATTATTTTTATTGGATGGCTGGTTCTTATGCTGTTTGGAGTAGGGTTTGAAGAAGCTTATAGCGTAGTCATTTCCAGTTTGGGCAATGTAGGACCAGGTATTGGAAAATGCGGCCCTTCCTATTCATGGAGCGGGTTGCCGGATGCAGCAAAATGGATAAGTGCAATATTGATGCTGATAGGGCGTTTGGAATTATTTACCGTACTTCTGCTCTTCATGCCGAGTTTTTGGAAAAAGCATTGACATTTACGTCCTATAACCATTTTTATACATAAATAATTCAAAAAATCTCAATGAAGCTTCAAATATTGGCTATCTTTGCACCCTCATTTAAAGGGTAACAAGATGAATAATATGTTGAGATACATTGTATATATCCTATTATTTCTACTGTTTACGATAACAGTAGGTCAGGATTATCATACGGTTGAAACAACAGATTTACCCCCACAGACCTCTTGTTACCAGCAACAACAAGACCCCTGCAAAAGAACAGTGGACTTCCTGTTTACCAATAATTTTGCAGATATGCCACAAATAGCCATATCACTTGACAACCCTTCCACATCAAAGTTCAAATGTATAGTCCGCATTTTAGCAGCATTGAACGAACTAAAAAAGCAGGAGCTACAAACAAACCATATAGTTTGCCACACTTTTCATTCGCTTTACACTGATGCAGTAGATTATTATATCTATGCACTCCGGCGGATCATCATTTAATTTTTAATCTTTTTTCAGCATTTTGCTGAGTAGAAATCCTTATAACAAACGTCTTATAAGGAAAATTTTTCTATCCGTTTGTCTAATCAAAAAAAGTTTAGATATGTATTTTACATTATTAGTTGTCGTTATCCTGACGGCAATCGCATTAGTTGCCGTAGCATTGGGAATTGCCCGTGCCATTTCTCCCCGTTCATACAACTCACAAAAGGGAGAAGCTTACGAATGTGGTATTCCTACGCGGGGACGGTCGTGGATGCAATTCAAAGTAGGTTATTATCTATTTGCTATCCTCTTCCTGATGTTCGATGTGGAAACAGTATTTTTATTTCCCTGGGCTGTAGTGGTACAAGACCTAGGAGTGTACGGTCTGTTTAGCATCCTTTTCTTTTTAGTTATATTAGTTTTAGGTCTGGCATATGCCTGGAAGAAAGGAGCGTTGGAATGGAAGTAAAGAAACCAACCATAAAGTCTATTCCTTATGAAGACTTCAAAGACAATGAGTATTTGGAAAACATGGTCAAGCAGCTCAATGAAGGCGGTACCAAAGTACTGGTGGGCTGTTTGGATGACCTTATCAACTGGGGACGCAGCAATTCGTTGTGGCCGCTTACATTTGCAACCAGTTGTTGTGGAATCGAGTTTATGGCAGTGGGTGCTGCCCGGTATGATTTCGCCCGCTTCGGGTTTGAAGTAGCCCGTGCCAGTCCGCGCCAGGCAGATATGATCATGGTAGCAGGAACTATCACACACAAGATGGCTCCGGTACTAAAACGTTTGTATGACCAGATGGCGGATCCTAAATACGTCATTGCAGTAGGCGGATGCGCCATTAGCGGCGGTCCTTTTAAAAAATCATATCACGTATTGAACGGAGTAGACAAAATTCTTCCCGTTGACGTATATATTCCCGGATGTCCGCCCCGACCTGAAGCCTTGTTGTACGGCATGATACAATTGCAACGTAAAGTAAAACTGGAAAAATTCTTCGGCGGAGTGAACCGCAAAGAAAATGAACCACAAAATCCCGAACAAGCATGAGTGAAAGAATAGAAATACCTGCCGAAAAGCTACATGAAGAAATGCTTAAATTGCGGCAGGGTAAACATATGGATTTTCTACGCAGCCTTACCGGAATGGACTGGGGCGAAGAAGGACTAGGTGTAGTCTATCATCTGGAAGATACAAATACAAGAGAAAATATAGTGGTCAGCACTCGCACAACCAACCGAGAAAAGCCGGAACTTCCTAGTGTAAGTGATATTTGGAAAGGTGCTGAATTCAATGAACGCGAAGTGTACGACTATTATGGTATCCGCTTTATAGGACATCCTGATATGCGCCGTTTGTTCCTGCGTGATGACTGGGTAGGCTATCCATTGCGTAAGGACTACGATGAAAGCCTCAACCCACTCCGTATGACCAATGAGGAACCTGTAGACACGACACAATATATAGAAGTACAACATGATGGCAGTGTAATAGAAAAACGCGAAACCATTTTTGATGAGGACGAATATATCATTAACATAGGTCCTCAGCATCCGGCAACCCACGGTGTACTTCGTTTTCGTGTTTCACTGGAAGGCGAGATTATACAAAAAACTGGATGTGCACTGCGGATACATCCATCGAGGTATCGAAAAAATGTGCGAAAGTCTTACCTATCCCCAAACCTTGGCCCTGACCGACCGTTTGGATTATTTAGGTGCGCACCAAAACCGCCATGCTCTCTGTATGTGCATTGAACAGGCAATGGGCGTAGAAGTAAGCGAACGGGTACAATATATTCGTACCATTATGGACGAATTGCAACGTATAGATTCTCACTTGCTTTTCTTCTCCTGTCTCTGTATACATTTTTGTATGTTCTAAATCAACTGTCAATCTTTTCAGATTTCGAAATTTGACGTTGTGATCAGTTACACCACCCAGCCAGACAAGATCCTTGTATTCCAGATTTCCGTTTGTAATGCTCAGACTCTCTACATTCTTTGGCGTGATACTATTTTTATCTACGATCTCCTGTATGCTTTTCCCTGTATATGACTGATCATCAATCGTTACACCAATCTCCAATTTATCCTCCGGAACATCATTGACCGCATACGTTGTGATTTCCAGAGCATTTGCATACTGGTTCTCCGGCTCCTGCCCGGAACCTGACGAATAGCTTTCTCTGACAACAATTTTGACCTTTAACGCCTCTACCGGGTCAAACTCAAAAGTCGCTGCACGATTGGTGCCTGTTCCAGTAGATGGACTATATGTAATATTCTCAAAAGACCCTGCTTTTTTCCATCCCGTATCACTGGCCGGATCTGCTCCCGGATCTGTTGTATAATAAACATCTATATTCTTAAAAACACCGTTTCCCACACCATTTTGAGCCGGTTTTCCCAGATAATCGATTCTTCCGATCTTGGTCACCTGATCCAGACTGTAACTGATCCAATGCGGCATTTTTTTCTGTCCATCCTGGCTCCAGAGTGTATGCCACACTGTTGACTCATTACCGTCAAACGCATGCTGAGCACGCCCGTTGTTTTGCCCTTCCCCTGTAAGTTCTTCGCTGTCCGCCACCGGATTCTTCACAGACACTTTTGTATACTTTTCTTCTTGTTCCGACGTCACGGCTTCCTGCATATTCTCCTGTGCCAGTACCACCGCTGGAAATCCTGTGAGAGCAGTCGTTGTCCCAATCATAAGTGCCGAACTGACTGCCACGATTTTTTTTGTTTTCATTGTGTTCTCTCCTTCATTATTTTATTAGATTTGGCACAAAAAAAGCGCACAGATCCTCCTTGTCACAGAGTAATCGGTGCGCTTTTTCATCAGAGATTGCACATGAAAAGAGCCGACATTCCCCATTTGTCGGTCGCAAACACAGCTGTACATAAACATGCTGTCATCCCCTTTCAAATCTCTCAATGCTTTTACCTATGTGCTTGATTATACTAAAAAAAACTCCTTTTTTTCAAGATTTTTCGGAAAATATATCTGCAGTAATTCCTGATGCGGATGTTCTGAATCTGCCTGAAACACATCCACACAATTCAATGCCGCTACCCCCATCAAAAAAGGCCGGAAATAAAAATCCACATTCTGGTTTTCCCGGTTCATAATCTCCTGTAACCGGAGAGATCACGCAGATCAGATACTCAAACATCTGCTCAGATTCTCCCAGTCGTTCCTTATCCTTCGCCTTTGCAGGAATGTCATACCGGTCATGAAACAAATACACAGCATACTCCTGTTCTGTCTGATACACTTCTGTCACTTTCTCGTAAAACACATCCAACAGTGCATCGTTTTTTAACCCACAGTCCCGGATTCCCATTAGCAGCTGACGCATACCTCCCTGTTCAGATTCTGGAAATACATAGCGTTTCAGATTCTGATTGGTCTGTGCAAATGGAACCGTTTTCGCAAGCTCCAGATTTTTCTCACGTTCTGCAGGAGATAGTTTCAGAAAATTCACGTTAAATGTTCCGTCAATAAAACCTTCTGCGTCTGCATAGCATCCTGCGATTCTGGTCATGGAAGTTCGTTTTACTGTCATACGTCTTGTCAAAGCAAGTATTTCTTCTCGATTGATACTCATTGTTTTTCCATTCATTTTTTCTTTTCCCTTTTCTATGGTTTTCGATAATATATCATCCGTTTCGAACAATCAGTATTCCTCTGTATATACTTCATATCTGTTTCGTCCTTTTTCTTTTGCGCGATACAACGCAATATCTGCCTTATCAATCAGACTATAAATATCCTGCCCTGCATATTCTGTATTATAAATCCCCATGCTGACAGTCAGTTTGTCTGATATATCTGAGTATTTATGCTCTATACTTTTTCTGAAAGCTTCTTTTGAATCTCATCTGCTGTTCTCAAAGCAGCATCAGGCCTGATCCCGGAAATGAACATCACCATTTCCTCGCCTCCGTATCGAATAACCGT
>ENA-OQKC01000272-OQKC01000272.1-human-gut-metagenome-genome-assembly--contig:-NODE-272-length-22907-cov-4.424583_pt1 | contig 22907 bp, 24 predicted proteins | sample MGYA00242774_ERZ504790 | MGnify/ENA primary metagenome ERZ504790 (study PRJEB26092, sample SAMD00036419) | human gut metagenome | host: Homo sapiens | study: EMG produced TPA metagenomics assembly of...
GTTTTAGTTTTGAAAGTTGCAAAGTCTTTTTATTACAGGAACATCTATAAAAATAATACCCCCGGAAAGTAATATTACAAGACGACAATCAAAATTTAGTCGAATATTTTTCTAGCAAAATAAGAACTTGTCGAATTTAAACTTGTATGCATTCTGATCGTGCGCGTCTAGGAATATCTGAATTCAACCATTTCTATTTAACGCAGCGCACAATGGAGTATTATTTTGAAAATCTTACAGGAAAGAGAGGTGCATGAAAATGATTGTGGACAGTAGAAAAATAGAATAGAAGCAAAGACAACAGAATACAGCCAGTGTACTGTCTGTCTAGTGTGAAAAAGAAGACAAGAACAATACAAGACAATAAAAATAACACCCCCGGAATTTTGTCAGAAGCAGTCGGATATATTTGATCTATTCGGCTGCTTTTTTGCAAGGGCAGGGAAAGGGGAACACAAATGGGCAAAAAACATAAAAACTTTGTAGTATTTCTGGATGTCGATGGCGTCCTGAATACCAGGACCACCGTCCAGCAAACCCCAAAAGGATATCAGGGAATTGACGATGCGCGCGTGGAGGTTCTGGCAAAGACAATCAGCAAGTTTGGCGGAGCGGATATCGTTCTGTCATCTGACTGGAAGGAACTAGAACCCACAGATGAAGATTACAGATATCTGGTTTCCAAGCTCGCCCGATATGGCCTGATTATATCGGGACACACGCAGGACAGGATGTACAAAAGAGGTGCCGGAATTGCAGCATACCTGGAAGAACATCCAGAGATCAAAGAATATGTGATTCTGGATGATTGCAGATTTGATTTCCAGAGTTATCCAAAACTTTGGGAGCGGCTGCTGCTTACCGAGGGGATAGAGCATGCTCGGTTCGCAGCCGGAACGCCGGCTGTGGAGACGATGGTATTTCTGAATTATGTAAAATTATTTTAACCAAATGGAGGAAAAGCAAATGAAGAGCAAAGTAATTGGATGGAACATCAATCAGCGCAGTGGTATGGGAAAGGGGATTCCACAGTTTGTGATCGATGAACTGATCGACCAGAATGCAGACATTATTGTGTTAACAGAACTGTTTCAGCACAGCACGATTGGCTATTTCTGGGCTGAGATGGAGAGAGCCGGATATCAGCACGCAGTCACACAGAATAATGGAACAAATGAAGTTGGAATTCTCTGGAAGAGGGACGTATACACTTTTCATGCAGTGGATGATTCGGTGGTTACAACGATGAAAAACAATCATCCGAATTTCCTGCTGGTGGATCTGGAAGACCAGAACGGACAGTTTCTTACCGTTGCCGGATTTCGGATTCGAATGGTGGATTACAGCCAGCGTGCCGAAGAACTGAAAATTGTTGTGAACAAGGCAAAGGAAAAGAAAAATCCAGTGCTTATGATTGCAGACTGCAATAACCTGCGGCGGGAGACGACGGAGACAAGCTGGAATCTGCAAGTGGTTGACCATATTCTTTCACAGGGTGGATTCGAGAGACACACGCCATGCGGTCAAAGCATCTTTGAGGAACACGCAGACAGAGGATATGCATATGAATTTGCAGAAGATCATTTGATTACACGCGATATTGTAGTTGAGCTTGGAGATTATGAAAGAGAATTTGTAAGGCGCGATCGGATTGCGTATCCGTGGGGGAAAGATTTTCAAACCCATGATAAAGAACACCGCCGAAGAGTATCCGTGGAACCTGGATTTCCGGACCATGCGATCGTAAAGGGATATCTTAGTACAGAGAAAGATCAGAAAAAGTAAATCTGATGAAGCTGTAGAATATAAAAATAACACCCCCGGAAAAGTGTGACCGTTGTGTAGCAAGATGTTTGCTGATGCAGCGGTTACACTTTTTATGGGGCAAAAGGAAAGGAGGAGAATGAAAATGTTAGGAAAACTGCTTACCTTTTTGCTCACACTGTTCCTACCCTTTTTAGAAGGAACAAATATTGTATGATAAAATCGCGGATTAAAGAAAAAGGAGGAAGCGAAATGATGAAATTTGATAATGCAAAATATAGAACCGTACTCAATCTGATCAAGAAAACGGGCGAATTCAAGGGGAAAGCAGTACCCAGTAAGGCAAGGCTTCATGAGATGATTGGCGACGCACTTGGGATATCACATAATACGGTAAAGGACTGGGAAAGAGCAACATCAAATGGGCCAGATCCGAGAATTCCAGGCTTGCTGGAACAGCTGGAAGCATATCTGGAATTACCGGAGGGTGGACTGCGGGAAAGAACAGCTGAACCAATTAAACTGAATGAAGAGGAGAGAAAGATCATGAATACAACAACTGATTTTCAGAAACAGCAGATTATGGAGTGCTATGAAAGACTCAGAAAATTTGTCAGCGACATGGATATTGAGGATGAAAACGTATATTACGACATTCGCAATATGATCGAGGTGAAGAAAATTGCATTGCCGACAGCAGTATACAAGGCAATGATGAACTTCATGGATCAGGTCGTTGAACCATATGTATTTGAAGATACGACGGAGATCTTTTCCGAAGAGGAAGCAAAGCGCAATGAGAAAGGAATTGTGGAAATAAAGTCGGAGCAGGCATTTCAAAAGCTGATGGTTCGATTTATGGAGAAGCTGTCAGAACTGGATGCGAAGATCGAAACGTTTGCAGAGAGTGAGTTAAAGCCTTATCTCGAACGATAAGGCCGTGAAACAGGGCGGAGAGATATTGTCGATTTCGGTCGGGATATCTCTCCCACAACAAAGACAAGATCAGAAGAAAAAAGTTGGAGGGACAAAATGGGAAAACAAATTCAATTTACTAAGAAAGATGCTTATCATACCCCGGGCAAGGCAAAACGGGAGCGGATCAAAGTTACAACCATTCAAAAAGCCCATCTGCTGAAGAAATTCTCGAATGTCCTGCGGGATAACAAGGATGGTATCAGTTTCTGGTTCAATACAGAAAGATTCATGACAACGGCAAGAAGATATAATTTTGTAGCCTCCAGCATCCTGCGGGATATAGAATTATCAGAATATATTGAAGAGGATGAATCAGTGAGCCTCAAGACAATACGGAGATTGTTAAACTATTGTCAATACCCGGAGGAAGAGGAGCTTATGGTTGGAATTCAGGCGATCAAACATATTGGCAAGGCGTTATACGGGGATGAAGATGCCTTCCTGGAGGTCATTGACGAGGAAAGTCTGTGCTGCATGGCAGAGCAATATCTGGCAATGTAAGAGCCATAAATTTCAGAGTGCGGAAGTTCGGACAAAAGTCTGACACCAGAAGGACAGTGAGTCATGATAAGATACTGCACAGAACTTCAGTCTGTGCAGTATCTGAACCCACATGCAGTATCAGTACAGGAGGAAGAGCATATGAAAAAAGAGAGCATGGAAGTCGTAGGAAGAATTGTAAAACGCGAGAGGGAGCTATTTGGCATTCGTGTAATAAAAAAGGACAACACATCAAAAGTGCGTCAGATGTACCCGGAAGCATGGCACATGTTTTACTTGTTAGAGAATGAAAATAATCTGGTTCCGCCGCTGGAAATCCAAGGTACGATGGAGGTGCTGAAAAATGATCAGATCCGCCTGCTGTGGTTCATTCATCCCATCATGATCAATGAGTGGAATATGGAGAACTGCATTTTGTTTGCCAATGAAGTAAACAGAGAGCTTGGCAACGGCGGCCGTTTCTGGGTAGATACGGAGTATTTTGATTTTGCGTATGAAGAGCGTTTTGAAGAAGAAATGCTGCAGCTTAGTGGGATGAATGTATTAGAACGGCATATGTTCGAATGGCCGCTTGGACAGTTCCGGGATATTCACATTCCGCTTATGATGCTTCTGCAGGGAAAATGGGGAGCTGAAACAGCCATTCGGTTTATCAAAGAACTCAGAGAAAATGGTTTCGTCGAAAATGAAAAATACGATCTGTTTCCGGATGCGTGATTTGAGAGCTGTTTTGGAAATGCAGCGAAATAAATGAGTACAAAGAATGGAGAAAGAAAAATGGCTAAAAAAGTGGATTACAAAAAATATAACTGCGTATTAGAGATGAGCAAATGGATGGGAAGCACACCGAAAGCCTTTAAAGCGGCAATCCTGAAAGAGGCTGTGCGCCAGAATGCGAACAGCGGTGGGAAGGTGGAAAAGAAGGAAATAAGAGCATGCAGAGCCGAAAAGCATAAGAAAAGGACATGCAAATAAAAATATGGTGGAGGCGAAAGATATGACGACAATTATCTGTGAGATGGATTCTATGGAGTTGTGTGTCTGGAAGGAAAAGCATCTGCAAAGGGCATGCAGCGGAGATGAATGGATTTTCCGGGAGAAAGAAAAAGAACCGGAAGGCATCCGGGTGAATTTTGATGTGACGCATGCATATGAGATATTCAGCTGTCTGGGCAGGTATTGGGGCGATTTCAATTCTTGCCCGGACAGCGAAACCATGGGACGGGTGGCAAAAAGATGGGAAGAAAAATATGGATTAAAGCTGGTGGAGCTTTCGCATGATACGCTGACCTTTCAAAGTGATCGTCGGATTTCGAAAAAGGAGGCGGTCGAGATTACAGAAGAAACGGTGGAGCTTTGTGCAGAAGTTGTAAACGGAAAAGAAAATCAGCAGATCGAGACAATCAGCAGAACAGGGAGGATTACATTATGGTGGGATTAGTGCATAGCTTAAAAAATAAAAAAGAGGTTTTTATGAATGTAAATGATCTGGCAAAACAAGTTTCTTCAATCATCACACCGCAAACCGACAATTTTTACCGCGATATCCGCATCTATGGTCATTTCTTCCACAATACAAACGACACGATGTGGTGGGGCGATGTAGGAATGAAATTTCTGACGCGCGCTCCGTTTGATGTCCGGTGGCTGCGAGAGGAAAGATTAGACGATCCATATGGCGGATTTCTGTATGACGCCACGGTAGAAGATAAAGCCCTTATTATGTTTAAACATAAATACAACCAGGAAAAATATGATAAACCTGGGGCTGATTTTTCATCCTGTTCCTACGAATTTTTCTATTCCAATCATCCGTTTTTGCGAACCGGATTGTGGAGTGGAACCATGCGTCCACGCTATGCGTATGTTGTCGATTTGAAAAACAAAAGCTTCAAACTGGCATCCCAATGGAAAACAAAGGTACCGCCTTACGACACGAAAGAGAAGTACGAACGCACGGAGCTGAATGAAATTTACAACACGCTGCAAAAGGAACTGGATGGAATCGCAGATCAGGTGCAGGCAGAATATCTTGAGATGCAGCGGAAAGCAGCCAGAGCAGCGTATGTGAGGGCATGTTTTGATCCGGTTAACGGACGTGAGGATAAAGAAGCCTTAGAAGAATATTATCGTGCCGAGCAGGAATTTGTGAAAGCTTTGTATACCTTGGCGGAAGCTGTCCTGAAAAGAAAGGAATGCACAGTGATTTATGATTTTCTGTCGGAATCCGGTACACTGACCAATAATAGAATTTCTATGCTGGCATTTCTTGCGGCAATTGAGAAAACAAGAATCTGGTAATGGACAGAAACTTCCCGATGTAAAAGAAAGGCAACAGAAGAAGTGGCCAAAAGAGTGTCCACATGCAGGAACGGTTCCATGATAAGATAAGGCATACCCGGAAAGTAAACCACAAGTTCAATGCAAATGCCGGAGAGAAGTGGAATAATAGGAGTACATCAGAACACCGGCGGATGCATCAGAATACCGAACAGATCAGGAGGAACAACTCGATATGACGTTGAACGAACTTTTCGCAATTCAGGAAGCAGACGTAACAAAAGAATTCCTGTTGAAAGCCGGCTGGAGTGAGATCGCAGAAGAACCGGCGGAGCAGGCTGGTTCCTGACGGAGTGGAATCACATAAGGAATACAAAAGTTAAAAGAGAAATATGAGTGAGGTAGCTCAGCCATGGTAGAGCAGAGAAACCAAGCCGATCATGGGTGTGGTCGGTACAGCAAAAGATCTATTGTCGCTGGTTCGATTCCAGCCCTCACTCCTGAAACATGAAAACTCACAGTCAACGTACAAAAGAATGGAGACGAGATCACAAATGAACACAGGATCTGCAATCGAAACTGAAAGATTATTCCTTCTCCCAAGCCGGACGGACAGAGACTCCGAGGCATTTTTACAAATGCTGCGGGATGATGGCGACTTCTACATATTCTGCGGAGTCAGCCCATCCGAAAAACATGTGATGGGGTTTGCCAACTACTTTGAGAGAACCGATCATGAGCTTTGCACCTATTCCATTTTTCCCAAACAGCAGAAAGACAAGTTTATTGGTTACGTAGGCGTACATAGAGAAATGGAAGACGAATACGAAATTGAATTTTATATCGCCAGAGAATACCGAAGAAACGGCTACTGTGAAGAAGCCAGCCGAGAGCTGATTAATCAGCTCTTTGGTGATGGGGTTTCTGCAAACGGAAAGAATCTTTTCATCGATAAGCTGTATGTGACAACCCAGACAGAAAATGAACCAACGATCAGCCTGCTGCGGAAGCTGGGGTTCAGAGAAGTAGAGGACGGCCCGGTCATGGTTGTGCTGGGTAACATTTTCGAAAAAGAAGATAATTTTTTCGCACACGAAGTAGTAAAACTGGTACTGACAAAGGAGGAGTTTTCTGATGGCAATTAAATTTGAAGAACTGAGAAAATATGTTGCACGCAATGTCCGCTTATCCATCTGTTTTGAGGATGGTTATTACCACGATTATCTGATGATGTCAGACATTCCGGAACAGAAATATGCCGGCTTTTACATCTATGGAGTCGGAATGGTGGATGTGGAATTTTCCAGAGATGTCTATACGGCTTTGCCGGAACCGGAAGGAGAATGTTGGTGCAGTAAAGATGATACAATGAATCCGGCGATGGAACTTATGATTTCGGAAGAACCGCGGGATATCAAACGGAGTGTGGAACAGAAGCTTTTGTTCCGGGATCTAAAACCGTATCTGCAGATCGGCAGACATTTTTCTATCGTAAATCGAAATGACTGGTCATCTGAATACTATGAATATCGGAGTGAGATACCGGAGAAATACGATGATATGTATGTGTACGGCATCGGAATGGAAGAGTGTCCACATGTTGAGAAAATGTGGATGGATGTTCAGTATGAAACGGTTCACAGAAAGCAGATGGTGATTGTGCTTTCCAATCAGCCGAGAGAAGATCTGAGAACAGAATAAAAGAGAACTTTTTATGCAACGGAAAAAGGAAAGGAAGAGAGCCAGAGATATGGATAGAGATCACACGTTTGATTTACCAGATTTAACAGAAGACTTCTGGAAAACCGTTGTGTTTGCACAGGAGGATCCCCTTCTGGAATGGGCGCCCGGGATGTGTATGTCTGCTCAGCAAAGAGGGAAAAGAGTATATTTTCGGATTTGAAGAGACACCATTTTACAAAAGTACCGAGCTTTTCCCGATCTTTGAGACGACCGATGAAAGAATTGGTTATCGTCATAAATATAAAGCAGAAGATCACGGCTGGAAATATCTGGAGAAAGAAAATGCACTGATCCGGGAAGACATTCTGGATGAGTACAGCAAAGCGGCTGCGGAGGCGAAACGGGAAAAGGAAAATTTCTGGCATTTTTATGCCATCGATCTGGCCGGCCGGGCAATTGGCGTGGAGCATCTGGAACGATATGATTACATCGGAAGCGTTCTGTACAGGGAAAGAATGGATCGGGAAATGGCGGAACGCCGGAAAAAACGCGAGAAGGAGAAACTGACGGAGAACGAATTTAACTGGAAGCCGATGCATGTGAACAATATTCCGGATAATTCTGAGATGGGCGTTTACGCACTGTTGATGAGAAGGAATGACGGAAAAATCAAGGGTGTAAAATACTCGATTCTGTATCAGTACGAGGAGCACAGCCCGATGCTGATATACAGTGATGCAAAGGTGGAAGCCTATATTCTTTTCTACGCGGATTACGATGATATCATCGGTCCGTGGGATTATCATTCTGTCAGCAGACAGGAATGTGCAGAGCTTTACGGAAAAGAAAATCATTTTCCGCCGGAATTGGCATATTATGACTGGATTACGTTTTCAGATGGTGATATTCATAACTTCGGCAGATTTCTCCGCACATTCCAAAGTCTGGAAGAAGCTAAAGCATATGCGATGTATTATGCGAATGTGAACAGCGGCGGAATCAACAAGAAAACCAATTCTGAAACAGGAGGAGGAATCCAGAATCGAAGATCATGTGAACCGTATTGCACATTACGAAGCATATCAGATGTATCGAAAATATTATAAAGAAATTCTGGATGCTATCAGCGAAGAAAACTGTTTCCCGGATTCCTGCAGCGGAGGCGGTGTATATCTGCGGGAGGCAATTTTAAAGAAAGTGCCGGAGATCACAGAAGAACAGCTCAGGATGATCTGGAGAGAACTTCCATTTGTGATTGAGAAGAGAACGCAGGACTGGATTGAACGGGAAAAGCAGTTCAGTGAAAATTATATCCGAAAGGCCAAAAAGCGGAAACCCGGGAAAACGAAAAGAACCGCAGATCAGATCGGGAAATAAAGGAGAGGTGCAATATGGGTATTTTAGAATTTCTGGAATGTTTTGATCCACTGACGGAAATCTGCGTTGAAGATGCCACGGAAGTCGTGTTTGAAGGAAGGGCAGAAGATTTTCCTGAAGAAAAGGATAAGGCCTATATCATCGTTCCGTCTCGCACAAACAACAGAGATGGCGTGATTAGGCTGTTTGTTTCGAAACAGGAATATTTGGAGAAAAAGTGCGGGCAAAATAAAATATATGTACTGGATGCACTTTTGGCTATTCTGTATTCTGTTATGAGAAAAAATTCTGAAGCAAAACAGGTATTTCTTACCATGGTGGAAAAAGCGGAGGACTATAATGAAATACTGCAGAAGTGGGAAAAAGCTCCTGAGAAAGAAAAAGAGCCGCTTGAACGGGAAAAACAGGGGAGATGGAAAGCTTTTCTGGAGGAAAAAGAGCATCTTCTTCGGGAAATGAAACAAATAGAACCACTTTGGGATATTTCGGGTCAGTGGATCGGATACAGCCAGGAAGAGCTGGAGTATTTTGCAGAGTATCTGGTAAGAAGAAAGAACATGCTTCTGGAAAGAAAACACACGCTGGAAGCACAAAGCTGGGCACAATGCCATGAAGATGAACTTTGCCAGATCATGAAAGCGGACTACCCAAATGAGGGGATTGCAGCGTTGGCACTGGAAAAGCAGTATGGACTGGATGAACAGCAGGCCAGAATGATTTTCGATTTGAGATTTCGATTCATGTTTGGAACAGCCAGAGATCTGGTAGAACGAGACAATATGGTAATTGGACGTATGCTTGAAATTTTTCTGAAAGATGAGGGAGGGGCAGAAGGATGATTTTCCTGGCGGGATCTGCGGCGAGCGGAAAAACGAAAAAAGCGGTTGCATATGGCTGGAAAGAGCGAAAAACCAGCGAGGATGGAGTTCTCCTTTTTTCACTGCAGCATGAAAAGAAGGAGATGTGGAAGATTCTGCAGAGCATGTACGGGCAGGAGGAGCTTTCCAAGATAGAAATTGATGATACACCAGCGATGATGGTGGAGAGAATGGCAGAAATCATAGCGCAGAAAGCAGAGAATGGAGCAATTTCTGTTTTTGTGATTGATGAAGTGCCGATGATGACAAGCAGAAAAAATTTTGCCGACAGAAAAGAAGAGCTGCGGTATATGATTGGCTTGCTGGGAAACTGCGAGAAAAAAGAACATGTTGTGATTGTAGCCGTTATTCCAGTGTCGAAATACTGTACAGAAATGCAGAAGAAAAAAGAAGTAAGTACCTGTTATGGAGAAATAGAAAAACCAGAAAATTGTCTGGTTTTCGTATAGACAAGAACCTGTCCACATATGGGATACGGCAGGTGGTAAGATAGCAGGTAGAAAGAGACAACAGAAGGATTACCAGTAAAAGCTCCAAGGGAGGTAGCAGCGAATGATTCTTTACAAATACACAGCAGACTGTTCAAAACTGAATCTGGAACAGGAGGATTCAACGAAGGAAGGATATGAGCGTCTCTATTCCAGACGGAGTGATGCTGCGGAATGGAACAGCAAGTTTTACACTGCCTACCGTACAGAAAAGAAGTTTTTCATTATGATCAGTGATATTCTGAATGGTCAGATGACGATTGTGGCTGCACTTGAGATGGAAGTGGTTCCCCGGGTATGTGTGGATTGTATTCAGAAGATACTGCCGGAAATTGAGTTGCTTGCGTATGAGGAGATCACAAATGATGCGTTTTGCAAAGAACTGGTTCGGGCAGAACGGAATAACTGGACGGAGTGTTACAGCGGGTCGCTGAAGGAAAAATTAAAACTTGCGATAGAACCAGAACATCACAGTTTTTTTGAACCTGTTGCGTATCAGGTAAGTGAACGGATTTATACCGCTCAAAATATGACCAGACAAAAGCAGGCGGAGCAGATGCAGGAAATTATGGCATCGGAAAGCTTCTATGACGAAATGGAGCGGATTTACGCCCCGGAAAATGAAAAACGTTTTGTTGGGCATCCGGTTCATTATCTGATCACAGCCGGTGACAAAGCGGCTGCGGATGATATGATAGATCTTCTGATTCCGGCACTGCTGGAGAATCAACGATTGCTGAGCGGCAGAGTTTACGATGTGCAGAAGATGACATACAAGGCAGAGCGGGAAGATAATTTTGACAATATTTTCTCCAGTGCTAGAGGCGGAACAGTGATTCTGAATCTGGAAGGTGAAAAGAGTACAGGAATGTATGCCACCGGCAATTATGATCTGGCGAAAACACTTGGGAAGAAACTGAATGAGTATGGAAATTCTACATTGTTTATCTTTGTGGACATTTCCGGAAGCCGCAGCGTATCGGATGAGACGATAGCGGAAATTCTTTCCAACGCGGATCTGATTCAGATTCAGGAAGGCCAGGGAGATCTGGAACGGGCGACGGGCTATTTGAAACGTCTGGCGGATAAGACAGAGTATCACGATTACACGATAGAAGAGCTGACGCGGTATCTTCCGAAAGAAAAGAAATTGTATTCTGTATCGGATATCTTTTCTGCCTACAACAGATGGTACGGAAGCGGATTAAAAACGCATATTTACAAGGCCTACAAACAAAAAGACCTCGTCAAAATTCAACTGAAAAAGAAGACAGACAAGCCGTATGTGGAGCTGCAGAAAATGGTAGGCCTGTCGGATGTAAAGAAAGTGACAGATGAGATTCTGGCGGCGGCCAAAATGCAGAAAATGCGGAAACAGATGGGTCTTCCGGGGGTTCAGTCATCCATGCATATGCTGTTTTCCGGAAATCCAGGGACAGCAAAGACAACCGTGGCGCGTCTGCTATCCCAGGTCTTGAAGGAAGAGGAAGTGCTGAAATATGGCCACATTGTAGAGTGCGGCAGACAGGATCTGGTCGGAAAATATGTCGGCTGGACGGCACAGATTGTTGAGAGTAAATTTCAGGCGGCGCGTGGCGGCATTCTGTTTATCGATGAGGCGTATTCTCTTGTAGAAGACAACCGCACGTATGGCGCCGAGGCGATCAATACCATTGTGCAGGAGATGGAGAATTACCGGGATGAGGTCATTGTCATTTTTGCAGGATATCCGGAGAAGATGCAGGAGTTTCTGGAGCAGAATGAAGGTCTTGCAAGCCGCATTGCCTTTCACCTGAATTTCCCGGATTACTCACCGGTAGAACTGACGCAGATTCTGGATCTGATGCTGGAAAAATCGGAATACCGGATGGACGAAAGAACAAGGGAAAAATGCTTTTCCATCTGCGCCGATGCATGCCGGGAAGAAAATTACGGCAATGGACGGTTTGTCAGAAACCTGCTGGACCACGCTATCATGCGCCAGGCAGACCGCCTCATTCGGGAACATCAGAATGGTACGCTGGAAAAAGAGGAGGCCTGTCTTCTGACGGCGGACGATTTCGAGATGATCGGCCTGAAAAAGAAACCGCAGAGCCGGCAGATCGGATTTTGTGCCGGGTGAACAGCATAAAAAATCAGCAAAAAAAATTAAACCAGCGGTTAAGTGCAGAAAACGAAAGCATGTGATACAGTATATACATGAAGATTGCGGGAGTGCAAAGCACGTAGCAATCTGGTATCAAAGGGGTCAAAAAACCTTTTGACCCCAACGTCTATATATAACAAAACACAGATATTCACAAAAAGACCAGAAAGGGGGAGTGAACACATGAAGTTAAGCGAGCTGTTGAATGTGTTGAAAACAGCAGAAACTGCGGAAGAGATGGATGTGAGACGAGAAGAAATCGCAGCGCTGATTCCGGCCGTACGAACCATGTTTGGCTATGATCAGAAGAACAGTGCACATCAGTATGACTTATGGATGCATTCCCTCCATGTGGTCTGCAATCTTCCGCGGAGGATGGAAAATGACATGGTCTATCTGGCGGCGCTGCTGCACGATATCGGAAAGCCGGAAGCGCAGTTCAGGGGAAAACGCGAGGGTGATCCGGACATGCATTACTACGGTCATCCCGAAAAAAGCATGGAAATCGTGCGCGACGTCGTGGTCCCGGAGCTGGACCGGCAGGGGTATGTGATTCCGTGTTTCGATGTACAGGAGCTCCTGTATTATGTGAAGTATCATGATGACCACGTCAGTGTGAAATTAAAGCACGTCAGACGCCATACGAAAATGGCCAGCTTTGCGATGTTTCAAAACCTGATGCTGCTACAGCTGGCAGATGCCAAAGCACATATCCAGATCCCTGTTATCGCCGAACGGGCAGAAATCTGCGGACGGCTTGCCGGGGAGGAAGGCAGACTTCTCTATCAGAAAATTCTGGATGGGGAGTAGGCTGATGAGCCGAAGCTGTAAAAAAACGCCCGTCAGCAAAGGCCGATGCAAAAATTTCCGTTGGGCAAAGCGCGCGGCAAATAAGAGGGTTCGACGGGCGAAAACACTGTGGGGAAAATCAAAAGCATTTCGAAAAATTTCTGAGACATGGGATATCTGCGACTGGAAATTTTACGGTGAGAGACCCTGAAATCCGAATCGGGAAGAAAAAAATCACTGGGGAAAATGCTATTACAGAAAATGATCTGGAAAAGATGCATGAAACCATGGATGAATTATGAATCAAGATCCCGAAAGGAAATCCTGAGCTGGGGACAGAAGACAGAAACACTAAAATAACAGAATAAGGCGGTAGTTTAACGGGCAAAACCTGTGCAGAAAAAAAGGGTTCAATGTTTGTGGAACACACAGCAACTTTTTGAGGAGAATAGGGAGGCACAGAATGCAGGTTCAAGTCCTGCCCGCCTTACGCGAGTGAGGTAGCTTAAAAGAAAGAGCGCGAAAAAACGGTCATGTGCGTGACCGTAACGGCAAACTTTTTTCCAGTGGTAATGGCGAAGATGCCGGTTCAAATCCGGCCCTCACTCAGAAAAAAACAGAAGAGCAAACGAGAAAGAATGGAGTCCACAGATCCAGAAAAGGATGTATGGAGAAAACAGTGGAAGGAAAGGAGCGGCAGCGATGGATTTTGCAGAATGGATACGGGAGCAGGCGACAAAAACTTATACAGAAAATGGAGCAGCAGCACGGAACACAACCGGCGATGCGCGGCTGGATCTGTTTGCGACAATTGGATCCCTGCGCAGAGCGGATCCGGAAAGAATTGAGCTTCTGTTTGCGGAAGCATATCAGGCAGACCCGCTGTTCGCGTTGAAAATCCTGTTTTATGCGCGTGATATCCGGGAAGGTCTCGGCGAGAGACGTGTCTTTCGGATTCTACTACAGTATCTTGCCGAGTACCATCCGCAGGCAGTCATTGCCAACCTTGACCTGATTGGTGTTTTCGGCCGTTTTGACGACTGGTACTGCCTGATCGGAACTGGCGTTGAGGACGAGATGTGGAGTGCCATGAAGCAGCAGCTGGAAGCAGATCTGAAAAACTTCCAGGAGGGAAAAAGCGTTTCCCTGCTTGCTAAATGGATCAAAACGGCAGACTCTAAAAATACGGAGACGAGAAAACTCGGCATTCTGACGGCGCAGAAACTCGGCTATCCGGTTTACAACTTCAAAAGAATCGTCCGTTCCCTGCGGAAATATATCGGCGTGCTGGAAGTGAAAATGTCAGAAAGAAAGTGGGAGGAGATCGTTTACCCGGAGGTCTCCGGAAGAGCCATGATGATTTACAGGAACGCATTTCGAAAACATGATGAAAAGCGTTTTAACCAGTATCTGGCGAAGGCACTGGATGGAAAAGAAAAGATTCATGCGGAGACGCTGTACCCGTACGATCTCGTGGAAAAAGTTCTGTATGGACGTCAATGGAATCAGGTATTGGAGGCGCAGTGGAGGCAGCTGCCGGATTATGTGGCGCAGGAAACGAATGCAATTGTCATTGCAGATGTTTCCGGTTCCATGAGTGGAAGACCCTTGGCGACATCCATTGGTCTTGCTATTTACTTTGCAGAGCGGAACCGGGGCGCTTACCACAATCTTTTCATGACGTTCAGCCAGAAGCCGGAATTTGTTTCTCTGAGAGGGGAAACCCTGTTGCAGAAAATCAAATACGTCGAGCGTACGGAATGGGGGATGAATACTAATCTTCAGGCTGCATTTGAGCGGGTTCTGGAAACAGCGATGGATCACGATGTACCGCCGGAAGAAATGCCGAAAGCGCTGATCGTTGTATCTGACATGGAGATCGACAGATGCGGAGACCGCAATTGGATGTTTTATGATCATATGAAAGAAAAGTACGAGTATTGCGGCTACCAATTGCCGAATATTATTTTCTGGAATGTAGACAGTCGAAACGATATTTTCCATGCCGACAGTCGGAGAAAAGGTGTCCAGCTATACAGCGGCCAGTCGGTTACGACATTCCAGAATCTCCTGAACAATATTGACAGCACACCGGTCAAATCGATGGAAAAAGTGATTGAGAGCGAGCGGTACGCATGCGTCAGAACTGGAAATGCGGCATAAAAAGGACGGAGGAGGATCCGAAGAACCGAAAGATCCTCCTCCGCCCTTTTTTGCACATGAAACATTGAAAATAGAAAATCTTTCGTACTTGTTATCCTTTTTTTCGATATACACTCCGAGATCGTATCATTTGCAAGAAAAATTGGGATATGATGGATACGGCTGAGGGACTGGAAGGGAAAAAGGAGTTGAAAAAAATATTAACGATAGCTGCTATTTCGTTCAAGATATCTTGAATTATATCAAGATATCTTGATATAATCATAGAATAGAAGGAACAGTGTTATAAAGTCAACTTTAATAAAAAGAAAAATTCACAAAGCAAGCAGAAAAGATATGAAATACATAGAGGAAATGTTAAAGTTAGCAGTATGGATAGAAAGCTTTCAAAAGATGTAAAGCTGATATTGGAAAATAGAATGTAGAAGAATAAAGGAAAAGAGGACACTATGGCATCAAGCATGATTCACTTGGCAATTGTACAGGAGATGAGAAAGGAAGTCTCGTTTCGAGATATCAACCGCCTGTTTCTTGGGGTGATTCTGCCGGATGGGGCGGTGGCGGGAAATAGCCATTTAAAGAAGAAAATCTGCAAAAATACCAGATACACATACGATCTCGAATTTTTCCGCGACAGATACGGGAAATACATGGAGAAGGATGATTTATATCTCGGCTATTATCTTCATCTGATCCAGGATATGCTATATCGGAGATTTATGTATGGGGATCATGGCTGGAATTCGAGCGCTCCTGGAAATGTAAAAAAACTGCATCGGGACTACGAGATATTAAATGAATATATTTCGAAAAAATATGGCCTTTCCCAGGAAATGATCCAGGAGCTGGATCTTACAGAAGATCCATTGGCACAGCTTGCTGAATTCGATGTGAAAGGTCTTATAAAAGAAGTCCGTGGGGAATTCGTCCAGAGAAAAGAAGAGAAATTGTCCATCCTTACCAGACAAATGGCCGACGAGTACATCGTACGCGCGACGGAATTCTGCGTGGAAGAGCTAAAGGCACTGTCAAAAGGGAAATCAGGTCTGGACAGTACTGTGTGGAGCTGGGAAAAACCAGAAAACATATCACATCAAAAATTAAACCAGAAGTTAAATGCAAAAATCGAAAATATGTAATATAGTATATACAGAACAAAGCACGGACATTCACAAAAAGAACAGAGACGTGCAGAAAGCAGGAATGCAGCAGACACATTTATGAGTGCAGACCGCAGGCATACAATGTGGGATGTATGAAGCCATGGATGAATTATGAACCAAGATCCCTGAAGGAAATCCTGAGCTTTAGAGAGAAGGCAGAAAAATAGCATCTCCACCGATGATATAAAGCAAGTCAGAGTGGAACAGCATTTGATACACATCAGTATCCACAAAAAAATGTGGCTGAAAATAAGGCGGTAGTTTAACGGGCAAAACCTGTGCAGAAAAATGTTTCATGTTTGTGGAACGTACAGCAAATTTTTCGTAGAGGATAAGGCACAGAATGCAGGTTCAAGTCCTGCCCGCCTTACGCGAGTAAGATAGCTCAAAAGAAAGGAGCGGCAGCGATGGAACAGATCATCGAAAGCGAGCGGTATGCGTGTGTCAGAACAGGGATGTGGAAGAAAAGATGTAAAGTTGTGATTGGAAAACAGGATGTAGGAGAATAAAAGAAAAACGGACGCTGCGTTTCAAAGATGAAGCAGTGTCCGTTTTTTACTATATGTAAGATACCGGGGTCAAAGGGGTCAAAAAGCCTTTTGACCCCAACATCTATTTAAGAAAAGTTGACAGTTGAAAAATTATCCAAAATACTCTCCCGCCAGTTCCTTAAACGCCGGCAGTGCCCGCTCAATCTGTGCGGTGGTAACGCAATAAGCAATCCGCACGAATCCCGGTGCACCGAAATCGTCGCCGGGTACCAGAAGAAGTTCGTACTTTTTCGCTTTCTCACAGAACGCATACGCATCCGGTTCCGGAGTTTTCATGAAGAGATAGAAAGCGCCGTCCGGGTGAACGCAGGTGAAGCCGTAGGCGGTTAATGAATCATACAGCAGATCGCGGTTTTTCTTGTAGACCGAAAGATCAGAAACCTGTCCTGCGCATTTGGCGATGACGTGTTGGATCAGGCTTGGTGCGCAGACGAAGCCGAGGGCGCGTCCGGCGCCGCAGACGGCTGCGTAGATGGTTCTTGCATCATCGACCTCATCCGGAACGAGAACGTAGCCGATACGCTCGCCCGGCAGGGAGAGGGATTTGCTGTAGGAGTAGCAGACCAGCGTGTTTTTGTAATATTTTGTCAGATACGGAACTTCCACGTCTCCGTAGACAAGCTCGCGGTACGGTTCATCAACGATCAGATAAATCGGATGACCGTATTCGGAAGATTTTGTTTCCAGAAAAGCAGCGAGCTTCTGAATGTTTTCTTCGGTGTAGACAACGCCGGACGGATTGTTCGGGGAATTGACGAAAACACCTTTGGTGTGCGCTGTGACAGCGGCCGAGAGGCGGTCAAAGTCGATCTGGAACGTGGAAGAATCAGCCGGCGTTTCGATCATGGCTGCGCCTGCAGATTCGATGAAAACACGGTATTCCGGAAAGTACGGGGTAAATACGATATACTCGTCGCCCGGAACGGTTAAAGCGCCAAGGACGATGCGGAGCGAAGCGGCTGCACCGCAGGTCATGTAGAAGTTGTCGGCATGGAACGCGGTACCAAAGCGTTTGTTCAGGTCGGCTGCAACGGCGGCGCGGGTATCGGCATCGCCCTGCGCGGAGGTGTAGCCGAAGAGATAGTAATCGTCTTTGGAATCGAGCAGCTCCTTGATGGTCTCATGAACGGAGGCCGGAGCCGGCACGTTTGGGTTTCCGATACTGAAATCAAAGACATTTTCGGAGCCGATCTCGGCAGCGCGTTTTTTACTGTATTCGAAAATCTCGCGGATTACCGATTTTTTTGTGCCGAGAGTTACCATTTTTTCTGAAATCATGTGTCAATCCTCCTGAAGTAAATTGTTTGCCGCTGTTTTAAATGAACTGTAAATATTATTCTTTTTTCTGCTTTTTCCTTATTTTAGCAGACAAAGACTGAATTGTAAATGCAGCATTTTCGGTCTCATGCTCCCGCAGGCTGAAAAGATGGCGGAGGCAGACCACGAGCGATACCAGCAGACTGCCGAGCCGCACGGACGGAAGAAAGCGGGAAATTTGTGCGGCAACGGCAAACCCGGAGAACGAAACGATCGAGCGCAGACTGTGTGGCTGGATAATGAGAATCAACGAAAACGTCAGATAAAACGCCGCCAGAAGAAGCGCCGGTCGCAGATACGGCAGGAGGCCGAGCAGCACGCCGAACGAGACAGAGATCGCCTTTCCGCCTTTCGCAGGCTGCAGAAACGGCCATGCGTGTCCGGCCACCGGGGCGAGCAGAATCAGGGCGAAAATCCAGGAACCCATCGAAACAGCGGAACTGTGCGCCGCCAGAAACACCGGCAGAAATCCCTTCCCGATATCGCACAGGACGCAGAGCAGCCCAATCCGCGGTCCGGCCACTGAAAAGGCGTTGAAGGCACCGGGATTCTGATCTTCATTCACAGTTCGGACATCCACGTGGCAGAAGTATTTTGGAATCAGGTACGAATACAGTACGCTGCCCGAGAGGTACCCGAAGAAACTATAAAACAGATAAGCAGTAAGCATCATAAGCAGTTACTCCGAAACTAATTTTTCCAAAAGGTGTGTAATTGCCGTTCCCGCCTGCGGATGGCTGTTTTTTCGCTGGGCATCGCGCATCGCAATCTGACGTGCATCATCGTGGGCAAGCGAAATACCGGCCTCTGCCAGCTCTTTCTGATGTGCGCCGGTCACGGACATTCCGCGTGAGACAAAAAAAGCACGGTTTTTTGTTTCGCAACCCGGAATCGGATCAGTGTGGACGAGCGGAACGCGCCGCACAGCGGCCTCGGTACTGCTTAAGCCCCCAGGCTTTGTAAACAGCACATCGGCAGCGGCCATATATTCCGCAACGTGGCGTGTAAAACCGATGATATGTACATTTGGGTTCTTATGGAACTGCAGCCGGAGCGAACGCATCCGTTTTTTATTATTTCCGCAGATGATCACAGCCTGTTCGCCGTTTTCCAGCCGGGAAACGAGTTCATGTGCGAGCAGATGCACTTTGCCGAATCCCATACTGCCGCTCATGACGAGAAACAGCGGAGCATTCTCGGGAAGACCGAGATGGCGGCGCACATCCTCTTTGGATGCAGGGCGCGCAAATGCGGGCCGCACCGGAATACCGAGAGGAAGCAGTTTTTCTTCCGGGATACCGCAGGATGCAAACTCCGGGATCAGATCCTTGTGCGGAACCACATAGTAATCGCAGTTCGTCTCTTCCCAGAACGGAATGCACGCGTAATCGGTGGCAACGGCAACGCAGGGAATCGTCAGCCGTCCTTTCTGTTTCATCCAGGTCAGTGTTTCCGCCGGATAAAGATGTGTGGTGACAACGGCATTAAAATGGTTTTGATCAATATAATCTGCAAGCGCATTTCCAAGCCGCGCATTTGCATAGTAAACGGGGGATTTCCAGGGAAATTTCCGTACCAGCTCACCAAGCTGATAGAGTGCGCCGAAGCCGGCCGGAAAAACGGAGACAAGCTTCACATAAGCTCCGCCGACCAGTGCGGAGGTATGCTTTCGCCCGAGGCTCATCAGATCCAGAACCTCGGCTTCGTGGTGATAAAAATTCAGACTTTCTTTTAATGCAGAGGCCGCAGCATTGTGGCCACCGCCAGTATTGCAGGATAAAATCAGTACCTTCATAAGAAAACTCCATTCTTTTGTTGTATCCCGAAGAGAACCTGAAAAAGGGGATGCCGATGTTTTGTTTTCAGACACGCTTTAGTATAGAACGCTGTTATTTTTCGGACAATCCACAAAATGAGAAAAGTGTCTGATATAACAGAAAAGCGACAGGCAGCAGAAACACCGGGGAGACGCAGACGGAGCATCCACCTACGGATCAAGATATTGAGAGAAAGGAAAGAAACGACGGATGCCTGAAAAATTGGCAAAATAGAATAAAATCGAAAGAAAAAGAAACGAAAAACAGGATAAAATGCTGAAAAATCAATTGACATCCACTCCAAAACTTCGTATCATAAAGACAGAATGGGGCGCGTTCGGAAAGCAATCTGCGCACCGGAAAATACAGGAGGTAAGCTTAAAATGGGTAAATGGCAGAGAAGTCTTTACCAGCCGGTTCTGCCGCTGGGAAAAGACGGAAAAAGGGTAACAGGAAGCGCGGAACATATCGCACTTTCCAGAAAAGCAGCAGGCGAGGGTATGGTTCTGGTGAAAAACGAGAACGAGACATTGCCGCTCGCAAAAGGCACAAAAGTAGCTTTATTTGGAAAAGGAACGATTGATTACGTAAAAGGCGGCGGCGGAAGCGGTGATGTTATGGTTTCTTATGTACACAACCTTTACGATGGGCTGAAAATGCAGGAAAACGCCGTTCAGATCTACGAACCGTTATCCGATTTTTACCGCACCGATATCCGACATCAGTATGAAAAAGGTGCCGCACCAGGAATGACGGTAGAGCCAGAGCTTTCCCAGGAGCTTGCTGACGGCGCAAAAGCATTTGCTGACGTTGCAGTTGTTGTGATCAGCCGTTTCTCCGGCGAGGGCTGGGACCGCAAATGCCAGATCAACGATGAAGGCTATGAGCTGTTTGAGGATGAGAAAAAACAGATCGAGCTGAGCGCCAGCATCTTCGAAAACGGCGACTTCTGCCTGACAAACGGCGAAGCAGCCATGGTAGAAAAAGTAAAAGCAAACTTTAAAAATGTCATCGTTGTCATGAACGTCGGCGGTATGGTTGATACCAGCTGGTTCAAAGACTGCAAAGAGATTCCGGCGGTGCTGATGGCATGGCAGGGCGGCATGGAAGGCGGCCTCGCGGCAGCGGACGTTGTAACAGGCGACGTCAACCCATCCGGTAAACTGGTTGATACCTACGCAGCAACCCTCGAGGATTATCCATCCACCGAGAACTTCCATAAATCCGTTTATTACGTGGATTACAACGAGGATATCTACGTTGGCTACCGTTATTTCGAGACGATTCCTGGCGCAGCGGAGAAGGTCAATTATCCGTTCGGCTTCGGCCTTTCCTACACCAGCTTTGAGACAGAAGTTCTGGGTGCAGAAGAGAAGGATGGAAAGATTGTTGTAAAAGCATCTGTTACCAACACTGGAAAACGTGCCGGAAAAGAAGTTGTACAGCTCTACTATGGCGCACCGCAGGGCAAGCTTGGCAAACCGGCCAAAGAGCTCGGCGCTTACCGGAAAACAAGACTGCTGCAGCCAGGCGAGACACAGAGAGTCGTTCTTTCCTTTACAGTGGAAGATATGGCATCTTTTGATGATCTTGGAAAGGTTGCAAAATCTGCCTATGTTCTTGAGGCAGGAAGCTACGTCTTCTACGTTGGAAACAATGTAAGAGATGCGAAGAAACTGGACTTCACCTACGATCTGGCAGAGGCAAAAGTGACTGCACAGTACACCAGCCTTGCTGCTCCGCATAAGCTGGAAAAACGTCTCCTTGCGGATGGAACCTACGAAGCGCTTCCGACCGATAACGGCCTTGTCGAGGAAGAAGGACTGGAGCGTCAGGATAAGCTGACTCTGGAAGGTTTCCTCCCGGCAGTCAAGGCACAGGAGAGAAAGAGTTTTGGCGAGCTTATGGAGGCAGCAAAGACGAATCCGAACCTGATGAATGTGGTCGAAGGAAAAGAAACGCTCGACGAGTTTGTAGATAAGCTTCCGACAGAAGCACTCATTCATCTGCTCGGCGGTCAGCCGAACACTGGAGTTGCCAACACGTTTGGCATGGGAAATCTGCCTGAGTACGGCATCCCGAATATCATGACCGCAGACGGACCGGCAGGCCTTCGCATTCAGCCGCAGTGTGGCGTCAACACGACCGCATGGCCGTGCGCAACATTGCTTGCCTGCACCTGGGATCCGGAGCTGATCGAAGAAATCGGTAAAGCCGGCGGAGAGGAAGTCAAAGAAACAACATCGGCATCTGGCTGACCCCGGCTGTCAACATTCACAGAAGCCCGCTCTGCGGAAGAAACTTTGAGTATTATTCCGAGGATCCGCTTGTAGCCGGAAAATCCGGTGCGGCAATGGTACGCGGTATGCAGTCCGAGCATATCGGGGCAAGTGTGAAACACTTCTGCTGCAACAACAAAGAAACAAACCGAAAAGACAGCGATTCCCGCGTTTCCGAGCGTGCGCTGCGTGAGATTTACCTGAAAGCCTTCGAAATCATCGTAAAAGAGGCAGATCCATACACAATCATGTCGTCCTACAACCTGATCAACGGCGTTCAGGCATCTGAGAACAAGGATCTTTTGACCGGTATTCTGCGCGGTGAGTGGGACTTTAAGGGAATGGTAACGACCGACTGGTGGACACACGGCGAGCATTACCGCGAGACAAAAGCCGGAAATGATATCAAGATGGCAAATGGATACGAGGAGCGCGTACAGGAGGCATTTGAGAAGGGATACATCACCCGCGACGAAATCGCTCTTTGTGCAAAACGAATCCTGACCATGATTCTTCGCATGGACTGATGTGGATGCATGTGAATAAATAAAGAAAAGTGTGGATAACACATAAAAAAAACTCGTATGCTGTTTGTGGAAAAAGCAGGACTTCCTGACGAACTCCGTGATGATGCCAATTGCTGCCATTGCCACCTGTCTTCTCGTTTCGAGAGTCATCGGTGTGGCAAAAATCGAGGAAGAAATCATCCACGGTGAGAGCCGCTTCCGCAGAA
>ENA-OQKC01000273-OQKC01000273.1-human-gut-metagenome-genome-assembly--contig:-NODE-273-length-22834-cov-2.634782_pt1 | contig 22834 bp, 22 predicted proteins | sample MGYA00242774_ERZ504790 | MGnify/ENA primary metagenome ERZ504790 (study PRJEB26092, sample SAMD00036419) | human gut metagenome | host: Homo sapiens | study: EMG produced TPA metagenomics assembly of...
ACGCTGTATGCTGCTTAGGATCCAATTTGATCTCTTCTGCCCGCTCCACTTTACAGAGCCGTCTTTCCATCATTTCCTCCGGCATATCACAATTTATATTCAAATCATGAAGCATTTTCGCCGTATTCAATTCCATATAATATAATGTGCCGGGTAAATCCTGATTTCATTTTCATTTTTGTTTTCATTGACACATTCTTTCATAACCACTTTTTTCTCAATGCACAGATCCATCACATGCTTTTCTATATCGTCAATCTCCACTTCCAAAAGCGTTCTTGCACGACGTAAAAGTTCCTCCTGAGGAAGATAGATATGCCCTTCTCCTACTGCCTGCTGCAATGTATAAAACAGTCCGCTTTTAATCCGGTAATTGGAATCTGTATGGATTCCGATGCGTGCCGCAATCTCATCTGCGGTACGAAATCCGATCCCCTCAATATTATCCGCAAGTTCATACGGATTTTCTTCCATCACTTTGTATACACGCATACCATAATGATTATATATCTTTGCTGCCAATTTCGCAGAAATTCCATACTTTTGAAGATAGATCATTGCCTTTCGCAAATCCTTTTTATCTTCTAACTGTGATGAAATCTCTCTTGCTTTACGCTCGCTGATTCCTTTGATTTCGGCAAGACGCTCCGGTTCTTCTTCTATGATACGAAAAGTATCTTCTTTAAACTTCCTGACAATACGTCCCGCCAGAGCCGCCCCGATTCCTTTAACGGCTCCCGATCCAAGATACCGTTCTATGGATACGAGATCTTCCGGTTCTTTCACAACGTGAGACATTACCTTCAACTGATTTCCATACACACTATGAGTCACATACTCCCCCGTTATTTCCAACAGTTCCCCTTCTGTAATGTAATTAAAATTCCCCACACAGGTCACTTCTCCGTCATCATTTTCCAAATGAAACACTGTATATCCGTTTTCTGCATTCCGAAACACAATGTGACCTACATATCCCGTAACTTTTTCCACAGATCTTTCCTCTTTCCGTTATTGTTTTCCACAATATTTCGCTTTATATCCACATTATAACAGGGATGTGCCGTATTGCTCACATCCCTGCTCCTTCTCTCTCTTTGCCAAATCAGCTCTTCACGTCAGACTTCGCCCCGTCCGCTCATAAATTCAACAAATTGTCCTGTTCCGATCGCAACAACTTTCATCGGATCTTCCGCTGTCATCGTGTTAATGCCTGTCCTCTCCTCGATCAATTCCTCTAATCCGCGAAGCATAGAACCTCCGCCTGTCAAAAACGATTCCACGGTCAAGTATATCTGCCGACAACTCCGGCGGGAGTCTGCTCCAATACCGCTATCACAGCTTCAACAATCTGCCCGGTGGCTTCCCTCAAAGCCTCCTCTGTCTCCGAAGAAGTTACCGTAACAGTTTTCGGTAATCCTGTTACAAGGTTTCTTCCCCTAACCTCCATAGTCTCTTCCTCTACAAGAGGATATGTTGTTCCTATCTTTATCTTTATATCTTCCGCCGTTCTTTCACCGATCAGAAGATTATGTTTTTTACGCATATAACGGACGATTGCCTCATCAAAATCATCTCCCGCCACCTTAATCGATGTATTCACAACAGTGCCGCCCAGTGAGATTACCGCAATATCCGCAGTACCTCCGCCGATATCTACAATCATATTCCCACATGGCTTTGCAATATCAATTCCCGCGCCAATCGCGGCCGCTACAGGCTCTTCAATCAAGTGCACTTCCCGCGCACCTGCCGCATAAGTAGCCTCTTCTACCGCTTTCTTTTCCACTTCTGTGACACCACTGGGCACACAGATACTAATACGCGGTTTTTTGAATGTTCTCTTACCAAGCGACTTTCGGACAAAATATTTGATCATCTTTTCTGTCACTGTATAATCCGAAATCACGCCCTGCCTGAGAGGACGAACCGCAACGATATTCCCAGGCGTCCTTCCGAGCATCAGTCTCGCTTCTTCCCCGATCGCTTTGATTACATTCGTATCTCTGTCAAACGCGACAACTGATGGTTCTTTCAAAACGACTCCTTTGCCGCGGACATAGACAAGCACACTGGCTGTTCCCAGATCTATTCCGATATCTACCGACATATTCCATTCTCCCTTCTAAATCTTTATACTCTTTTCCCGCTGACATCTCCTCAAAAACGAAAATGTCTGTATCTCTCCCCAAACAGGTCTTATCATTCACATATTTCCAGACCGGATGATACCCCTGCATCCACTCTGCATTCTTTAGTATAATCGACTCAACAAAAAATGAAAACCCTTTTTTTAATTACATGATACTTTTTACAACTTTTTTATAATTTTTATTGTAACAGTTCAGCCATACAGTGTTTTCTACAGCATCTTCTTTATATACTTCCCTGTATAGGAATTTTCATTCTCTGCCACATCTTCCGGTGTTCCGTGTGCAACGACCGTACCACCGCGTTCTCCGCCTTCCGGACCGATATCAATAATGTAATCTGCTGTTTTTATAACATCCAGATTGTGTTCGATTACAATAACCGTATTTCCGTCATCTGTCAGACGCCGCAAGATCTCCGTCAATTTATGCACATCCGCAAAATGAAGTCCTGTCGTCGGCTCATCCAAAATATACACAGTTTTTCCTGTACTCCGTTTACTAAGTTCCGTTGCCAGCTTAATGCGCTGTGCTTCACCTCCGGACAATTCTGTAGAAGGCTGTCCGAGACGGATATAAGAAAGACCTACATCGTTCAATGTCTCTATCTTGCGCCTGATACTCGGAACATGAGCAAAAAATTCCAACGCCTCTTCCACTGTCATGTTGAGAATATCATAAATCGTTTTCCCTTTATATTTTACTTCCAAAGTCTCTCGATTATATCGCTTTCCCCCGCAAACTTCACACGGAACATATACATCAGGCAAAAAATGCATTTCGATTTTAAGAATGCCGTCTCCCGAGCACGCCTCGCAGCGTCCGCCTTTCACATTAAAACTAAACCGCCCTTTCTTATATCCGCGCGCTTTTGCATCCGGAGTTGCCGCAAACAAATCTCTTATCAGATCAAACACACCTGTATAGGTTGCCGGATTTGACCTTGGGGTTCGCCCGATCGGCGACTGATCGATATCAATCACCTTATCTACCTGATCTAACCCTTCTATTTTTTTATGTTTTCCCGGAATTGTTCTCGCGCGATTCAAATCACGTGCAAGCCTTTTATACAAAATTTCATTTACAAGAGAGCTTTTTCCCGAACCTGAAACTCCGGTAACACAAGTCATAACTCCAAGAGGAAATGACACATCGATATTTTTCAAGTTGTTTTCCCGGGCGCCGACCACCTTCAACCATCCCTTAGGCTGTCTGCGCTCTTGCGGAACCGGAATTTTGATCCTTCCCGATAAGTATGCGCCTGTAATCGAATTTTCATTTTTCATGATCTCTTTCGCATTTCCGACGGCAACAACCTCGCCTCCGTGTTCTCCCGCTCCCGGTCCTATATCTACAATATAATCCGCCTCCATCATTGTATCTTCGTCATGCTCTACGACTATCAGCGTATTTCCCAGATCACGAAGATGCTTTAATGTTGCAAGAAGCTTGTCATTATCCCGCTGATGAAGTCCTATACTTGGCTCATCCAAAATATATGCTACTCCCACAAGACCCGATCCGATCTGCGTTGCCAGACGGATTCTCTGCGCCTTCACCGCCTCGAAAGTGTTCCGGTAGCGCGGGCCAACGTCAAGTAATCAAGTCCCACATCCATAAGAAATTTGATCCGAGCTCTGATTTCTTTCAAAATCTGCCCTCCGATGAGCATCTGTGTTTCTCCTAATACAAGCTCTTCAAGAAAATTTTGCAATTTTCCGATAGACATCGACGTTACTTCTGCAATAGTTTTTTTCTCCGACGGTTACCGCCAAAGTCTCCCGGTTTCAGACGTTGCCCGTGGCATGCCGAACACGGAGTTATGTTCATAAATGTCTCATATTCGGCTTTCATCGTCTCCGAACCGGTTTCTTTATATCTGCGCTCACGTTTTTAATCAACCCTTCAAACGCAACATCATAAACGCCTTCGCCTCTCTGGCCTTTATAAAATACTTTCACCTCTTTCCCGTTTGTGCCATGAAGAATAATATCATGAATCTTCTTCGGATATTTTTCAAACGGTGTGTCCAGATCAAATTGATACTCTCTGCACAGCGCCTGAAGTATCGCATGAGTAAAACTTGATTTGTCTGTACAAGACTGCCACCCTAATACCGCTATTGCACCTTCATTAATCGACAATGACGGATCCGGAATCATCAAATCCTCTGAAAACTCCATCTTATATCCTAATCCATAACATGTCGGACATGCCCCAAAGGGATTATTAAATGAAAAACTTCTTGGTTCGATCTCTTCGATACTGATCCCACAATCCGGACAGGAAAAGCTACTGACTGAAATTCAACATCTCCCCGCCGATCACATCTACACTGAGCAAAACCTTCCGATAAATGCAGAACACTTTCCACAGAATCTGTTAACCTCTTCTCAATCCCCTGTTTTACGATCAATCGGTCAACAATAATCTCAATATTATGTTTCAAGTTCTTGTCAAGAATAATCTCTTCCGTCAATTCGTACATATTTCCGTCTACACGTACACGCACATATCCGCTTTTCTTTGCTTTTTCCAATAATTTTGCATGTGTTCCTTTCCGGCCTCTTACGACCGGAGCAAGAAGCTGGATTTTCGTTCCTTCCGGCATTGACATAATTCGATCAACCATCTGATCGACTGTTTGCTTTGAAATTGCTTTTCCACATTTAGGACAATGAGGAATTCCGACTCTTGCATATAAAAGTCTGAAATAATCATAAATTTCAGTCACTGTTCCGACCGTAGATCTCGGATTGTGATTTGTCGACTTTTGATCAATGGAAATTGCAGGCGACAGTCCCTCTATGCTTTCCACATCCGGTTTCTCCATTTGCCCCAAAAACTGTCTTGCATAGGAAGATAATGATTCCATATATCTTCTCTGCCCTTCTGCATAAATCGTATCAAACGCGAGGGAAGATTTGCCCGAACCGCTCAATCCTGTAAGTACAACAAGTTCGTTCCGGGGAATGTCCACATCTATATTTTTAAGATTATTCTCATTCGCTCCCCTTATTTTGATATATTTCCGAACATCCATTTTCGTACTCATAATCCGTCTTTTTCCTCCCTGTAGTCATATTTTATTTTGTATTTTATCCTTCTATTTCATTCAACATTTTTTTCAATTCTGTCAACTTATCCCGCAATTCTGCCGCGCTTTCAAAATTCAGTTCTGCCGCCGCTTTCTTCATCTGTTTTGTAAGATCGGCAATCAGCTTTTTAAGTTCTTTTACGCTCATAGATTCCGGATCTTTTTCCAGTTTCAGCTCCTCTGCCGCAACTTTTTTAGAAATACTGATCAGGTCGCGTACTGATTTTTGAATCGTCTTTGGTGTGATACCATGCTCTTCATTATATTTCATCTGAATCTCACGACGCCGTTTTGTTTCATCGATCGCCAGCTGCATAGATTCCGTTATCTTATCCGCATACATAATAACATGCCCTTGTGCATTACGCGCCGCACGTCCTATTGTCTGTATCAATGACGTTTCCGAACGCAAAAATCCTTCCTTATCCGCATCCAATATCGCTACAAGCGTAATTTCCGGAATATCCAGACCTTCTCGCAAAAGATTGATTCCCACAAGCACATCAAATACATCTAAACGCATATCACGAATAATCTCTGTACGTTCCAGTGTATCCACATCCGAATGCAAATATTTCACACGAATTCCCACCTCACGCATATAATCCGTCAAATCTTCTGCCATCCGCTTTGTCAGAGTTGTTACGAGAACTTTATTCTTTTGGGAAATTTCTTTGTTTATTTCCCCGATCAGATCGTCTATCTGACCTTCTACAGGACGCACGACAACTTCCGGATCGAGCAGTCCGGTCGGACGAATCACCTGTTCCACACGGAGAAGCTCATGTTCTTCTTCATATACTCCCGGTGTTGCAGATACAAATAACGCCTGGTTGATCTTGCTCTCAAATTCTTCAAAGTTCAGCGGACGGTTATCCTTCGCAGACGGAAGACGAAATCCATAATCTACCAAGGTAGATTTTCTTGATTGATCTCCGTGATACATACCTCCGATCTGAGGAATGGTTTTATGCGATTCATCAATCATAATAATAAAATCATCCGGGAAATAATCTATCAATGTATATGGCGCCTGCCCGGGACTAAGTCCTGCCAAGTGCCGCGAATAGTTTTCAATTCCGGAACAAAATCCGGTTTCTTTCAACATTTCAATATCAAAATTTGTTCTCTCTGCAATTCTCTGCGCTTCCAAAAGTTTATCTGCATGTTTAAACTCCTTCACACGCTCATCCAGTTCTTTTTCTATATCATTTACAGCACGCTTTATGTTTTCTTTATCCACCACATAATGTGACGCCGGGAAAATCGCCACATGTGACAATTCGTCTTTGACCTCTCCTGTCAAAATATCAATTTCCGTAATCCGCTCAACTTCATCTCCGAAAAATTCGATACGAATCGCCACATCGCTCTCATACGCCGGTATGATCTCCACCACATCGCCGCGAACACGGAAAGTTCCGCGGTGAAAATCCATGTCATTACGGTCATACTGGATTTCTATCAATTTTGCCATAACCTCGTCTCTGTCTTTTGTCATGCCCGGGCGTAAAGAAATCACCATATTCTGATAATCTACAGGACTTCCCAAACCATAAATACACGATACACTGGCAACTATGATCACGTCCCGCCGTTCCGTCAATGCCATTGTGGCAGATAAGCGAAGCTTGTCAATCTCATCATTGATGGAAGAGTCTTTGGCAATGTATGTGTCCGAGGACGGAACATAAGCTTCCGGCTGGTAATAGTCATAGTAGGATACAAAGTATTCGACTGCGTTGTCCGGGAACATCTCCTTGAATTCCCCATACAACTGTGCCGCCAGCGTCTTATTGTGAGCGATTACAAGTGTCGGTTTCTGAAGCTGCTCTATAACGTTTGCCATCGTAAAAGTTTTTCCGGAACCCGTAACCCCTAGTAAAGTCTGGCATTGATTGCCTTCCTTGAAACCTTTTACCAACTGTTCGATCGCTTGCGGCTGGTCACCGGTCGGCTTATATGGGGCTTTCAAAATGAATTTATCCATAGCAAAATCCTCCTTTGTGACTTTTCGTACGTTTACTATCAGCCACATTTTCAAATATATTCGTAACAGGATTCGTCACGAAACCGCAAAATCTATGCCCCATACACGTCTTTTTCAAGTCGCATCGAGTAAAAGTCACAAAATAGATTTTTGCGGACAAAACATCACTTGATAATACAGAATAATGCCAGACGGTATCTAACATCTTTCTGCTATGTAACAAACCCATTATAACAAAACAATTTTTAAAAGTATATAGATTAGAAAAAGAAAAAGTACAAATGTTCGATTTTTCTCATTCGTACTTTTTCTTTTTAGTATTCGTTTTCTGTTTTCTTTTTACTCAGGCTGCCAGTAGATATTCGTCTACAATGCCATCAATTTCTTCCATATCAGAGTAATCATAGTATTTATCTTTCCGGCGTTTTGGCATGACTTCTTCCATAAATGGCTCTATCACATCCAAACAATCCTCAATGATCTCTGTTGTATCTCCATACACATCTGCTGTAATGATTTCTTTTGAATGTCCCAGCATACTTGCAATTCCCTTGATATTAAAATCATTCTTTAACAGAATTGTTGTGTATGTATTTCTCAACTGATGAAAGTGTATATCCGGCAATCCCAACGACGCAAGCAGTTCTTTGTAATATTTGTGATGATAACTTTTACTTCTTGGGTTTCCATAAGTAGAACAACAGATATAATCCCAATCACGAAACTCTCGTTTTCGCCTCCTGCGATTCTTTTCATAAATCTTCCGTTGTTCTAAAATTGCCTCAAACACATAATCCGGTATCGGTAATTCTCTTACACTGGACGGTGTTTTTGTTTTAATCTCCTGCTTAGTCAACATCTTTGGTTCAAAATCTTCAGCCTTAGAATTCGGTTTCTTCCCCAACTGTCTCTGTACTTTTAATGTCTGATTGATATAATCTACATCACTATATTTCAAACCGTTAATCTCTCCTCGGCGCAAGCCCATCAATACAGCAAATAAAATCTGCATATGAATGGGTGTTTCTTTACTCGCCTCGATCAACTGAAATACCTGTGGTAAAGTAAGTGTTTTTTTCACATCAATATTTAGGGTACGATATGCTTTCTTTTTGATCTTTTTCGGAAGCATCACATCTTTCGCTGCATTTTCACTGACAACATTTTTTAGATTTTGCATACTCCAAAGCTGTCTGCATGACTGTTTTCGTTAATCGGGCAACTGACTCCGACTGTTCTGCTACTACATTATAAAATTTACGAATATAGCCTTGATTCAAAGTCTGCATATACATTTTTCCAATTTGAGGAATTGCATAGTTGTAAACAACATTTTTATAACTCCCATAAGAATCATCGGTCAACTCCAGTCTCTTCACATCTTCCAGCCAGAACTCCAGAAAATCAGCCACTTTAATCTTCCCATATACAATATAGGTTCTGTCATGAAGTTGTCCAATAATCTCATCCCTTACCGCATTTGCCTCACGCTTTGTTTTATATCCGGAATGTTGTTGTGTTGTTGATGTATCATCCGCAAAGGTTAGACGCACACGAAATCCATAGCCTTTTTTAATCGTTGTAACGGAGTAAACTTTATAATCCACATATTGCTTAAATTCAAACTTCTTTCCCATGTTATCCCTCCGTTCCCGTTTTCTCCGGTACAAAAGTGTCATTCATAAATGCAATAATCTTATCTTTCTCATCCATCACTTCACAATAATATTCATAAGTGGTGTGAATAGAACTATGCCCTAACAGACCGGATATTTTCACAAGAGGGACGCCGCGTTCTATCAAAATTGTCGCAAACATATGGCGCAGTCCATGAACCGTAATCTTAGGCAGTCCATTTCTCTCGCATAATTTCGTCAAAGCTAAATTAAATGCCGATGTGGAATGTGGTTTCCCATCTGGTCTGCAGCACACATAACCATGATCCTCATAGAAATCTTTTCTCCATGCTTTTTCCGTCTCTATCTTCTGTCTTCTGCGCTCCACTTCTCCATACAGCTTTGGAACCCGTAAATACGGAAGCTATTTTCCGTCTTCGGATCGCGTTCCGTCACACCATATTCTTCAACATGATAGCCGTCCTTTAATTTAGGATTTGCCACAAGCTGCCTGCTGATTCTGACCGTTCTCTTTTCAAAATCAAAGTCTGAAAATTTCAGTCCCATGATTTCACCTTTTCTCAATCCACAAAACAGAGCTAAAAGCATTTCTAAATACCACGGATTCAAATATGCCGCATGTAACAACACCTTTATCTTTTCTTTGCTCAAAATACGGATTTTGGGTTTCGGTCTCGGATATGGTTTTGTCTCCGGCACCGGATTATGTTTGATAAATCCATCAAAAACGGCATCTTTCATTGCCAGACTTAAGAGTTCTCTTCCTTTATTTCCAGCCGAAACACAAATTTTCGATGCTCGCTCCAACAATGTGTCCAGATACTCTACTGTCACATATTTTAATTTGATGTCTGCTTCCATGTTCGGCAGCAACAAATTATACAAAGTGTACGCACCAATCATTTTCGTTGTTGTTTCAATTCGCAATGAATAAATATGTTCAAACCAGTATCGTAGGAACTCCCCAAACATCACATCTGTGTTTTTTAAATAGGCAACCTGTAACTCTCTCTGCCTGTCTTTATACCGCTCTTCATATTCCCAATAGCTTTTCTCTGCCTCTTCCGGCGTAGCAAATCCGCCCTTTTTCCCATACTTCGTTGTCATATCATCCAACAATTCTTTTGTCCGATGATACCATGAAGTTCCATTAAAGAAAACTACTCTTTTCTCATTTTGAAGTTCTTTCCTTTCAACATTCTTATTCTTCTGCTTCATCTATTCCTCACTTCGCTTCTTTCACTCCTCCCCACTTAACCATTTTTCAAACGATATGCAGGGAATTCTGTAACTCTTTCCTATCTTGATGACACGAAACGGTTTCTGCTTCTGATAAACCTCATCCAGAAATTCATAGGTTTTTGTTCTTCCTATGCCGAGCAGTTTCTGAATATCCTCCGCATCATATACCTTTTTTGATATATCAAATGTATTTGCCATAACACTCCTCCTCACTTTCAAAGCAGCAGAAGGACTGTACGCTTATAACATAACGTACAGTCCCAGAAACGTCTAATGTGCGAATTTTTCAATCTCACACTTGACATCCTTATTTTCTTTTTATTGATATTTCTTCCTTATTAAATAGTCATACCCTTTCCTGCTCTGACAGAACATACACACTTCTTTCTTCCGCTGTCCATAGTCTGCTCTTTTGATAAAATGTTCCGGCGATTCATAAAAGACTTTTGCGCACACTGGACAAAGACATAGTTGGATCGGCTTATCCAGTTTTCGCACGCCGGTACTTGTTCGCAGTGCTTTGTCCACTTTTAACATCTGCTGTTTATCCAAAATTCCCACATACTCTCTCAGCCGGCTTTTATCAATCGTCCGCACCTGTTCTAAAAGTACCACGGAATTTTTCTCCAATCCTTTCCGATCCCTCAGTATCACATGTGTCGGGAGTTTCGTTTTTGGCTGACTTGTAACCGCTGCTACAATCACGGTCGGGCTATACGCATTCCCCGTATTATTCTGAATCACAAGTACCGGGCGGACACCGCCCTGCTCACTTCCCACAACCGGACTTAAATCCGCATAATAAATATCGCCTCGTCTGATTTCCCTTTCTTCCATTGTGTTCCTCCTCCATTGCCAAAATGCTCCTCGGATATTTCCTTATGTGTTGCAGAGACAGCACCATACGGATACTGTCTCTGAATTTATGTATCAGCCGGATTCCTGATCTTTTCTTACTTCATCATCAATGACTGTTCCTGATCTTTCATCCGGCTACCATTTCTTTGCCTAAATCAAGCCTATTTGTCCCCGACATCCCGGCTTCATGTGTAAAGATACACGGGAAATCATCAAACGACTGACTGCGAATCAGTTCCACGGGAATCACACCCCTCCGGGGATCACCCGAAGCTGCCCTCACTTGTTGCGGTATCTTACGTTTCCATAAGTAAATATCTGTTGAAAATTCTTCGCATACACGACTTTATGACCGGACAGGAGTATCATTATCCCTGCTGTCTGTCATCGCCCTGCCAGTAGCAATCTGACAGTCAGAATCAAATCTTGTTCGCTCCATAAATGAAACAAATCAGACGGAAACCGTTTCTTTTCTCTTCGTGTGGGATTTCGCTGCCTTTCTCTCATTCACATCATGGCGGATTGTTTCATATAGCTTACGCTCATCACGATAACAGCAGGAACGTGCCTGATGAATGGATATCCAATTATCAAGGTGCGCCCATTTCCCATTTGCGGGAAACAGGCGAGAAATGATCTTCCTCACTTGTTTCCCACTTTTGAGGCAAAAAGTAGCCTATGAAATGTTATTTTTCTAACTCTTTTTTCAGCTTTTCCAGGGCAACGTCAATCGAACGCTTCACCGGCATCTTCGTACATCTCTCTAATTTTGCAATCCGCTCATATGTCATACCATCATAAAAATATAAAATCAGTCTGCGTTTCTGAATCTCCGGGAGTTTCTGTATTGCCCGGTGCAGCCTTTCCACAAGTAACTTCTCCAGCACTACATCTTCCACACTTTCCGGCTTCTGTATTGCCCGTCCATTTAGCGCATGCTCCCAAATTTCAGAATGCTCTATGTATTTGTCCCACTGATGTAAGTAAGAAATATCCTGTAGTTCAAATTCATCAAATGCTTCATAGAGTTCCCGACTGATTTCAAATGCTTGCTTTTTATGTTCTCCGTCTAAAAACTCAATATAGTAACTTCCGTTTCTTTCACAAATGCTGTACGGATTGTATTTATCTTTTCTTCTTTTTGGATGTTTTCCTTCCATGTCCTTTCCTCCGATCTGAAAATTTTTATGAAAATTTCAAATCGAAAGGCGGACCTCTGATTTCCTGAAACCAAACCGGTTTCAGCTCAATCAAAAAGGGACATTATCCTCAACCGCATTGATAAAGCAACAAATAAAATCAAAAAAATCAGGTGCATTACAAAACAGAATCAAACCGTCTTGTAGTACACCTGCATTCCCAAACCATTTTTCTATATGAAATTGACTTTTTTTAATCGTTTATCAATGACATCCCCCTGAACCTTTCCTCCCATACATCCCTCTCTCATGTATTACACTGTACATTTTTAGTCCATTACAGGTATATTCATAACCGATAACGTGTACTGTAAACTATACACGAGGTGAATTGTAATGGATAAAATAAGAGAAAATCTCGGAATTGTAGTCAGAGAAGCCCGTGAAAAAACCGGACTCACACAATCTGAATTGTCTGAAAAACTCGGTTTGGGTGATAAAACTATTTTAAACATAGAAAACTTCCGTGGAAATCCAAAATTTGACAGCTTGTATCCTCTTGTCAATTTTCTCAAAATTCCCGGCGATAAGTTATTCTACCCGGAGCTGAAGGATGATGAACCAAATAAGCATCAACTACTTTTAGAAATTCAATCCTGCAATGACCGGGAAGCTGCTGAACTTCTTCGAGTTACCCGCTATATGCTGGAACTACTCCGCAAACGCAATTCCGATTCAGAGCAATAATCAGCCGAAGATTCATTTTGGCTGACTATTGCTCTTTCTACTATAAAAAGATTTTATAAAAGAAATCGGTAAAAACTTGGTAGTAAACTGGTGAGCATTTGGTACGTTTTGCGCATAAAGAAACGGTACTGATCACTTTAACCAGTACCGCTTCTCTCATTCATTCCATGACTAAATTTATAACCCACACCCCAAACATTCTCAATATAAGGTGTTCCTTTTGGGTTCTCTCCCAGTTTCTTCCGTAATTGTTTCATCTGACAGGTCACTGCATTATCCACATCAACCGCTACTTCCTCACACCAGATTGATTGATAAATCTGCTCTTTCGTATATACCCATCCCGGATGTTCTGCAAGAAGAACAAGAATGTCAAATTCTTTTCTTCGCAACGCTATCTGCCGGGAAGCAATCTGAACCTTCCTGCATTTCAAATCAATTACCAACGATCCGAAAATGAAAATTGTATCACCTTCTTTTATAAAATTTTCACTCTTTCACATATATAATCTGCCACTAAAGCAACGTTTTTTTCAAATCAGCAATCCATGTCTTAATCGCCTGTGCCAATATAATTTGCTGATGAAGTACCGCCATACCTGTTGCCGGAACATCCTCCGCTTTTTCTTTCAATTTCTGATTCTCTTCCAAATAGTTTAAAAGAATCTCTATATTTATTTCTATCTCATCCAGGCATTCCTTCTGCTCTTCTTTAGGCATGCTTTCTAAATTTACGATGACTGCATTGAAATCTAAAAACATATGGATCGGCTTTTTCGAAAGTTCATGCATTAGTTTTTCAAACTCTATCTCTCCACTTTCTGTCAAAGAATATACTGCTTTTTCCGGCATATTTCCTTCTTTTTCCATTCGGCTGGAAATCAAACCTTTCTGTTCTAACTGAATCACTTTTTTATAAATAGAGGGTGTGCTGATCTTTACCCATTTTGAGATATTCCGGTATTCCACCAGTTTTTGAATGTCATATGCACTTAGTTCCTCTTTTTTTAACATTCCTAACACAATTAAGTCAATGGTCGCCATTTCTTTTTCCTCCTTCCGTCTTGACAACTACTGTAAATTATAGTAGTATATTTTTGCATTTCAATTACTATATTTTATAGTAATATATTTTATATTATATGTCAAGTGAAAGGAGTTACACACGATGAACAATCAAAAACAAAAATTGGAATTACTTGGAAATGCGCCTATTTCCAAAGCACTCTTGGCTATGGGAATCCCAACCATGATCGGAATGCTGATCAATGCTTTATATAACCTTGTAGACGCATACTTTGTGGGCGGATTAGGGGAAAGTCAAATGGGTGCAATTTCTATCGTTTACCCTCTTGGACAAGTAGTTGTCGGTTTGGGATTATTATTTGGAAATGGAGCAGCATCCTATATTTCAAGATTATTAGGGCAAGGGAAAGAGGAACAGGCGAATAAAGTTGCAAGCACTTCGCTCTATTGCAGTTTATCTGCAGGTATCATTCTCATTTTTTTCTGCGTTGTATTCTTGAAACCGATCTTACTTCTTCTTGGTGCGACGAAAAGCATTCTCCCTTATGCAATGACTTATGCGGGAATTTATATTATTTCTTGTATTTTCAATGTATTTAATGTTACCATGAACAACATTGTCACAAGTGAGGGAGCCGCTAAGACTACAATGCTTGCCCTGCTGACCGGAGCAATTTTGAACATCGCTTTAGATCCGATTTTTATCTATACTTTTGATTTGGGTGTTGCAGGTGCAGCCATTTGCAACTGCGATTTTCACAAGTAGTATCTACACTCGTTTACCTATACTACCTTTTCAGTAAAAAAAGTATTTTCGTTTCCACCTAAAAGATTGTTCCTTTTCCAAAGAGATTTTTTCAGAAATATTCAAAATTGGAGTACCTACCCTTGTATTTCAACTATTAACAAGCCTTTCCATTTCTCTGATCAACAATGCTTCCGGTACTTATGGAGATGCAGCTATCGCCGGAATGGGTGTTGTTACCCGGCTTGTTTCTATGGGTAGTCTGACTGTATTCGGCTTTATTAAAGGATTCCAGCCCATTGCAGGATATAGCTATGGTGCGAAAAAATATGAACGACTGCGTCAGGCAATCAAAACCTCGATCCTTTGGTCAACGATTTTTTGTGTCGTTGTAGGCTTTGGATTTTTCCTCTTTCCAACACAAATCGTTTCACAATTTACAACCGGAAATGCAGAAATGATCCACATCGGAGCTAATTCCTTACGCATCAACGGTATTACTTTTATGCTTTTTGGCTATTACACGGTATATTCTTCCCTTTTTCTTGCATTAGGGAAAGGAAAAGAAGGTTTCTTACTCGGCGCATGCAGACAAGGAATCTGCTTTATCCCTGTTATCCTCATTCTTCCCTCCATCTGGGGATTAAATGGAATTTTATACGCACAGCCAATCGCTGATGTCCTTTCTTTTCTCATCAGCCTGTTTATGGCGCTTTCTCTCCACAAACAGTTAAGATTGTCTGAAGCTCAAAACAACTAATTTATGACACCGAAAGCGGTACTGCCCTATTCTCAGTACCGCTTTCTTCTTACATTCCATGATTGAATTTATATCCCACACCCCAAACCGTCTCGATATAGGGTGTTCCTTTGGGATTATTTCCCAGCTTCTTCCGAAGTTGTTTCATCTGACAAGTCACAGCATTATCCACGTTGACTGGACGCTCATCTCTCCAAATCGACAGATAAATCTGCTCTTTTGTATATACCCAACCCGGATGCTCTGCAAGAAATGATAGAATATCAAATTCTTTTCTCCGCAGAACAATCAAATTGGCATCAATGTGTACCTGTCTGCTGTTTAAATCAATCCGTATTCTTTCAAATTTGAAAACTGCATCACCCCTGTCTGGCTGTTCATCCATCATGCTTACTGCACTGTCCGCAACCGTTCCACTACACTTCCCTTATTAAAGAAATGTAGCACAACCACCGGAATTACCGCCGCTAAGATTAAATAGATTACTGCAATGAAAAATGCCGGAACCAGTGTAAAGCACAAGGTAAAATACCACATGGACGGAGAATTAAGAACATTCTTTAAAACCGTCATTCCTAAAACCGCTGCAAGCAAACCGCCGATCACATCCGCACCTGCCGCATAATATAAGCCTTCATCCATAATCAGTCTGCGAAGCTGCCGATTTGTCATGCCAATGCTCTGCATAGCGGCAAATTCATGGCGGCGGGTGATGATATTGGTAACCATCATGTTGGTGAAGTTAATCAGTCCGGCAAATGCCAAAATCACTCCGATCATGCCGCCTACCAGCAGAACGATATTTCGGTTGGACGCAAGCTGTTCCTGCAACAGATTGGTGGATGTATAGGCAACAGAAGTATTTTCTCCCGTAAAGTCCGCTAAAAATCCCTCCAGATTCTCTTTTTGCCCTTCTTCTGCATTAAAGCTGTAACTGAAAATTGTCGGTTCTTCATAAAGTTCCTTAAACTTTGTGTCACTCATATAGAGAAATGGTGCATCGCCGCCAATATAGGTTGCTCCATTTGCACCTGCATAGGTTTCGTATTCCGTTGCCACGACCGTTGCTTTTGCTAAAATCGTACAAGTCTTTTCTTCTTTTCCATCTTTTGAAAATGTAATGGAATCTTCTACTTGAAGCTGTTGCTGTAGCTGCGTCTCTTCTTCCGCCTCTCCAGTCAGTCGGTCTATGATCGTTCCAACAATCACATAATCTCCGGTTTCCATTTTCTTTTTCAAAATATCCGGATTGTTCTCACCTTCATAAATCGTGACATCCTCCCAAAATGCTTCCGAAACACCGAACACATTTCCAAAATATCCATCTTCTGTTCCCGGTACTACCCGCAATGACAATCCGTTTTCATACGCTTTGCTGACATAATCTTCTTCTGCCTCCTCCGCGATACAAATCAGATCTTCAAACTTGTAATCTACCGTTACATCGCTATCATCCCGTGTATTCCGATACAGGATTCTTTCCTTTTCCACGCCTTGTTGCTGATTGATCAGATCCACTACTGAAGCCGGAAGTCCGTCCTCTCGATACTGAAATGGAGAAACTCCATTGACTGCCACGGAATTGTAAACGGTAAAGTCTGTTTTCGTAGAACGGGAAATCCATTTTTCTTCATCCATACTCTGTGTGATCACAATAATAGAATTAAACAAAACAATGCACAACAGCATGGATAGGACGATAAAAACGGATCTGCGTTTGTTCCTGCCAAGATTGGAAAATGCCATATAGGACAATTTTGCTCCATGTGTCCGTTTAGTCTTTTTTGTTTTCTTGTTTTCCTGACCGGTATAACGTATTGCTTCCAATGGCGATATTTTTGCCGCCTTCTTTGCCGGTTTTCGTGTACTGATGATTACGGTAAAAATTGTAAACACCGCTGCAATCAGAAAGATAAGGGGCGACACGGACACTTTCATGGCATTCAAAGAATTTGCCTGGAAAAACTTCATCACAACTGGAAGAAGCATCTTACTCACTAAAAATCCGAAGATCAGTCCCAGCGGAAGACCGATCAGCGTCAGCCAGATCGCCTGCCGGTTCACAATCTTTTTGATCTGCCTTGTGGACGTTCCGATTGTCCGAAGCAGACCGTACTGTCTCACATCCTGCATCACAGAAATATCGAAAATATTATAAATCAGCAGATACCCACTTACAACAAACAGCAGTACAAATACAATCGCTGACATCATCATGCCCGGCTGAAGCATGGCATTTCCAACCTGATTTTGTGAACAGGCAATATAATTGTCTGCATTCATCTGCTCCGGTTCTCCGCCCACTGAAAGTGCAAATTCCTGTAACTGCTTCTGTATGTGTCGCTTATCCTTCAATACCACATCTGCCATATACGTTCCGGCAATCTCCCGATCTTTCGCATAGGTATTGCTAAAGAGCTCCGGATTGTCTTTCAGAAACTGCTCAGAAACAATCAGAAGACTTCCGGTATCATTGGCAGCTTCCCACCAGCCGGAAACAACCATATCATACTGATAGGTTTTTCCTCGTAGAGTAAATTCTATCGGAACCCTTTCTCCCACCTTTGCCTTTACTCCCAACGCCTCCAGTGCTTGATCTGTTGTGGTAATCTCATTTGCCTTCTTTGGCGCCTTTCCATGTGTGGGCGTACAAAAGGTCAATTCCTGCTGTACCGAATCTGCATAGTTTATCTCTACCATGTGCCCGGAAGCGTTGGATGCAAAACCAATAAACCGCCTGCATCCGACCTCCTTGATAAAGTCACTGTTTTGCAGTTCTTGATACTGTTCTTCCGTCAGATACCGGATGTCCCCGTCCGCCTTACTTCCTTTCTGCATCTGCATAGAGAGCTGAATGGAGGAGGACATGCTAAATGCCAACGAGGTAATGGAAGTAAACAGAAACGCAGTCAGTATGATTGCCAGTATTGCCGCAAGATTCCGGACTCTGTTTTTCTTAAAATACCGCTTGGATAACCGCTTGATTACTTCCGTATTGTTATTGCCAAATAATATGTCATTCAAGTGATCCCTCCTGTTCTTTCAACTCCTAGTTATCAAAATCACGCAGTCGTTCAATCACCGTTTCATCCGAAATTGCTTTGTAAACTATCGCCGGAACACTCAGGCAGATCACAAAGATTGCTGCAATCAAACCGATCACAAGGGTAACAGGATATTCAAATACTGCATAATCTACCATATTCGGCACTGCCCTTGCTACCAAGAACAGAAATGCGTTTCCGAAAGTCATAATCAGCAACGTAGAGATGAGAGCATAAATACCACCTTCTAAGGTCAGTATCTTCACAATCTGCTTTTTCGTTGTACCAATACTTTCCATAATGGCAAATTCATTTTTTCTTGCCACTACACCCGTCAGCATCACATTGACGAAATTAACCAAGCCGATTACAATGAGCAGAACTGCCGCACCATTTCCCAATAAATTCATGGAATAAAACATTTGGTCAAACATTTCCATCCTGTTGACCGGACTCTCAAACTGCCAATCTGATGTAGTCAGCGTATTATTGATTGCTTTCAGTTCCGTATCGATTCGCTCAATGTCATCCATATCTTGAACATCAACACCAATCGCCGAAATAATCGGTTCATTTGTTAAGCGTTTCATACCGGCTTCACTGACAAAGAGGATGTTCGGTACAATCTCAATATTCTTACGTCTTTCAATTCCCTCGGTAAGATTATCCTCATAATCATCATACTTAAATGCACCGCCAATTAGAAAATCAGTTGCCTTTGCGTCTGTACTGTCGGCTGTCAACGTCAACGTGTTCCCGACTAATGCAGCATTCGGTGAAAAATAATCATTATCCGTTCCCGAAATCGCTGTCTCACCACGTTTGAACGCTTCTATGTCAATCGGCTTATCCGGATGGTTTGCGTTATATTCTTCCAAAGCCTCATCATTATCCAGTGTCGTAATGTAACAACCGTACTCACCAGCATCTGCATATCCTCTTAATGCTGTAAGCATTTGATCATAGGATTTTCCATCCGCTTTATAACCGCTGTCCTCATATTTGATTTTCATAAACCCTTCCAAAGCAGCTTCGTTAAAATCAATGCCCACCCAGACAATCTTACGCGTATCTACTCTTTTAATTCCGTCAATCTGCTCAATCTGCTTTACAAAATGCTCATCAAACTGTGGTACTTCCTTGTTGGTCTGTTCCGGTTGCTCAAACTGGATATCTGTGTATTCAAAAGAATAATCATAATATTTTTTAATATAGTTTTCTCCTTTGATACTTCCTACAATCCCATTCACACCTAAGATCATGGTGATTCCCATAAACAGAGACATAAATACAAGGATTGCACGTTTCTTATCCCGGAAAACATTATGAAATGCCATCACATGCAGCTTGCCACCATTGGTAGAATTTCTGCTTTTCATTTTCTTCGGTGCGAAGTTCTGAAACTTCAGCGCCTCTACTGGTGAAATTTTCGCTGCCGCTTTTGCAGGTGCATTGCAGGCAATCCAAACCGTTACTGCTGAAAAGAGGATGGACAGAATATAAATCAGTGGGTGAAAGAACACTTCAGCATCCATCATCGACTTGCCTTCCTCAAACCCCTGATTCAAAACAAAGGGAACAATTCCAAAGGAAACGACAGTCGCTAACAAAATACCAATGGGAATCCCGATGCAGGCAAACTTCACTGCCTGACTTTTCACCAGTGATTTGATCTGCGCCTGCGTTGTTCCCATCGTTTTCATTAAGCCATAAAAACGGGTATCCTTTGAAATGGAAATATACAGGACATTATAAATGAGCAAATATCCGCTTCCGATGATAAAGAACACCAAAAGGATTTCCATTGCGATGACTGAGCCGCTTGATGATTTCATCGAAACTGCACCGCTGAAAGATTGATTTTCATTTAACTCCACATCTCTTTGAATACGCATAAAATCATCTGGCATTTTATTCATAGACAAGGAGAGAACTCCGTCCTCCTCCATTGTATATCCTGCGTTTTTACAATACGTCTCGGAAACAAAGCCCATTCCCGTACTGGTGTAGGAGTGAAACCAGCCACTCAATGTAAATGTTCTCTCCTGCTCACCGTTTTTGTCGTAATAGGACAGAGGGATTTCCATATTCAGCTTCGATTCTGTAATTCCTAACTGTGAAAGAGCGTCCTCTGACAGCATGATTTCATTTTCATCGGAAGGATATTTCCCTTCTAAATCTTTGATTGCTTCTTGATAATGTTCTTCCCATTCCGTATTGTCGTAATATTGAAGCGCGATAGAAAGTTCACGTCCCTCATCATTCTTCTGTCATAATGTTTCATTGCTTTTATGAAGGTTTCCTGTGCTGCGTCTTCCGCCAAGTGATAGTCCTTCAAATAGAGAAAACACATCCGCAGTACTGCATCACCATATTCTATTATCAATCGTTCCATTCCTTGTTCTGCTGGCATCTCATTTCCCTCCTTCACTTCTTAGACACATCAATCACCTGAAATATTACGTCATTTCTGAAATTTTTAATGAGGAAGTTGATTGCTAAACTGACTTCTAGTTCAAAATCTTCATATGAAATTGCAAGAATAACTTCAAGCTTCAATCTAAATCTATATTTATAATCAAATAGCCATTTATAAGTATAAAATAGCAGCAAGAAAGTTTTCACTACTCTCTTACTGCTATCAAGTCTCTAATATGGAATCTCGTTATGAAATTCTTATTTTCTATTCCTAGTTTTATTTTAACTTATCTACTAATTAAAACTTCTAACTTTTATTTATTTCAAATTTTATCAGAACTCTTATAAAACTAGCTCTGCTCAGTTATATAAACTGGGATTTAAAAAGCTATTACATACTAACTATTTTTCTAACCGTATTCGCTGTTCTTATCGTTAGGTTTGAGCTAATATTTGCACTTGCTGTTTTAGACCACCAGTTTGTTTTTTGGTAATCTTTACGGCTGAAAGACCAAAATACCGTTTCTTTGTATTCCTCTATCTTTTCTAATCCCTCTTTAGGCTCTCCGATTTCGTTATATACATCTTTGAATGTAGCGGGTGGCATGATAAAGATTAGATTGTCATAAATCTCCTTACTTTCATCTCCCCACCAGTCGGGCGCATGATGTAAAATGTCCTCAAGTTCTTCTTTTGATATGACAAAGACAGGAATATCTAAACTAAACTGATTTTTAATCATTTCTTCAATCTGGCTTGTAAGCTTGATTGTGTCGGCTTCATCACTTGAAAAAATCACATTACCGCTGTTTAAATAGGTCTTGACCTCTGTATAATTAAGTTTTTCAAAACCTTGCTTTAATTCTGCCATTGGCACTTTGTTTTTTCCGCTTATATTGATACCTCGCAATAAGGCGGTATATCTTTTCATATTCTTAACCACCTCTACAACTTCAAATTTGTTATCCTTATTCTACCATACTCCAACTGTGTTTCTATCCTTATTAGACAAGAACAATCAGCTTTTATCTGACTGTTTCTTTTCGCTATAAGAAAAGCAGGAATACCTTTTATGGCTTCCCTGCTCAGTGATACTATCAGTTCCCTAAATTTTAAATACTGGTAACAGTCTTAACTTTATAGCCCCCTTAATCTATTAAGAGCTCTTAATCTATCAATAAAATTATCTAATGCTTCTTCCTCATCAAAATAAATATCTTGTGAATTTGTAACCTTACTAGCTCTTTCATCTGTTGCATAAACAATCCACTTATCATTCTCACACCTTAACACAACTTCATTTTCTCTATTATACCTTTCTTCATTCATATTATAACCTTGTAATTTCTCGTCCTTTATAATTTTTATTGCTTCTTTTATATTCATATTTTATCTTCCCTTTAAATGATTTATTTGCTAGAGAACCAACTCCATGTCTAATTTGTCTCACACCACTTCTTTATGTGATCAGGCAATCGTTCCATATACATATTCCGATATTTTTCTGGATTCTGCAGGATGGTTTGCACCAACTCTTTTTCATTTAATCCCAGATTTTCTTTCAGCTCTTGAAACTGGCGTGCAAAAGCATTGACAATATGTTCCCTTTGCTCTCCTACTATAATTCTTGGTATTATTTGAAACTTTTCCCAAAGATACTGATTATAATTTTCGATTTCTTTAATATGTATTTTGAAACCTAAATCTATCTTTATTACCTCTCCTGTCATATAAATAAAAAACACAGGTGTTACTGCTCTTCCATTCAGGCTTGAGCTCCCTTCTGCCCAGCCAAATATAGCCAGATCTTTTGATATAAGCCTGCCCCCGGCATAAAGCCAATGTGTTCCTGATTCTAGTGTACTGTATTGTTGATATTTAACTAAATATTTATAGCTATTATAGCCGCTTCATGTTAAAATAAAAGAAAACGGCGGTGATTTATATGGCAAGACCAAGAAAATATGTCATTAAACTTACA
>ENA-OQKC01000280-OQKC01000280.1-human-gut-metagenome-genome-assembly--contig:-NODE-280-length-22520-cov-4.442772_pt1 | contig 22520 bp, 32 predicted proteins | sample MGYA00242774_ERZ504790 | MGnify/ENA primary metagenome ERZ504790 (study PRJEB26092, sample SAMD00036419) | human gut metagenome | host: Homo sapiens | study: EMG produced TPA metagenomics assembly of...
CCTGCTCCTCAGCAGACGAAGGCTTTGCCTGAGAACCCGAATCTGATTGCAATCGAGTAAAACGCCGGTCGTGTGCGCCAAGGCACAACGCACATAAGATGGCCCCTGAGAGCTGTAACAAGCCCTCCGGGGCCATTTTTGTTTTTCGCTATCTTTTCCGCAGGGGAAAAGCGTGGTATACTGAGTTCAAAGTGATAAACCAGGAGGTACACTTATGAAGTGGGGAATTTTAGCGACCGGCACCATTGCCAAAAAAGTTTGCGTCTACGGTGGAACAGATGGGCGCAGAGGGGGGAGCAGCTTGTTGCCGTGGGGTCACGGCATCTGGAAAGCGCACAGGCGTTTGCACAGAAGTACGGCATCCCCCGCTGCTATGACTCCTACGAAGCCCTTGCCGCGGGTTTTTTTGCGTGCGGAAACCATAGTATACGGAGAGCGACAAATCGAAATTTCGGGAGGTGTTTTTATGCCACAAATGAATAAGGGAGGAAAATTTATTTTCGGGAAATCACTCATTCGGACGGATGGAACATTGCGGATTCCACCGCAGGCAATGGAAGAATATCACATTGCAGATGAAGGAAAAGTATATCTTTTTACCGGAAGTAAGATTACCGGTGGCTTCTGCGTCACCCGGAAAGGCCTTTTGCATCCGTCAAAGCTTGGTCACATTTTGGACGATACTCCACCGTTGCTTGACTACTCAGCAGGTTCTGGCGAATTTATCAAATACAAGGGGCGTTCCTACTGCTGGGTAGAGATTTCACAGGAGGGGCAAATTCTTCTTACGAAGAAAATGATGGATTTTTTGAAGGTGAAACCCGGAATGGAGCTGCTCTCTATCCGCAGTAGCGACATCGCGTTTACGATGGGAGCTAAAGGACCGCTATTGGAAAAAGCAGAAAACTATGATGGTGAAATTCCGCTTTTTTAAGTGTAACAAATTCCAGTTTGCCGGGCAGACAGGCATCTGAAAACCACAAAAAACGAAGGAACAGCCATGGTACTTTATTTTACGGGAACCGGCAACAGCCGGTATCTGGCGCGGCGTATTGCCGAAGGGCTGGAGATGCCGCTTTACGACCTGAACGCCTGCATCAAGGCAGGGGATACTGCCCCGGTGCAGACCGGGCGGGACGTGGTGCTGGTGACGCCTACCTACGCATGGCGCATCCCCCGGGTGGTGTCGGAGTGGCTGGGCAAGACCGCGCTGACCGGGGCAGAGTGCATCTGCTATTGCCCCAAAGAGGCCATCGAGTACGGCGAAAAGAGCAAAGGCAAGCCCCGGTATCACGTTGAAGCACCGGAAAAGAAGCAGCAGGACGTATGAGGGAAAAAGGAAAACCGACGATGGTGAAAAAACAGATGAAGTATTTATACCTGCATGGACTAGGACAAAAACCAGACAGTTGGGACAGAGTAATAAAAGAAACGAAGGTCTCGGACAGCAGCGCCAGCTTGAGTCTGGCAGAGATGCTGGAAGGAAAAGCGGCCACCTATGGGGAGCTGTATACTGCATTCTCAGAAGAGTGCGACAAGGAAAATGACGAAATCGTTTTATGCGGGCTCTCTCTGGGTGCTGTTCTGGCGCTTAATTATGCGATAGACCATCCGAACAAAGTAAAGGCGCTTGTGCTAATTGCGGCACAATACAAAATGCCTGAAAAATTATTGAAATTCCAGAATATGCTGTTCCGCTTTATGCCAAATGCAACGTTCAAGCAATTTGGCTTCAAAAAAGCAGAGGTGATCAGCTTGTGCGGCACGATGGCAGAATTGGATTTCAGGGATTCGTTATGTAAGGTGTCTTGTCCTGTATTGATCGTTTGTGGCGAAAAGGACAACGCAAATAAAAAAGCCTCAAAGGAACTTGCCGGTTATTTGAGTGATTCCCACTTCCATGAACTTCTGAAAGCGGGTCATGAAGCAAACACAGAAGCTCCGGAGGAATTGGCAGCAGTGTTACAGAGATTTTATGATAATGTCGAATAAACTACGATTCATCAAAGAAAGAGGACTGTAAAATGAACATCGAAGAACGGGCGGCACAGGCTGCCGCATGGAAAGCTGCTGGACAGTGCAACTGTGCACAGGCGGTGCTGAAGGCATTTGAGGACAAGCTGCCGGTGGATGCCGACACCCTGATGAAGCTGGGCGCAGGCTATGCCGCCGGCATGGGCTGCATGGAGAGCACCTGCGGCGCACTGATCGGCGCTGTGATGGTGGCGGGCATCGTCACCGACGGCAAGGGCACACCCCGCATTTCCAGGGAGCTGCTGCAAAACTTTCAGGAAAAGTGCGGTGCTACCCTCTGTAAGGACTTGAAAGGCATGGAGACTGGCGCACCGCTGTGCCCGTGCCCGGAGTGCGTCCGCAACGCTGTTCTGGCACTGGGCGAGGTGCTGGGAGAGTAAGCAGAAGTTACGCTCTATTATAATATACGAATTTAGTTTATTTGAATCAAAGCAAAAAGCTCAAAAAGGAGAGATTATTCATGGTTTTATTGGTTGTAGATGCACAGAATGGTATCGTGGATGAACGCTTATATGAGTTCAGAAAGTTTGTTGGTAATATCAAAAAGCTGATTGGAGCAGCTCGAGAACAAGGCATAGAAGTTATTTATGTACAGCATGATGATGGACCTGATACCGGATTCTCTATCGGGGATGATGAGTTTGAGGTTTATTCCGAGTTTCAACCGATGCCTGATGAAAAACGGTTTATCAAGTCCGTATGCAGTGCGTTCAAAAAAGAGAGTGGTCTGCTTGAGTATCTGACTGCAAAGGAAGAAAAAGACGTGATGATTTGTGGCATTATGACTGATTTCTGTATCAATGCCACGGTAGAGGCTGGTTTTGAGCATGGCTTACACATGATTGTTCCTGCCTATGCAAATTCTACGCAGGACAATGAGTACATGACCAGGGAACAGGCTTACCATTACTATAATGAATTTCTCTGGCCTGAACGATATGCAGACTGCGTACCAATGGACAGGGCATTGGAATTACTCAAAAAATGATATAGCGTAAACGGTCTTTGCTGAATACCTTTGTTACCGAAATACATTACATAAACTCCAAGATTATGTTGCAGTAAATTCAATAAAATTGACCTTGACTGGGGAGTTATGGACATATCTTGCAGGCCTGAATGAACAGGCACAGAAACGGTTAGATACCATCATGGAGCAGATGAAAGCTGCCGAGGGTGTGACCGAAGAATTAAAGCGTACCCATCAAATGGAATGGGTGCAGCGTTGCAATAACATTCACAACCGGGCAGAAGAAATTATTTTGCATGAGATGATTTATTCATAACGGTGTGATAGAATGATTATGACAAATCGGAATTGATATGGGAGGATAACAATATGTCAAGATTAGGTATGCTTTATGCACTGAACGAAGAAGATGTAAAAAAACTTCGCTCTGTGCCAGAAGAAGAACGATATGAATATATGTTGGAAGAAATAGAAGAAGCCTTAATCGGAAGTCCGCGCAGTTGTGAATTAGATAAAGCATGGGAGGGTATTCAGTATTGCTTAGGTGGTGGAAAATGGAATGAAGATAATTGCATCCCGACTAATATTGTCTTTGGAGGAGAAGTTTTGGTAGAAAAGGATGATGAAATTATTACATTGAAAAATCATCAAGATGTCAGAGATATTGTTGAATATCTTCATCAGAATAAATTGCAAGAAATAATACAAAAGAACTTTTGGAATATTGATGATGAAAATTTTATGTATAAAAACGATGATGGATTAGAACACACTTTAGGTTGGAGCGAAGAAATTCTTGCTTTTTACGAAAACGCACTGAAAGAAAATTGCCAAGTGATTTTTACTGTTGACTTTTAAGCAAATTTCAGCTTGTCGTTCTGAAAATTTAACTGAATACCCACAGCACAAACCGCTGCTACATGGAAGCCAACAAACCATGCAACAGCGGTTTTTCTTTACCGTTTTTTTTTTAGCTGGTGCAGGATATTAGAACTACGAAAAAGTAAAATGGACATGGCGGCATCCTCCTGTTACCGCCGTACCAGATTTCAATGTATAGAATCATTTTTGTGTCTTAAACGCAATGAAGCGGCGGTCTTGATTTCTCAAAACCGCCGCAGAACATGTGGAATAAGCGCACAAAACCAACCTACCCGGCAACGGTTTTTTCTTTTCCCGTCAGGCGGGCAGGGGTTTTCATAATGTTTTCACTGTTTTTTATCTTTTCTCAATGTTAATAATCCGTTGTGTCCAATCACGGTAAAATGCTTCTTCATGCGATACGAGCAATACAGTACCCGCAAAATCCATAAGAGCTGATTTCAATGCTTCCTTTGCCTGAACATCCAGATGATTTGTGGGTTCGTCCATAATTAGAAAATTGCAGGGAATCAGTGTTAGCAAACACATTTTTACTTTCGCCTGCTCACCTCCACTTAATGTTCCAATCGCTTGCATTGCGTGCTTACTGGAAATTCCACACTGGGCTAAATGTTTGCGAACATCTTTTATGACCATATCAGGATGGACATTGGAAACAATTTGAATTGGGGTCTGTTCAGGTTCGTCCCATATTAAGTCCTGCTCAAAATATCCAAGGGTAACTTGATCGGAAAATTTGAAATGACCTTGCATGGACGGGATTTGTCCAATTAATGTCTTGAGCAAAGTAGATTTCCCAATTCCATTAAAGCCAGTGATAACAACTTTTTGCCCGCCTTTTATGCTAAAATCAATATCTGATAGAACTGGATAGTGATAACCAACTGCCAGATGTTTGACCAGCAGATGCTCCGTATTTGTCAGCGGTAAAACAGGAAAATGAAAATGAGGAATAATCTCTTTCTGTTCCAAAGCCTCCATTTTGTCCATTCGATCAAGCTGTTTTTGCCGCCCTCTCGCCATTTTTGCTTTTCGCCCAGCAATATTTTTCCTAATAAACTCCTCTGTTTTTTTGATTTCCTTTTGTTGCGCTGAGTATTGACGAATGTAATCTTCCCGCAACAGTATCTTTTTTCGCAGAAATTCAGAATAAGTGCCATAATACTTTGTTATTGTGTCATTATCTATATCGCAGATACGATTTGCGATTTTATCCAAAAAGTCAAAATCATGGGAAACAACTAAAAAAGCATTTTCCAAAGAGGATAGGTATTCCGCCAGCCATGCAACATGATCTTTATCAAGAAAATTTGTCGGCTCATCTAATAGCAATACATCTGGTTTTTCAAGCAGTAGCTTTGCCAAAATCACTTTTGCTCGCTGGCCGCCACTCATTTCAATGATAGGGCGGTCAAGACCAATCGCAAGCAGCCCCAGCCCATTTGCAACGCGCTCGATCGCAGTATCAATGGAATAGAAGTCATGTGTTTCAAGCTGCTCTTGATAGTAGGCAGCAAGTTCCAGATTTTTCATATCTCCATCGGCGGCCTTTTCATATAGCTGCATAACTTGTGTTTCTATTTCAAACAGCTTTGCAAAGGCTGATTTCAAAAACTCTTTCATGGTAAGCGTATGGTCGATTTCTGCATACTGATCCAAATAGCCAATCGTAATATTTGGCTGCCAGATAACCCGTCCGCTATCAGGTATAATCTGCTCTGTACAAATTTTAATCAGGGTACTTTTGCCGGTTCCGTTTTGTCCCACAATCCCGATGTGTTCCCCTTTATTCAGTGTGAATCCTGCATTTTTGTAAAGCAGGTTTTCACCAAAAGAATGTGTTAATCCTGTAATTTCTAATAAACTCATTTTCAAAAAACCTTTCTTATGTATACAAAAAAAGAAAAAGGCAGAAAGCAAAGATACACAACGGTATCTGCCTTCTGCCTTTGACATAGTAACGCAAAAACAAAAGGCTATGGACAAAACATTGCCCATAGCCTCGTACACATTATAACTGCATGGAAAGCCATTTTCTCAAAATGGGTATAAAACCCCCTTTATGGCTTCCCGATGAAATCGAAATGCGTCATTTATACGCTATACTCTGCACAATGTTTCATCGGTTTGGATTGTACAGAGTTGATTCTCTTTTTACGCTGATCGGTTAAATGAAAGTTCATATCTTGCTCCCCTTTGGAGATATATTTTTATATAGAATAGCACAAACATTCTTCTTTGTCAATCTTATGAAATGATATATCATGTAATATCAAATCATATTACATTCTCATAATCTAACCCGAAATGTACAATGATATAGGCTGATATGAGAATGAACCAAGATGAAAGAAGGTTTGACTTTCATGGGCTCGAGCTCGCTTTGAAACAGGCCAGAGAGGAAAAGGGCTGGATGCAAGCATAAGGGCTCATTGCTGATGGAGCACACCAGTCGCCCCGGCGATGTGGCAGACCCGTGGTACACCGGGGAGTTTGAAGCCACATGGCAGGATGTGCCGGAGGGCTGCACCGCCCTGCCGGAAGAGCTGCGATAAAAGGGAAAGGGGATGACGAAACGTTATTGCAAGGCGAACGGTTTGCTGACCGTCGTTTGCCGGGGAAGTCTTTAAAAGAATAAACCTATTGACATGGTGCGAAAATGGGTTTATACTATCCCCAACACAAGGAAGGGAGCACAGGCAGATGAAATATACAACAGATGCCCGGCACAGGCTGCCCGGGCGAATGCGCTGCTCCCAGACAAATTCCCGGCAGACAGACTGAAAAAACAGGAAGATGCCGTTGTCTGGGAGAAGTGCCCGAACATACATCGTTACAACAAAAGGAGAATCGACAATGGCTGATTATAAACTGTGGAACGCACTGAAGGATGCTAAAAAATATCGCTGGGTGGAACTTTCTCACTCGCTGAACAACGAAAGCCCCTACTGGTCCGGCATCCCGGAAGGCTCCGTGGAGTTGGCAAAGACCGTGTGGGACTGGGGCAAGCCGGAACTGGAATGCCTGATCCAGACCTTCAAATTCCCCGGACAGTTCGGTACCCATATCGACTTCCCGGGCCACTTCATCAAGGGCAAAGCACTGTCCGAAAAGTATGATGTGAACGACCTGATCTTCCCGCTGGTGGTCATCGATATTTCCCAGCAGGCCAAGAAAGACCCCCGCTACGCTGTGACAGTGGAGGACATCAAGGCCTACGAGGCAAAGTACGGTCCTATCCCGGATGGCGCGCTGGTGGCTCTGCGAAGCGACTGGTATAAGAAGTGGCCGGATATGGATGCGCTGTCCGGCATCGACGCAGAGGGCAAAGAAAATGCCCCCGGCTGGTCGCTGGAAGCATTGGAGTATATCTACAAGGTGCGCAACGCCGCCGCCAACGGCCACGAAACGCTGGATACCGATTCCTCTGCGGTGACGGAGGAAAAGGGCGACCTTGCCTGCGAGCGCTATGTTCTGGACAACGACAAGCTGCAGGTGGAGGTGCTTGCAAATCTGGATAAAGTGCAGCCTGCCGGTGCGGTGGTCGTCGTTTCTTATCCCCGCATTGAAGGTGCAACCGGTCTGCCCGCACGGGTCTGGGCCATTACCGAATAAGAGTTGGGAAGTTGGAAGATGAGGTGGAGGCCTATGTGGGGCATGCCTCTGGCGGCGTTTGCCCCTTTGGGGTGAACGAGGGCGTGGCGGTCTATCCGGACGAGAGCCTGCGCAAGTTTGATACCGTCTGCCCGGCGGCGGGCAACGGCCACACCGCCGTCAAGCTGACCTTGCAGGAGCTGGAAGCAGCCGCCGGAGCCGAGAGCTGGGTGGATGTCTGCAAGGAGCCGGAAGGCGAATAAGGCATTATACAATAAAACCAAAGGGAGTTCTGCCCGGACCTTCGTCCGTGACAGAGCTCCCTTTTTGATTCGCGGAGTATTGTCAAGCAGAAACTGGAAAGTTTGCAGAGGTGAATTTTTCGATGCAGGAAACGATCTGCATCCTCTATACCGCAAAGCCCTTGACCTTTTTGCCGGAGCCATGCTGTATGTGGTGGTGGAGGAACTGATCCCGGAAATGTCGCAGGGGCAGCACTCCAACGTCGGCACGGTGTTTTTTGCGGTGGGCTTCAGCGTGATGATGGTGCTGGACGTGGCACTGGGGTGACGGTTGGAGTCCTCGAAAGTGAAATCTTTTTCGGAATCTCCGAAAATGCCTGAACTTCTTGACAGAGGAGACGGCAGGGCGTATTATTTTGGCAGAAGGACCGCTGAGAAGCGGCTTTTTACAGGGTTGAAGGTCAGCTCTATCTAACTATTCTGCGCCCTTATCCCGGAGGACGTCTGGAAAAGGCAGAGCGTAAGGAGGACGAAACATGGAGCGAAAAGAAGCGGTTCGCCGCGCCTATCGGCTGACAGGCGGCAACAATTTTTATGACGGCATGATCACCTGTTCCACCCCGAGCGGGAAAGCGGTGTGCCGCCTGGTGTGGGATATGAACAAAGTGGAAAGTGATGACTATCTGGAAAAGGCGCTGTCCGGCATCCCGGAGCATTTCTCCGGCAGGCTGCTGGAGGTGCCGGTGGGGACCGGCATACTGACCATGCCGGTTTATAAGACTATGCCGGAGGCGGACATTACCTGCCTTGATTTCTCGGCAGATATGATGGGGCAGGCACAGGAAAAGGCAGACTGCCTGCACCTGAAAAATGTGACCTTCCGGCAGGGGGATGTGGGCGCACTTCCGTATGCGGACGGTGCGTTTGATATTGTGTTGTCGCTGAACGGCTTTCATGCATTCCCGGATAAAGAAGCTGCATACCGGGAGGTTTTCCGGGTCTTGAGACCCGGCGGAACCTTCTGCGGCTGCTTTTATGTGGCGGGCGAGCAGAAGCGGACGGACTGGTTTATCCAGCACGTTTATGAAAAGGCGGGGTTCTTCACGCCGCCCTATGAGACGGCGTTCAGCTTGAAAAACCGGCTGGAGAAAATGTATGCTGCCGTAACACTTGGAACGGTGAAGAGCATAGCGTGGTTTGTCTGCCGGAAAGCAGAATGAGGAGAACAGGGATGTTTTTATGCACTAAGGAAGGCGCTTATGAAATACAAAATCGAGAAAAACACCGTGCAGGAAACGCTGATCCTCCCGCTGTATTCCCGGAAGCTGTGCACAGAGCTGTATCAGAACCTTTACCGGGACGAGACGGCGGTGCATCTGATTGACCAGATCGACTACGACTTTTCGCAGGCAGAGAAAAACTCCCGCAGCCTGATGCAGCGCTTTGGTGCGCTGGAGGTGGCCATGCGGCAGAATGACCTTGCCTTTGAGGTGCGGGCGTACCTGAAAAACCACCCCTGTGCGGCAGTGGTCAATCTGGGCTGTGGGCTGGACAACACCGGCAGAGCCTGCGACAACGGCAGATGCAAGATCTACAATCTGGACTTTCCCGATGTCATCGCCTTGCGGCAGCAGCTGCTACCTGCCGGGAAGCGGGAACGAAACATCCCCTGCGACCTGAAAGACCCCGCATGGTTTGACAAGATCGATGCCTCCGGCGGGGCGGTGTTTTTTGCCTCCGGGGTGTTCTATTACTTCCTGACCCAGCAGGTCAAGGCGCTGGTGCAGGGGATGGCAGATGCTTTTCCCGGCGGGGTGCTGGTGTTCGATGCCGCCAACCGAACGGCGGTGAAGATGATCGCAAAAACATGGCTCAGAACGGCAAAAATCAAGGATGTGGGAGCATATTTCGCAGTTTCGGATGCTTCCAAGGAAATCGGCGAGTGGGACGGCCGTTTGCAAGTATCCAGCAGGGGCTATATGTTAGGTTACAGCGACCTGAAAGACCCTTCTGTCAGCGGCTTTTTCCGGTTTCTTGCAAGGGTCGGGGACAACGGGATGAAAATGCAGATCGTGAAGATCGGATTTGGAGACAGACAATGAAATATGCCGGGATGCCCTTTGGAATGTGGGTGCTGTTTGCTGGTTCCTTTCAAAAGCAGCTGACCGCTGTGCTGGGCTATGATGCAGACGCCGCAAAGCAGATCACCAAAACCGCCAAGCCGAAATACAAAGAGATCATCGCAAAATTGCCGAAGTTTGAAAAGGGTGATCGCTTCCAATTAAACATCATTGGCTGCGCCATGCTGGGGGCGTTCGTCCTCTGTATGCCGAAGCGGCCGGATGCAGAGGCGCTGACAGTATACTATGAGAATGCCCAGATGACGCCGCTGATGAAGTGGTTCTGCCGCAAGAGCGGAAAAAGCAAGTTTACCCCAAAGGATATTGCCGCTATGAAAGCCACTGCCGCCCTGAAAGCCGCCGACCGCAACCCCTACTCGTGGAACATGGAGTTTTACGAATACCCGGATGGCAGCGGCTACGAGGGACGCTTCACCAAATGCGGCATCTGTGTGCTGATGAAGGAGCTGGGGCTGTATGACCTAGCCCCCGCCCTGTGCCGTCTGGACTACACCATGAGCGAAGCGGCGGCGTGACGAATTTTGTGCGGCAGTACACCCTTGCCTCCGGCGGACCCTACTGCGACTGCGGGTACAAAAAGAAAGGGTAGAGAAAAACCATAAGTCATCTGCCACGCTCAGCGGAGCAAAAACCACACGCCCAGCAGGAGCGCAAGGAAGATCAGGTTGGACAGGGTGAACAGCCCAAAATACTGCTTCTTCCCCTGTGGCAGCTCCCGTGCGATCTGCCGGTAGGAAATAAGACTGGCCATGGATGCGATCAGAGTGCCAAGACCTCCCAGATTGGTGCCGATGATGAGGGCTTGTGTCTCTGCCGTGAACCCGGATAGCAGCAGGGCGGCGGGAACATTGCTGGTGACCTGCGAAGCCAGAACTGCCACCAGCACTTCCCGGCTGGTCAGAAACTCCTGCAGCCAGCCGGAAAAGGCCGGAATGCGGCCCAGATTGCCAATGAAGATGAAAAAAGCCACAAAGGTCAAAAGCAGGGAATAGTCCACTGCCCGTAAGGTGTGCGGGTCTGCAAAAAGGGCGCAGACGAGTACAGCGGCAAAGGCAATGCCATAGGGCAGCACCCGGATCACGGACAGCAGACAGACGGCAAACAGAACCAGATACAGCAGGATGATTTTCTGATTTCCCTGAGACGCAGAGGAAGAAACAAGCTCGTCCACGGAGAGGGCGGCAGAGGCTTTCCGGCAGACCATTGCTGCCCAAGCCAGCAGCAGGAGCAGAGAGACCAGGGTGTAGGGCAGCATAAGAAGAACGAAGCCCCCGATGCTCATGCCGCTTTTTCCGTAAAAATAGAGGTTCTGCGGGTTGCCGATGGGGGTCAGCATGCTGCCAAGGTTTGCCGCAATGGTCTGCATACAGACCACCGGAATCAGAAGGGAGCAGCGGACATCCGTTCCCAGACGGCTCAGGACCACGAACGTAAAGGGAACGAAGGTCAGCAGGGAAACATCGTTGGTGATGAACATACTTCCGAAAAAGCACAGCCCGACCAGTACCAGCGTCAGCTGAAAGGTGCTGTGAGTGCGGGACAGCAATGCTCGGCCCAGTCCATCAAAAAAGCCCTGCCGCCGCAGCCCGGCCATGACCGTCATCAGGGAAAACAAAATCGCCAGCGTGCGCAGGTCGATGTAGCCGAGATACTGCGCATCCGGCGGAACAAAGAAGGCGGAAACGACGGCCAGCACAGCGGCTGCGGTGAGGACCGTTTCCTGCTGAATGAATTGTTTGAGTTTCATAGAAACACATCCTTGTAGTTGTAAAGGCTGCCCTGCTGCGATGCCGGGCGGCCTTTTTCCGTATTTCAGAGCAACAGCTCGAACGACCCGATCATCAGCGGCATGGTCAGGATGGAAAGCAGCGTGCTCAGGACATAGATCGCGCTGGAATGAGAAGCATCCCGGTCATAGAGCTGTGCCATGGAGGTGACTGTTGCACAGGCGGGGGTAATGGCAGAAAGGTAGACCGTCATCAGGATGGGCTTGCCGTCCGGGATCCAAAGGGATGCGTGAACTGCCCAAAGCAGCAGAACGATGACCAGCGGAACACCCAGCAAACGCAAAAATACCGGCAGATAGTTGCGCGGGGTGCAGAAAACCTTTTTGAGGGGACTTCCGCAATGGCCATGCCTGCCAGCAGCATTCCCATGGGGCCGATCATATTGCCGACACTGCTCAGTGTGCTGGTGATCGGGGCAGGCAGCGAGACGTGCAGCAGGTACAGCAGAGCACCGGCTGCAATAGCGATCAGGTTGACATTGGTAAGGAGCTTGCGCCATTCCAGCCGGGCAGACCCCTGCAGGCAGGCGCTGGCATGGGTCCAGAGCAGCACCAGCTGTACAATGACAAAGGCGCAGGAGTAGACAACATATTCCTCCCCCAGCAGGGCCTGCACGATGGGGATGACCAGCGCGGCGGCATTGCTGTAAATGATATTGACCTGCTCCACGGCGTCCAGCTTGAGAGGCCTGCGGAACAGCGCATTCAGAAGCAGAAATACAACGTGCATTCCAACGGCGATGCCCATGGAATAAAGCAGCCCGGTGCGGATCTCCGGCGTATCCTTGATCTGAAAGGCGTTCAGAACGACACAGGGCATGACCAGATAGACAAAGACCACAGACAGCACCTTGCTGTCCGATGCCTTCAACAGGCCGGTTTTCACAACGGCATATCCCATCAGCAGGATCAGAAATAGCTGCGCGATCTGCTGCATCAATAAAAGGCTGATTTGCATTTGGATCTCCTCTTTTGCAATTCGTTTTTGCAGCACCAATCCTACTCCATTGGCGGGGCATCGTCAAGAGAAAACAGAGAAAAAACATGTTTCAGAAGGATGGCATAGAGCAATTTTATGCTCAAAGAAAAACCTATTTGCATAATATGTAAGTAGGTATAATATGTGGACAAACCATTCACCAACGGGAGAGGAAGGGGCTACAATGCCCAGAATCAGCGAGATCGACCCGGCGCATGCGCCGGAAGCTATCCAGAAAATCATTGCGGACCATGTGGCGGACGGTCATGCCCTGACCGCAGAAAAGCGCACGCTGCTTCACAATGCGGCGGCATTCAATGCCGAGCATCCAAATCAGAAATGGGTTACCGATATTTCTTACATTCAAACTCAGGAAGGGGTTCTTTACCTATCCATGATTCGTGATTTATATGATAGAAGCATTGTTGCTTACAGGACTGGAACCAGTCAGACAATCAATCTTGTATTGGACACCATTCATCTTGCAATGAAGTCTGTGAAAACAGAAAGTCGCCGGGAGTTGCACCTCCACAGCGACCAAGGGTTCCAATACACCTCACAAGCATATTTCGACCTGACTAAAGAATACGGCATTTTGCCGTCTATGTCAAGGCGTGGAAACTGCTATGACAATGCGTTGGCTGAAAACTTTTTCGGAATCCTCAAAACCGAGTGCATCTACCGACACAAGCCGGAAACTTTTGAGGAAGCCAACAAAATGATTGATGATTACATTTACTTCTACAACCACGAACGCATTCAACTAAAAACCGGACTGTCTCCGCTTTCGCTTCGTCAGTCCGGTTAAGGCACACCCTACACAGGGCGCTTTTTATTCATGTCTACTAATCTTGGGGCGGTTCATTGCGGAGGGGGCTGCACATTAAAGAACCTTGGCACCATTGGCCGTCAGCTTGAAGGTTGCTCCCAGCATATCGGCAGCCCCGCGGCACATCAGCATCCGCTGCAGGAAAATCTCAAAATATTCGTACATGCTGCAAATGTCGGTGTCGATCTGCAGATTCAGCGAGATGACCTTTTTCTCGGTGTTGATTTTCAGAGTCTGGTCTGTCACCGCGTAATTGACCCGGTCATGGATATCAAAGGTCGCCTTTGGCTTTTCCCGCACGCGGCTGCGGCGCACATCGGTCTTGTCACCGATGATGAGGGCTGCCGAGATGGGGTCCACAGCTCCGCCGGTAGATTCATCGTGGTTGGAAATGGCAGACACAATGGTGATGCGGTCCGGAATGATCAGGTCATACTGTTTGAGAATCTCGTTGGCCAGCAGCCCACCGTATTCGGCGTGGCGGTTCCGATTGATGGCATTTCCGATATCGTGCATATAGCCTGCGATCCGGGCAAGCTCGATGTCATGTTCCGAATAATCGAATTTTTTCAGGATATGCGCAGCGGTTTCTGCTACCCGGACACAATGATCCTGCGAGTGGTCGGTGTAGCCCAGTAAGCCCAAATTCTGATTGCCCTTTTTTAGCAGTTCGTTGACTTCTTTGTTGTGTCTGATGTCCTTATACGTCATGGTATTGCCCTCGATTCACTTGTTGAAGGAAAGTATCTATTATTATAAGATGAGCCCAGAGAAGTTACAATCAAATTGCGGTAAAATCCATGCGATTTTTCCGGTGATGCAGCGCTCGCCTTCGCCAGAGTTTTTCTTTTTGTTCAAACGCACGCTCCTTTGATCGTCCCACCGTGGCAAAGTCGGGCGAGAAAATCAAAGCTCCGATTTTTATCAGGCGTAAGGGCGCGGATGAGCTTTTCAGAACGGGCAACGTAGGATTCGCTGACGTTGTTCTGCTCTGCAATCTGCTTACGAACGCCTGCTTCTGCGGCAGCGGGAGGAATTGTGTCAATTTGACACGATCTGCGCCTGTTCTTCCTCCCGGAAATAGGACGCAACATTCTGCTTTGCGGTTTTCAGCTTGAGCAGTTCGTCCTTGGCTTCCTTGTACTGTTCATAGAACTTTGCCTTTTCGGATGCCAGCTGCGCATACTCGGCTTCCAGCTTTTTCGGGCTGGGCGGCTTGGTGAGGTTGTTTGCCTTGAAATAGGCTGCTGCCACCCGGTACGCTATCAAGTTTATATGAAATCTTCTGTAAAATGCGAAATGCGCCTGCCTGCAAAATGCAGACAGACGCATAGGAAATAACAGCAGTATTTAATTGATTTAACAGTTCATCTACATAGGCGGAATAACCCGTCGGTGGATAATGGCTTTTTTGATAGTAACCCATTAGACAGGCATAAGAAAAAGGACATGGCGATACCTCCTTGATACCGCCATATCCTCGTAAAAGAGCGACTTTAACACACCCTCCGTAATCTCATTTTGAAAAAGGAAAACGGCGGCTTTGATTTATAAATTTCAAAGCCGCCGTAAGGTAAACCAGTAGCGGCTTTCCCTTAAATGAAATGCCTATTTTTTCAGTTGGTAGAAATCATAAAATGCAGCGTGTTTTGCAATGAGAGTTTCAAATGTGCCATGCTCAATGATTTTTCCGTCTGCCATAAAAATAATCTCGTCATAGAGTTCAAGAATGTCTTTACTCATATTGTGCGTAATAGTAAGTAAGGTTAAATCGGATATTTCCAACAACCTACTTTCAATGTCATACGCAGTCTGCATATCAATAGCAGATGTACCCTCGTCTAAAATTAACAGCGGCTTTTTACGAATTAAAGCTCTTGCTACCGCAATTCGTTGTTTTTGCCCGCCGGAAAGGTTATTACCGTTTTCCCTAACATGATATTCAAGTCCGTTTGGTACTTGCTCAATGAAATGCAATAAGCCACTATCAGACAGTGCAGATTGTAGTTCTTCTTTGCTGTAATCTTCGTGTAAACAAATATTGTCTAAAATGCTTTCGTCAAACATATAGACGTTCTGATGAATGACCGACGACAAGGCGGTTATTTTATCAATATCTACACTGAAAAGATTATCTTCATCATATAGGACATTGCCTTTGTAATCAGAATAATATCCGGCTATCAATTTGATAAGCGTAGATTTTCCGCAGCCACTTTTACCGACAAAGGCATATTTTTTCCTTTTTAATGGATAATGAAATACCGTTTATGACTTCATTTTCTTTATCATAGGAAAAATGCAAATCCTCCACACAAATCATTTCATTGAAAGTAGGGCAGTTTTTTTGTACCTGTGTCTTGCTTCCTGTAATCTGAAAATTCATTTAGCTTCTGTGCAATCGGCTTTATACTCTTGATTTTAGGAATATTACTAAAAATGATTAAAAGCGGATTTGCAAGATTACTGCTAACCTGCACCATGCCCAATAAGGCTCCTGCACTGATACGTCCGATAATAATGAAATATGCCGAAAGAAAAACAACAACAACTTGAACAAGAAGCGCAAGAACCATAGAAACCGCTTCATTTGCAGCAATCGCTTTGTCAACTGAATATTTTGCTTTTATCGTGTCCTCATTGCTTGTTTCAAATCGTGAAAGGACATATTTTTTCATTCGGTACGACTTGATAATTTCAAAGCCGGATAACAGGTCTTTTACATGATTTGTAAAAGAGGATAGCATATCAGAATATTTGTCCTGCCGTTTAGAGAGCAGTCCTCCGAACAGACTGGGTACGATAAGCATAATGGCGATTGCAATAATTACGCATACCGTAACGATAATGTCAAAGTAAATCATTACAGCAAGGGACGCTATGAAAATAATCGTGTATTGAATGACTTGCAGGAGAGGAAGTAAAAAATTGTCCTCAATCATTTTTACATCATTCGTAATTGCAGATAAGTAATCTGCGGTATGGTTTTTTGAGTAATCCTCAATCGTGTGTTTCGCAATTCCCATAAAGGTTTTGGAACGGACAGCTTTCATAATCTTGCAGACAAATTTTTTGCTGAACAAAGATTGTAGGTACATAAATACTCCCATAAGCGCAAAGTAGGCTAAAGAAAAGAGTAGTATTCTGATGAAGCTGTCCATATCGCCCATATCTACAATGTCCATAACCTGTTGCAACAAGATAGCGATAAACACATAGGATAGAGAACTGATAGCAGTAAATAATACGGTAAGGAAAAGCAAAAATTTGTATTGTTTTAAGTATCGTATCATATAATGGTGTCCTCCTATTTTCTGTTGAATATCAAATCACAAATAAGCCCTGTCGCACCCAAAGCAAACAGACAAGTAGCTGTTGATTTATAGCCTTTTTCAGACAAGTGTGCAGCTCCTATCATCAGTCCGATTTCTGCCGCAGCAGATATAGACTTAGATACAATGCGGAATGACCGCTTTTCCCATGCTTCATTTGCGGCAGCTTCAATTTTGTTTGCAGCATTTTCGATTTTTTGGTCTAAGTTTGACATAGTATTCTCCTTTCATACATTAAGACGGTATGTATCTGCCGAAAAAAATATATACCTTACGAATGAATGTAATGTTTGAAAATAAAACTGCCTTTTTCAAGGCAATTTTATTTACTCGCCTACATTTAAGTGTTCAAAGTAATTTTGTGCCATACCGAAAATTTCATCATCAATAATCGGTAAGTTCATACTATCCAACAGGTACTTAATGAAAGCAAACTTTGAAAGTAATTCTTTCGGAGTTGTGGGATAGACCGACGGAATTAACCAAAAATTTGTAAGCAATGGCAAAAGTTCTGAAAGTTCTTTTGCATAGTCGGTTTTGATAGAGCCGTCTGCTATTCCCTCTTGAATAAGTTGCAGCCAAAGCGGTGCAATCAATTTTCTGTTTGTGTCAGCCAGTTCTGCTAACAAACGGGGATTTTTCAAAAGAGGAATACTTTGTTTTCCAAGTTCTGTTCTATCAATATCTATATGGTTTAACTTAATGACCTCACGCATTTTTTGCAGACCGTTTAAGTTCTTTTGCTTTTGTACGGTAACAAACGGGTTATTGTCAAAAAAGAGTTTTTCCCCCAATGCGTCAATAATTTCCTCTTTTGATTTGAAGTGATGATAAATCGCACCTTTAGTCAAGCCTCCAAGCTCATTTACAATGTCTTGAATAGTTGTATTATCGTAGCCCTTTTCTATGAATAGCCGCTGTGATACTTCCAATATCTTTTCAACGGTTACTTCGGGATATTTATTTCTCGCCATTGAGAAACCACCTCCAGCCTTTTTTCATTCGTTTGGTATGTATTTAGTATAATCAAAATGCTCAGTTTTGTCAATATAAAAAACTAAAATGCTGAAATGTGGTTGTTTACGGATGATTAGGATAGAAAATCTTTGCCAAGCAGGTTTATGGACTTGCCCCGACCGAGATCATCTACCGCATTGCAATCCGCTGCATTCTGGGCTTTGCAAAGAATCACGGCATCACCGCCCACCATATCCGTCAGGCCGATACGGCGGAATTTGCCAAGGCGGGCACTATGGAAAGGGAACTGGATAAGATCTTCAGAGACTGACCAATAGAATACAGCATAAAACCAAAGGCGGCTGTCTGCATGGGTGCAGATGGCTGCCCTTGCGCTTTTTACGGAATGGAAGGGAGGAATAAGCAACTATTATCGCAATTTTCATCAACACGGCATATTTGCGATATGCAGTTTGCGGATGTTGCTTGTGCATTAAAAACGCAAACTGCTATAGAAGGACAAGAATCGCAGTGTTAAGATTAGTTGGGGGTGAACGATGCCCATCCGGGCAAGTACCAAGATTTTTTGACAAATTCTGTGCAGCCCGCAGAAATCAATAAGTCCCATTGCAAAATAACGTAAAATGCGTTACAATAAAGTTGAGGTGATAATCATGGAAAAAACGATGACGCTCAATATTCGTGTCAACCCTACCGTCAAGCAGCAGGCCGAAGATGTGCTGAAGCAGCTTGGCATCCCGATGGCGACCGCCATTGATATGTACCTGCGCCAGATCACCCTGACTGGCGGCATTCCCTTCTCGCTATCCCTTCCGAAGGCTCCTGCGGCTCTGAACGCTGACACCATGACCGATGACCAGCTTCATGCAGCCTTGCAGGTGGGCATCAAGGAGATTCAGAACGGTGATACCGTGGATGCTGCAAGCGCATTCGCACAGTTCAGAGAACAGCACAGATGAAGCAGTATGACGTGAAAATTTCCCATGCAGCCCTCAGCGATATGGAGCAGATTTACAGCTACATTGCCGACCGTCTGCTGGAGCCTGACACGGCTATGGGGCAGTATAACCACATTGCAGAAGCCATCCAGTCGCTGAACATCCTGCCGGAACGCTGTGCGCTGGCGGAAAGCGAGCCGGAGCGCACCCAAGGGCTGCGACAGATGCTGGTGGATAACTACTCGGTGCTCTGCATCGTGGGCGAGGATGCCTTGTCGGTGGCCCGTGTGCTGTACAGTGCATCTGACCTTGTGCGCCGCCTGCGGAGAATGAAGTGAAAGGGGTGTTTGCATGACCGCCGTAATCTACGCCCGCTATTCCTCAGGCAACCAGCGCGAGGAATCCATGGAAGGGCAGATTCGTGAGTGTACTGCCTATGCGGAGAAAAACGGCATTATGTGATGGATCGATTTGCAGCTAGCAAGGAAACCGTAAGGAGTACAGAGCATGGATGCAAACTGTACCAGTAAAAGAAGGAAAGTCAAGAGTATGGAAACGGTATACATTGCAGGCGGGTGCCTTTGGGGCGTCCAGCATTTTTTTGACACGGTGCCCGGTGTACGGACGACCGAAGCCGGGAGAGCCAACGGAACAACAAACACGCTGGACGGCCCGTATGATGGATACGCAGAGTGCGTTAAAGTGGTCTTTGATGAGAAATGTACCAGTGTTACAGAGCTTATGGAGCATCTGTTTGAAATCATCGACCCGTACAGCCTGAACAAACAGGGCGTTGATGTTGGAAAAAAGTATCGCACGGGGCTTTACAGCACAAATCCCGGACATCTGGAAGAAGCAAGAGCCTTTATTGACGGCCGGAAGGACCGGGATAAAATCGTTGTGGAAGTGCTGCCGCTGACGAATTACGTCCGGAGTGCAGAGGAGCATCAGCACCATCTGGAGCGGTACCCGGAAGATTGCAGCTACTGTCATATCCCGGATGAAGTCTTAAACAAATACAGGAATCAGTAAGCAAAGGAAAAACGAAAATGCGGGGATATTCTGATTTTTTGTGTGGGCATCAATCTGGTGTGGCCAAGAACCATCAAGGTGGCAAACCTGCTGCCGTCCCTTCTGGTTGCAGTGGCGCTGACGGGGATTTTATGAATCGGAACTTGACGAGGAGTGTGATTGTATGAAAAAGAAGCTATCTGTTATAGCTGTAATCATCTTGGTTCTTGCGATATGTGTATCGGCGTGGTTTTATGGATACTACAATCACAAAAGCAACGACAATCTTCCCACTCTGGCGGCAATCGCAGAAATGAGTGAAGCCGATGTTAATAGCCTTTTGCCTGGGTATCATATTGACCAGCTTAGAGAGGTATGGGGGAAGCCTGATACCAGTGAAAACGGCACAGCATGTTGGAAAATAGGAAATGATACCATTCTCGTTGTGAGTTATAAAAATAATGGTATAGTTGCGATTTGTGGTCTTAAAGACGATAGCGGTACCTCCATAGGAGAATAACAAATTCGCGTTTGTGGAGCGAAGCGGAACAATGAAAGCCCCAGTGGGGCTTTTAAGTGACAGAACGGTCTTGCGGCAGCAAGATGGAGGGGCCTCGCCCCGACAAGTTCGCGTTTATCAAGGTGAACATTTAAGTATTAAAAACGGGAGTGAAACAAATGATGACCATTGCACAGATCATGGAAAAGATGATCGCCTTTTCCGAAGGGAATATCCATGACATCACGCACCTGAGCTGCGTGTGGACCTATGCCAAAACCATTGGTGAGCTGGAGGGGATGGACGCAGACACGCAGTTTATTCTGGAGGTGGCGGCCATCACCCACGATATCGCCTGCCCGCTCTGCCGCAAAAAGTACGGCAACACCAATGGTAAATATCAGGAGCAGGAGGGTGCCCCGCTGGTGCGGGAGTTCTTGGCGGATACCGGCATGACAGCAGAACAGATCGACCGGGTGGTCTATCTGGTAGGGCACCACCATAGCCCGGCGCAGATCGACGGCATTGACTATCAGATTCTGATTGAGGCGGATTATATCGTCAATGCGTCTGAAAGTGGGTACAGCCGGCAGGCAATCCGAACCTTTATGGAACATACGATGAAAACGGCAGCAGGTATCCGGCTGACGAAAACAGTGTTTGGAGTGTAAAAATGATTCAGAAGCATTGCTTTGAATGCGGCACGGCATTGATTGAAAAAGAACTGGAAGAAGAGGGCATTGCGCCTTATTGCCCGAAATCCGTCCCAACAGCCTTGCAGCGGAATTTTTGAATGCGTATCTGGACGAAGTGGGGAATAAGCCGATGGAGATGTGATCCGTGACGGAACCACGGGAATTTTGACGGAGAGTATGGAAAAAAGTTGGTTCGGCCTGTTTCGGTTGACTTTTTTATAAAGAATCGGTATATTGATACTATATGATATCAATAAGTATCAACTGCGAGGTGGACAGAATGGATGGGGCACAGTTTGCCAAAATGCTTTCAGATAAGCATTTGTTTGAACTCAATCGGATGGAATACAAGTACTCGACTGTCAGCGTCAAAGAATTTGCCGAATTGCTGCGTCAAAACTTTGCGCAGCCTCTGCCGTTGACTGATTTTTCTGGGAATAAGCTGTTTTACCTGCCGAACCTCGCGCAAATTTCAACAAATGGTATGAAGCAGTTGCTCTCTGTCCCTGTCAGTGGACAAAACTTCGGTTTGTCGGCGATGACCGAGGAAATTTATGCGACTTTTCAAATTGAAAGTATCCGCTCGACCCGCAGCAGTATCCGTTATATCCTCGATGGTTATGCCCCTCGTGATGAACAAGAAGCCCGCATCTATGGTATGAAGCGCGGACTGGAGTTTATCGCGAATCGTCAGAATGCGATCACCGAGGAGAATCTGCATCACCTATATCAGATCAGCACAGGGGATTATCTCCCAGATGAAGATCGATTACTGCCAAACCACTTTTATCGGCATGGCGAGGTTTTTATTGTGGGCGGTGAAGAACCCAGACCGGGACTTCCGGCAGAGCGGCTTCCCGGTGCCATGAAATGTCTTGTCGATTTTGCGAATGCCAATGACGGCATCAATGAGCTGCATAAGGCTGCCATTCTGCACTTTGCCTTTGCGTACTACCACCCCTATTTTGACGGGAATGGACGCACTGCACGGCTATTCCACCTCTGGTATCTTGTTCAGCAGGGCTATCCTGCGGCACTGTTCACGCCGTTTTCCCGATACATCGCTGAAAACAAGGACGCATATTACAAAGCCTACGAACGCGTGGAGAGAAATGCTCTGATTTCCGGCTATACGGATGTAACTCCCTTTCTGTTCTACTTCTGCAATGAGGTCTATAACCGCCTGCAGGTGGATGCAGTCCCGCCGAAAACTGATCTTGAGGTATATCAAACTGCTCTTGCGGAAGGAAAAATCACAGAAAAAGAACGGCTGCTCTGGGAGTATGTTCTGTCTGCTTATGGTGCAGAGAAGTTTACCACAAAGCAGCTGGAAAAGGATTTCCGAAACGCTGCGTATGCAACCATTCGGACGTTTGTGATGAAATTCCATGAGATGGGGCTGCTTACTGCAAGAAAAGCAGGAAACAGGGTGTTCTATCGTGTCGGTGGGACTTCTGACGGTCGGCTATTATAATGAATTCTTCTTTATCATCATGCATGCCGCATAAGAACGGCAAAAATTTTTCTGACAGGTTCAGTATAATCCTTAAAGTTGACTTCAGGTCAAGAGCTTTTTTGAATTTATAACAGTCGTGTCGAAAGACATCCCG